>Ga0007809_10001098_pt1 | contig 11375 bp, 2 predicted proteins | sample CryBogCBE02Aug07_FD_60383 | JGI IMG/M metagenome (GOLD analysis project Ga0007809, IMG submission 60383) | Freshwater microbial communities from Crystal Bog, Wisconsin, USA - CBE02Aug07 | ecosystem: Environmental > Aquatic > Freshwater > Lake | place: Crystal Bog, Wisconsin, USA | collected...
AATCTTTCAACTGCTGGTACAGTATATGGTGCTAGCTTCTTAGGTACTACTGTAAGTGCTTCAGGTAATATTACTGGTGGTAATTTGGTCATCAGCGGAATAATATCTGCTACAGGCAATATCACAGCAGGCACTGGAAATTATTTTGTTGGTAATGGCTATTACTTGACTGGTATAACTGGTGGAGGCGGTGGCAGTAGTAACAGCATAGTCAGCGGAACTACCAATTTGTCAGTGGTTGGTACTAATGGTAATATAGCAGCCACTGTGAGTGGTGTGGGAAATGTGGTGGTATGGGCACCAACTGGCGAATATGTGACTGGTATTGTCAGTGCTACAGGAAATATCACAGCAGGCACTGGAAATTATTTTGTTGGTAATGGCTATTACTTGACTGGTATAACTGGTGGAGGCGGTTCATCGATTACCATCACTGATCAATTGACAACTGGTACTACACTATATCCATTGTTTGGCAACACAACTTCGGGCACACTTACTTCGGTAAATACCAGCAGTACAAAATTAACCTATGTACCATCTACAGGTACACTGAATTCGGTAATTTTCAATACCACATCTGACGAAAATAAGAAAACTAACATTGAGATTATTTTAGACGCACTAAATATAGTTGAAAATTTACGTGGTGTAACGTTTGAATTTACTGAAGGTGGCATGCTATCAGCTGGGTTAATAGCCCAAGATGTAGAAAAGTATTTGCCGCAATTGATATCTGAAAACAGTGCAGGAAAGTCACTTAACTATAACGGAGTAATTGGTATATTGGTTGAAGCAGTAAAGACATTATCAGAAAAAGTTAAAAATCTGGAGAACAAGTAATGACTTTTTTACAAAATAACGTAGATTATTTTGCTAAAATTACCGACTACGCAGGGTGGGCACAATTTCCCGGAGCACAGGCATTTGGTAACAACTCATTAGGTCAATTGGGCCTAAATACTTTGACCAATGTGTTTTCATCACCCACTACTGTAGCACAAACAAGTTGGGCAAACTGGATCGATGCTACTTATTTGAGATCCGGATCAGCACTGGCCATGATATCAGCCAACAATCAAGGTTTTTTAACTGGGCAGTTTGCTTTATCCTCTGGAGTACCAGCTCAGGTGGGAACAGCAACTAGTTGGACCAATGCCAGTAGTGGATATGACTTTGTGGTAGCTGTTCAAAGTAACGGTACATTGTGGTCTTGGGGAATTAACACTCAAGGTCGACTAGGACTTAACACCAGCACTGCTAGTTTTAATACACCAACTCAGATTGGCACACAAACTTACTGGACTAGTGTAGCCACAGGAACAAATTTTGCCGCGTCCATACAGTCACCAGGAATATTGTGGATGTGGGGAAATAATTCAAACGGTCAATTGGGCCAGGTGAATACTACCAATCGTTCCAGTCCAGTGATTGTAGCTAATTATCAAAACTATACTAGTATTGCTATGGGCAGCAGCCCATCCGGAAGCGGATCCGCATTCTGGTTAGGCCTACAGAGTCCTGGCACACTGTGGGGGTGTGGGTATGGAACAAGCGGAAATTTAGGGAATAGTTCTCTTACTACTTTTAGCAGTCCCATACAGATAGGAACAACCAGTATTTGGACCAGTGTGAGTACTGGAAAAAGTTTTGCGTTAGGCATACAAGCACCAGGCACACTGTGGGCGTGGGGAACCGGAAGTCCAAATAATGGACAATCAGGGCTTAATACCACAACTACTTATTCTAGTCCTGTTCAAGTGGGTACGTTGTCCTCATGGACTCAGGTATCTTGTGGATATGTGAACACTTTGGCCATACAGTCTCCGGGAACGTTGTGGGCATGGGGTAATTCTGCCTATAGTCAATTAGGATTGAATACTACTACCAACATTTCAAGCCCTGTTCAGGTGGGAGTAGCCAGTAACTGGATCAGTGCCGCCTCCAGCAATTATTTTTCTGTTGCTATACAGTCACCGGGAACGTTATGGACTTGTGGCAATAACAATTTTGGGCAGTTAGGTACATCAAATACCGCACTGTTGTCCACTTTCAACCAAATTGGTGCAGTAACTACTTGGTCAAAGGTAGCTTTAGGTAATGCCCAAGTGTTGGCTATACAAACTCCAGGCACTCTGTGGGCATGGGGAAACAACAGTTTTGGTCAGTTGGGCCTCGGAGATCAAACACATCGTTCTAGTCCCGTACAGGTAGGCGCATTAAGCACGTGGTCTCAAATTTCTTGTTGGGGAAATTCGGCATTGGCTCTCCAAAACAATGGTACACTATGGGCCTGGGGTCTCAATACCTATGGACAGCTAGGACTTAACACCACAACTAACTATTCTAGTCCGGTTCAAGTTGGCACATTGAGTAATTGGACGCAAATAGCAACAGGACTTTGGAATAAAGTAGCATTGAACGCAAATACAATTGGAAACTTATGGACCTGGGGGGGCGGAGCAACAGGAGCATTAGGGAATAATACTGTTACATTGAATGTTTCTAGTCCAATTTTAATAGCAACAGCCACGTGGAACAACCGTGGTTGGGCGCAAGTTGCTTGTAGCCAATACGCGGTTGTTGGGCTACAGTCTAATGGAACATTGTACTGGTGGGGATTTAATGCAGGTAATCAGTTATCTCCTGTGCAAATTGGTTCATTAAGTGGGTTCACTCAAGTTACAGCTGGGACAGGAGGTCATTTTATGTACGTACAATCTCCTGGTACACTGTGGGGATCAGGGAATAATGTTTACGGGCAGTTGGGTACTAACAGTACAACTTCGATACCTATCAGCTCTGCGGTACAAGTCGGGGCTATCAATTATTGGACTCAAGTTGCCTGCGGCTATAATCACACGGCGGCTATACAGTCTCCTGGTACATTGTGGACCTGGGGCCAGAATAGTTATGGTCAATTAGGAACTAGTAATCAAACCACTTATTCAAGTCCAGTTCAAGTAGGGGCTTTGACATATTGGACCAGTGTGTCTTGTGGTCAATATCATACTGTTGCAGTACAGTCAAATGGAACACTATGGGCATGGGGGTTAAACACTTATAGTCAATTGGGTCAGAGTAATCAAACTCTTAGAAGTAGTCCAGTACAAGTTGGATTAGCCAGCACGTGGACCACTGTTTTCCCCGCCTCAAACGCTTACACTTTTTCACTAGCTCAGCAAACTCCAGGCACTTTATTTGAATGGGGAATAAACACCTATGGTCAGTTGGGCACAGGTTACAGTTTTACATCAACTCCCGTACAGCGAGTAACTGGATATTTTAAAAAAGTTACCACAAGTTATAGTAACTACTATTGGCAAAGTGTATTAGACAGTACCATTGTACAGGCAGGAGCAGGAGATATTCCCTTGATTGATCCAACTAATTCCATAGCCTGGAAATCTTATGATACTGGACTCTATCATTTTGTTGGCGTACAAACTAATGGCACAGCTTGGGCTACGGGAAACAATAGTTACGGTCAACTGGGCCTCGGGGATCAAACCTATCGATCTAGTATAGTTCAGATAGGAACTGGTTCCAACTGGGTGAAAGTGTCCTGTGCGGATTATGGATCTCTGTTGATTGATAACAGCTTGAATGCTTGGGTATTTGGCAACAATAATCAATATCAGCTGGGACTTAGCGATACTACCAACAGAAGTAGTCCGGTACAAATTACCTATGCTACTGGTATTAAAAATGTTAGTCTTGACAATTCTGACATCTGGTTGATTGACGGCAATAACAATTTATGGGCCGGTGGCATAGGGAACAACAATGCGTTTGGATCACCCGGTACAGTGAGTTTTGCAGCAAATCAGTACAACCCAGTTCAAATACAGGGAATTTTGGGATGGGCTAGTGTATCAGATGGAAATGGCCACACGCTCGGAATACAAAGTAATGGCACACTATGGGCATGGGGACTTAATACTGCTGGGGAGCTAGGACTAAGCGATACCACCAATCGTTCTAGTCCCTCACAGGTAGGTGCGCTCAACACATGGACTGCTGTTGCCGCTGGATTCAATTACTTTACTTTGGCTTTGCAAACGCCCGGCACACTGTGGGCATGGGGATATAATCAATATGGTCAGTTGGGTAACGGATCCACTACTAGTTATCAAGTGTCCAGTCCCATACAAGTGGGTTCTTCAACTACCTGGACTCAAATATCCGCCGGACTCAATCATGCGGCAGCTATACAAAGTAATGGCGCACTATACACGTGGGGCATCAACAGTTTTGGTCAACTGGGGCTTAACATTAGTATTAATTCAAACGCTATTAGTACTCCTGTACAAGTTGGGGCTTTGAATGTTTGGAGGAGTGTTTCTGCAGGTCAAAGCCATACAGTAGCAATACAATCAAACGGCACACTGTGGATTTGGGGGGTCGGCAACGCATTAGGCAATAGCATTAACACTCAAGTGTCTAGTCCTATACAACTTGGCTCGGCGTTGTGGAAAATGGCCAGTGCTGGCGCCATATATACTGTTGCGATACAGTCAAATGGAACACTGTGGGGATGGGGATTTAATAACGCAGGGCAATCTATTGCTAATACAAATTTCCCCAACTTTGTTTATTCTCCAATACAAGTTGGTACATTGAGCTCTTGGACCAGCGTGGCGGCTCAGGAAAGTGGATATATATCAATGGGTGTACAAAGTAATGGCACATTGTGGGTTTGGGGAATAAACAGTTATGGTCAGTTTGGGAATAATTCTTTTAGTTCCCAAGTGGCCGTCCCTGGTCCCTTACAGGTGGGCAATTTAAGCAATTGGTCTACCGTGATAACTGTTGGATTTAACAGTAATTTTGCCATACAAAACAATGGTTCACTGTGGGCTTGGGGAAATAACGCTTATAATCAACTAGGATTTAGTCTTTGGAATTTTCCTTATCCTCTACAAAAAACTACTAATAATTTTTGGACCGCGGTGTCAACCAATCAAGACTCAACGCTACTGGTTGATATCAGCAACAACGTGTGGGGGTTGGGCAACAATAGTTTAGGACAACTGGGCCTAAATACCAGAACTGGCTATCAATATTCTCCAGTACAAGTGGGTCTTGGATCGATAAATAACACAGTAAAAGTAGAAACAAAAGCGTACTCTTCATTGATACTATACAAATGACCCTATCAAACTATCAAATTCAAACAATAGATTTAGATTATATTGCTATCAATATCAATGATGCCAATTATACTGGAGTGGCTGCCGCAGTCACTAACAGGAAAACTGTGATATTTGGCCAGCAATTATTGGGCAGTCTATATCCTGTGGGCAATATTGCCAGTAGCCTCGTTAACCAACAAAATTTACTGGTAGCACAAACTGATAATGATTCAACAAACATAACAGGTGTTGGTCCAACTGCTGTTTTTTATAAAAGTCGGGCCAACCCCAGTCAAAGTTTAATAAGAGCCAATTTTAGTTTGCTGGAAAATACTCCGCAAAGTACAGCTTGGCAACAGTCATTAAATCAAACCAATAGAAGTAGTCCTGTACAAGTGGGAACATCCACCAATTGGTCACGTGTAGCATGTGGCTATTATCATACCGCTGCCATACAATCTCCTTCGCTGTATGTCTGGGGTCTTAATAGTTATGGTAATTTAGGTCAAAATAATCTAACTAACAGAAGTAGTCCTTTACAGGTACTTTGGTCAAATACATGGACTAATATTTACGTAGGATATCAAATAACCATAGGAATACAATCACCTGGCACATTATGGGCATGGGGTCTCAGTAATTATGGTCAGTTGGGACTCAATACCGTAACTCCTCAACTTTTACCTAGTAAAATAGGACAATTAAATAATTGGACCAGTATTAGTATGTATTCAGACGGGTATAGTGTTTTAGGAATACAATCACCTGGGACATTGTGGGCATGGGGTAATAACAGTTTTGGTCAATTGGGTCTAGGAGATCAAACAAATCGTTCAATCCCAGTACAAGTAGGCGCACTAAGTCTGTGGACCACGGTGTCTGTTGGCGGTGGCTATACTGTAGCCATACAATCTCCGGGTACACTGTGGACTTGGGGTACTAATGGTTCGGGTCAATTGGGAACCAGCAATACAACTAACTATTCAAGTCCCGTACAAGTGGGCGCTATCAATTATTGGACTCAAGTTGCCTGCGGATATGCACACACAGTAGCCATTCAATCTCCGGGAACATTATGGGCTTGGGGATATAATGCATACGGGCAGATGGGAAATAATACTTTGACTAATTATTCAAGCCCCGTACAAATCGGAGCGTTAAATACCTGGACTCAAATTGCTGCCGGACAATATCACACAGTGGCTTTGCTGAGTAATGGCACACTGTGGACTTGGGGGAATAATATTAGCGGACAGTTGGGTACCAGCAATCAAACTTTTAGAAGTAGTCCCGTACAGGTGGGCGCATTAAACACGTGGTCTCAAATTTCTGCCGCAGGCTTTGGATCAACGGCAGCTATACAATCACCAGGTACACTATGGATGTGGGGCATTAATAATTACGGTCAATTAGGATTAGGGCAATACCCAGCGACGGTAAATAAACCAATATATGGATTATAAATAATGGCAGATTTCGCATACGGATTAAAACAAAATACCAATTATGTTATTACTAGTAATACCATGTATGAAATTGGGCGAAATAATAGATTTAGTAAACAATGGTTCAGTGCCACTAATCCGTTGGTGGCTAATTGGAACAAGATTTCTGCGGGAGCATATTTTTTCACAGGAATACAGTCGCCGGGCACGCTGTGGGCGTGGGGTAATAACAGCTGGGGTCAGCTGGGTACTAGCAATCAAACCAATCAGTCGAGTCCTGTACAGATTGGAGTATTGAGTACTTGGACAACCGTATCTTCTGGACTTTATCATACAGTAGCCATTCAATCTCCGGGAACATTGTGGGCATGGGGAAATAATACAGTCGGGCAATTGGGTCTTAATACTTTGACTAATTATTCGAGTCCAGTACAAGTCGGCGCATTGAGTACCTGGACACAAGTTTCTGCTGGATATTATCATACCATGGCTATACAAACTCCGGGAACATTGTGGGCTTGGGGAAATAACAGTTACAGTCAGTTGGGTACTAGCAATCAAACCAACTATTCAAGTCCTGTACAAGTAGGAGCATTAAGCAGTTGGACCAGCGTCGCTTGCGGATATAATCATACACTGGCTTTGCAATCACCTGGCATATTATACTCCTGGGGTAGCAATAGTTTTGGGCAGTTGGGCCTTAATGCCATAAATTCTATTCCCGTACAGGTAGGTACTACTAGTAACTGGACAAGCATTGCCGCTGGATATTATCACTTGGCAATTATACAAAGTAATGGTACATTATGGGCATTGGGCAATAACAGTTACGGGCAGTTAGGACTCAACACATCAAACATTGGATATACATCTACTGGCCTGCAGATAGGTGCCGCTAATAACTGGATAAAAATTGCTTCTGGAGATTATTTTTCATTGGCCATACAATCACCCGGCACGCTGTGGGCGTGGGGTAATAACAGTTGGGGTCAGCTGGGTACTAGCAATCAAACCAATCAGTCGAGTCCTGTGCAAATTGGAGCATCAAATACTTGGACACAGATTGCTGGCGGATATGCTCACGCATTGGCTATACAAACACCCGGGACATTGTGGGCATGGGGACTTAATAGTTTTGGTCAGTTGGGGACAAGTGATCAAAATAATTATTCTAGTCCTGTGACGGTGTATAATATTCTAAATGCATGGAATAAGATTGCGACTGGAGATAGTCATGCGTTAGCGTTAGTTAACAATGGTACATTGTGGACTTGGGGAAATAACAATTATGGACAGTTGGGACTCAACACAACGACCAATATTTCCGTACCAGCTCAAGTAGGCGTGTTGAGTACTTGGACACAAATCTCTGATGGTTATGCCCACTCAGTAGCTCTGCAGACACCAGGCACATTGTGGACGTGGGGATTAAACAGTTGGGGTCAGTTGGGGACAAGTGATCAAAATAATTATTCAAGTCCCGTACAAATTGGAGCATTAAATACTTGGACTCAAATTTCTGCTGGTTTTTATCAAACTATGGCAATTCAAACACCTGGCACATTGTGGGCATGGGGCAATAACAGTTATGGTCAATTGGGAGTTAATACTTTAACTAATTATTCCAGCCCAGTGCAGGTTGGAGCTTATTTTTTATCCAGTCCTGTCGCCTCGCTAGTAACTGGCCCTGGTCCTACTAGTCTTGCTGCCATAGAGGCTAACGGCAGTTTATGGACATGGGGAAATAATCAAGGTGGGCAGTTAGGCATCGCTCCCGCCAACAGTGGGCAAAATCCGCCGTTTCCTCCATCAAACAACGTCTGGACAAAAATTTCTATTGGGAGTGGATCTTCCGTGGCAATAGCCAGCAACGGCACATTGTGGTCTTGCGGGTATAATACATCTGGTCAGTTGGGACTGGGTAACTTAACTAATACATCTATATTCACTCAAGTGGGCTCTAGTAATGCATGGACTCAAATTGGAGTTGGTGGCGCAAGATTTTTCATAGGGTTACAAAATAACGGCACATTGTGGTCTTGCGGGTATGGCAAGTTCGGGTACTTAGGGAACAATAGTACGACCACAGTGTCTACTCCTATACAAGTTGGGGCATTAACCACTTGGGCACAAGTTTCAGCCGCGGGACAAGCAGGGTATGCCATACAAAGTAATGGCACATTATGGTCTTGGGGCTATAACAATTATGCTCAACTTGGAAACAATAACATAGGGTTAGGAGGGCAAGCCAATACCCCCATACAAGTACAGGGAGGTGGTGTATGGACTAAAGTTTATGGGGGCGGCTTACATGTAATAGGTATACAATCAAACGGCACATTATGGGCATGGGGAGCAAATAGCTATGGCCAGGTAGGCAATAATAGTCAAACACGTTTTATTGGAAGTCCAGTACAGATAGGCGGATTAAGCACGTGGGCTCAAATTGCCTGCGGGTATTATCATAGTGCAGCCATACAAAGCAATGGCACATTATGGACCTGGGGCTATAACAATTTTGGTCAGTTAGGTCAAGGCAATACCACTTATACATCTACTCCTGTACAAGTTGGCACATTGAGTGTGTGGAGCAACGTGGCGTGTGGCTATGCATCTCTATTAGTTAGAAAAACAGACGGAACTGTGTGGTCTTCTGGATACAATCAAAATGGTCAGTTGGGCAATAACTCTACTACCAATACTTCTAGTCTAATACAAGCTACCGGACAACTACTTTCTTGGACACAAGTTTCCGCCGGATTTTATAACACCTTGGCTATACAATCCCCGGGGACATTATGGGCTTGGGGCCTTAATCAAAATGGAGCGTTAGGACTTAATACTTCAACTAGTTACTCTAGCCCGGTACAAGTTGGATTACTAAGCAATTGGTCTCAGGTCACAACTTCGGCTCCACAGTCTAGTCTAGCACTACAGAGCAATGGAACATTATGGGCATGGGGTAATAACAATTACGGGCAGTTGGGGTTAGGTGATTTGACCACTCGATCTAGTCCAGTACAAGTTGGATTACTAAGTAATTGGGCATACGTATCTGCCGGTGGAAACGGTCAAGGTGCTACAGTTGCGTTACAAAATAATGGCACTCTGTGGACATGGGGAGGAAATAGTTTTGGACAGCTAGGCCTTAATACGTTGACTGGTTACTCTAGCCCGGTACAAGTGGGCACGTTAAGTACTTGGACACAGGGTGCTGTTGGTGGATATTTTGCAGCAGGTATTCAAAATAATGGTCAATTATATGAGTGGGGATTAAACACATACGGGCAACTAGGTCAAGGAAATTTGATTAATTACAGTAGTCCCGTTCAAGTTATCGGCGGTTCGGCATCGGCTTCTAATAAATGGAACGCTATCGCAGCCGGACAGTATCATAATGTAGCCATTCAATCGCCTGGCACACTATGGGTCTGGGGTAATAATAGTTTTGGGCAGTTGGGTACCAATAATCAAGCTAACTTTTCGTTGGCAATACAGTTGGGTTCTACCAACTACTGGACAAAAATTGCCTGCGGATATGCACACACAGTAGCCATCCAATCTCCGGGAACATTATGGGCATGGGGAAATAACAGCTGGGGTCAGTTGGGGACAAGCAATCAAAATAATTATTCAAGCCCTGTGCAGATAGGAACGTCGAGTACTTGGACTCAAGTTTCTGCTGGCAGTTATTTTACTGTGGCCACACAAACACCAGGCACATTGTGGGCATGGGGATTAAACACATATGGTCAATTAGGGGTCGGCGATTTAACCAATCGTTCTAGTCCAGTACAAGTTGGATTACTAAGTAACTGGACCAATGTCAGTGCTGGCTATTACTTCAATGCGGCTATACAAACACCAGGTGTATTGTACACAACAGGAAACTTAGTTGGTTCTATAGGACAACAATTTTACCCCACACAAGCTGGATCAACTGTTTGGACACAAATTTCGTCAGGCGGTTATTTTTCCGCAGGTATACAGTCATCGGGAACACTGTGGGCATGGGGTAATAACAGTTTTGGTCAATTAGGTACTAGCAATCAGACTAACTATTCGAGTCCAATATCAATAGGATCACCGTATGGATGGACACAAGTTTCTTGCGGATATAATTATACACAAGCAATACAATCGCCGGGAACACTGTGGGGTTGTGGATATAATCTCGCCAGCCAATTGGGAAATAATACAACAAGTAATATTTCTAGTCTAGTTCAGATTGGCACACTCAGTGTGTGGACCACTGTGGCAGATAGTAAAGCCAATCAGTCCGCATCCGCTGCCATACAATCCCCGGGCACACTGTGGACTGCAGGGTTTAATTCGTATGGGCAACTGGGTTATGATACTACCAGCTATAGAAGTTATGCCACACAGATAGGAAATTCCAGTGTTTGGACAAGATTTCCCACAGGCTCGCAAAATAATTTCTGGGGAGCTGCCATCAATACTGACGGCATGCTGTACTTGTGGGGAGTGAATTCGAACAGACTATTAAATTATAATTATTACAATACAGATACTACCAATACTATATTACTAGGCGGAGTCATAGTTAATCCTGTTCCGTTAGATGCCACATACAGCAAGTCCATACTAGCGGCATCTTTTGGTGATCAATTTGGAACATTTATAAAAAGCGACAATAGTTTATGGGCATGGGGCAATGCCAGCTACGGACAAATCTCACAGGTATTTGGTACTGTACCAAATGCCATATATTTAAACAACTGGATCAAAGTATCCAATGCTCAAATAAACAGTGCTATTGGATTTAGTTTAGCTA
>Ga0007809_10001102_pt1 | contig 11357 bp, 13 predicted proteins | sample CryBogCBE02Aug07_FD_60383 | JGI IMG/M metagenome (GOLD analysis project Ga0007809, IMG submission 60383) | Freshwater microbial communities from Crystal Bog, Wisconsin, USA - CBE02Aug07 | ecosystem: Environmental > Aquatic > Freshwater > Lake | place: Crystal Bog, Wisconsin, USA | collected...
TTCGCGAATCAAAGCGGAAAAAATACTATAATCGTCGGAGCCTGTATGCAGGACACGGAAGAAAACTACAATTCGTTCAAATACAAGGATCACCCTAACGTTAGAACTTATTTCATTCCTTATCAAGACGCAAAAGGCGTAGGGTTTGCAAGGAATTTAATTCAACAACAACTGTTCGATAACGAGGACTATTTTTTACAGATCGATTCTCACAGTCGTGCGTGCAAGAATTGGGATCAAATTCTAATCGATCAAATAAAAGACTGTCCTTCGGACAAAGCAATTCTGTCCACTTATCCAAACGCTTTCGACGTATTGGACAACGAACAAAAATACTTCCAATACGATACCTGCCCTTATTTAAAAGTACATCAAATAGACGAAAGCGGAAAGGTCCACGCCTGCAGCGCTGGAATAGTGGAGAAAGGAGCGCCGATGCTTGGATTCTGGATAGCTGCCGGATTTTTATTTACCAAAGGTCGTTGGTGCAGGGAAGTAGTGTACAGCAAAGAATTGTATTTTGCCGGCGAAGAGGATCACATCTCTGTAATGTCCTACGTTAACGGTTGGGACGTATACGTTCCCGATACCTCTACGATATGGCACGATTATACGGACAACAGAATACAGAGCCCAACAAAATACAGACCATTGCATTGGGAAGACCACCCGGGTGTGAGCGCTAATTTGGAACTGTTAAAAGATTTGTACAAAGACGCTTACGGCACAAAGACAGTAAGATCCGCGGAGCAATTCTTAGAGATCGCAAAAAAGATATCGAAATACGACGAGCACGTAGACATAGAAATACAATTCGACTATTCTAAAACTCCCGAACCAGATCCTAGCAAAAAAGTCAAAGTAATTATATTCGCTTTATTGGACAGAAACAACAAAGAAATATTCAGACCTGACTTGTACGACGAAGAAATATTTACTAGAACTTCTAACGTTAAAAAATTCCACATCTACAATCATGTGCACGAAAACGCAGTAAGTTGTTTGTGGTTCTACAAGTACGAGGACGATAGCTTTAGCGACAGGATAGATTTACCAATTACAAAAGAAGGCACTAAATACATACTATAATGAATAAAATATTTATATCGATAGCGAGTTATCTGGATTACGAAATACGATACACGATACTCGATTGCATAAACAAAGCAAAACACCCTGAGAATTTATATTTTTCTGTTTGTTTGCAGTACGACGAAAACGAAGGCACAGAAGAGGACTGCATCGACGATTTGGTAAAAAGGTACAATATTAAGATGAGCAAGTATCACTACACTTTGTCCGAAGGCGGTTGTTGGGCAAGACACATAGCTCAGTTCAATTACAACAACGAGGACTTTAGTTTACAAGTCGATTCTCACACACGATTCATTCAAAATTGGGACGAGATCGTTATACGCGACTACAACAAACTAAAAGAAACGGTAGAAAAACCATTGATATCTTTCTTGCCTCCATCCTATTCTAGATTGGACAAAATAGGAATCGATTACGATCACAAGCACATATTCGATTTGGACAAGATAAACATTCCAAAGATAAAGTATATTACTCAAGAATATTGGCCGATATACGGTGGGTACGACAACGAGCACAACATAGGGTTCGAACCAAAAAACGTAGTTATTTTATACGGAGGCTTCATATTCACCGAAGGCAAATGGGTAAAAGAAGTAAAGCAGGACCCGGAGCACTATTATACTGGTGAAGAGTTTGCTTTGGCCATAAGATCTTATACCAAAGGATACGACATATACACACCGAGTCAAGTGGTAGCATGGCACAGAGCGCATCCGCAAGTGAACAAAAAACATTTCAACAACAATCCAGAAGAAGTAGCCAAAGCAAAACACGCACACGCTATTTCACGATTGATAAAACTAATCAAAGGCGGAGATTTGGGAGAGTACGGTCCAGGCAACGTAAGAACGGTAGAGGATTACATCAAATTCGCCGATATTAAATTCCCAGAGATCTAATGACAAAGCGAGTTATAAAAGACAACAAGTTAATTTCTATGTTCGATGCAGTTAGATTCATAACGTCGAACAAAGAGGATCTATTCGATGCCAAAATCGTAGAAGGGTTGGACGATTATAGAATTATCATAACTCATGGAGTTATGGGCGAATTGATCAATATCGTAGAAAACGACTACTACGGATTGGACAAATATAAGTTCGTTTTTCTTTGCAATAACATTGAAATAGTCAAGATGCTTCACTCGCTTAAATTGAGCGCGTATCTAATAAGCGAATACATCTTTTCTAACGAGGACGTGTACAGAATATACGAGGACATTGAGCAATATTGGGACTGTATATTTCCTGGCAGAGAATCAAAAACGCACGGTATATTCAACAGAAAGTACAGCGTGAATATCTACAAAATGTACCAGCACTCAACGTATCCAGTACCGGCGGAAAACATGCCCTTATTTTTCAATCAATCGAAGTGCGGATTAATGACCACACTATCAGAAGGATCTTGTTTGTCCGTAGGCGAAATGTTGCTTTGCGGAATTCCAGTAATTTCCGTAAACGCGGCCAATAATTTACCCAACGAATCTTATTACCCTTTCAATAAACAAGCGTACAAAAATACTTACGACATAGTTTTACCTCACACACTTGGAGGCCGCGAATTATTTTTGACCGATAGCAATTCTATATATTGCGATAGGGACGACGATAGCATAGAGGCAGCGATAGTAAAAGCAAACAACAAACGTTGGAATCGCGTATCCATTAGAAGGGACTTTATATCCAAGTTGTATTTCGAAAGACTTCAATTAGTGTACTTACTAAAGAGTCTATTGAAAGATTTACAATTCGAAAACGTAGATCCTCAAGAATTTATTAATTTACCTTACGGTAACAGTTCTATTACCACGCACCAATGGCAAGAGATCTGGACAAAGTTATAATATATGTTTAATATCGCAGTATACTCAGGACACAACGCTTCTATTACTATAGCTCAAGACGATACGATCTTAGAAGTACTGGAGCTAGAAAGATTTACAAACTACAAAAACGCAGGGTTGATGTGGTTTAAACCAATGCACGATCCCGCTAAAACTATACAAGAGATACTTCTTTATTTCAAAATAAAATATGGAGCGCAAGAGTACGAAAATTTACTGTGCAATCAGGACGATACTGCAATGTACGAAAACGTATTCGATGGAAAGTCAAATTTCATCAAACTATTTAAAGCAAAAAATCTCATAGAAATATATCACCAAGAAGCTCACGCTTACGGTGCGTTTTATCAATCCGATCTTCAAGACGCAACCATAATAACTTTCGACGGTGGAGGAAACGATGGCTGTTTTAATTTTTACTCTGCGAATAGAAAAGATGGAGTGAAATTGACTCGCATGGATTACGATTATAATTTGGGAGAAAAGTACGCCGAGATAGGACACCATACGACCTCGATAAGAAGAGAGAATACTGTCAACATGTATCTAGAATATCCAGGAAAACTTATGGGACTCTGCGGTTACGGTAACATAAAAGAAGAGTACTTACCTGCCATGAGAAGTTTTTATACTGGTCATCACGGTCTACGAGAACTAAGGGACGAAAATTATAGAATCATGCAAAGAGCCCTAAACTTGCCTGACGAATTAAGTGGTAAAGTGGAGTTGGACATCGTAGCAACATCTCAAAAAGTATTCGAGGAAGTATTCTACAACGTTAGTAAAAAGGAGATAGAAGAATCGAACGATAAACTAATACTGTCTGGTGGTTGTGCTTTAAACATACTGAACAATACCAAGGTAAACGCAATATCCAAAACGTTCGTTCCACCGAATCCAAACGACGGTGGACTTTCTTTGGGATTCATGCTAAAGTACTTGAAACCAGAAAAAGCCTTCGATGCGACCTACATGGGCCCAGAAGTATGGGACAGATTTCAATTATCCGAGTACATTCACCAGTACGAAGGGAAAGCTTTGGACGAGACTAGATTGACTGAAGATATTATCATTGGCAAAATAGTCGGAATCGTACAAGGACGCTCTGAGATAGGTCCAAGAGCATTGGGAAATAGAAGCATAATATGTAACCCATGTTGGCCAGGAATGAAAGACATTTTAAACGCGAAAGTAAAGAATAGAGAGTACTACAGACCTTTTGCGCCCATAGTTAGATTGGAAGACGTAAACAAATATTTCGAGTTCGATCAAGAGTCCAAGTGGATGAGTTATTGTCCAAAAGTTAGAGAGGAGTACAGGGACGTTCTAAAAGCTATAACACACGTGGACGGTACGGCCAGAGTTCAAACTGTGACCAAAGAACAGAACGAATTATTGTACAACATGTTAACCATTATGGAAGACAAGACCAAGGTCGGAGTTTTGTTAAACACTTCTTTTAACATCGCTGGAAAGCCAATCTTGAATAGTTATAAAGATGCAATATGGATGCTTGAAAATACCCAAATGGACGGGCTAGTATTGGAAAACTATTACATAAAGAAATGAAAAACGTAGGATTTTACTATCAAGTTTGGCACACGAATAAGTTATCTATATTCGAAGCAATGAAGCGACTGAGATCCGTGTATCCGGACAACGAAGTAGTGTTAGTAATTGCAGGGCTGAGTAAAGACTCGGTTACAGAATACGAAAACGACTTTGTTAATATAATTAAAAGTAAATTCAACATAACTACGATCGACTATCTTTTTATAGAGGACAGTCCTTACATGGCCAAATGCATCTTAAACGTACCAGAACAAGAAAGCAAACGAGAAGAGTACATGAAATTTTCTCATCTGTGGTTCGATAAGTTTGTTTTTTTACCCTCTGAAAATATGGACGTAGTCGTTAACTGCTCTGACGATTGGTATCCAATAACACAAATTCCAATAGACTACGATGTGGACGTTTGCGGAAGATTGACTCCATGGAGCGATTGGATGGAAGAAGAGAAGATGAAGAGCAAATTCAATTTTAGCAAAAACGAACTTGTAACGTGGATACAACACGGTCACTACATGAACATAAAAAAACTAAAGCAAAAATACACAGAAGAAAATAAAAAATACATAGACGATGTGGTAAGAGACGTATTTCCTTCTAATCTACCAATATTCTTGGATTACTTTCACAGCTTATGGAACGTAGTAGCTTTTGATACGTTTAAAAGCGCAGATCACATTCACGAAGTCGGAGCGTTTAAAATTAATTACGAAGAAGACAATCACGGTTTTCCTTCTATTCACGGTGGCAAAGGATTACACTTTCTTCCAATAAGCGAAGAAATGATACAATTAGGAATCAAATAACTCAATATATGGCAAAGATCATCATTCTAAATCAGGCAACAATTTATCACAACTATTCCCAGATAGACGCCCTATCAAGAACTACATGGGGATTATACAAGCACCCAGACGTTAAATGCATACACTATTATGGAGCGTTTAATTTGGACAACACTCCAGTGAGCGGATTTCCAAGCATTCCTGCAAGGGGCGAAGTTCTAATGTTCGACGACGATAGAATGTTAGTCGGAGCAAACGATGGCAATGGACCTTATTTCGATCCAAGAGGGGAGAAAATGATGCTAGCTTACGAATACTGCTTAAAGCACTTTGAATTCGACTTCATACTAAGAATATGCAATACGTCTTACATAGACATCGAAGCAATGGTAAAATACTTTAACTCTATTAGAAAGGAACGAATCTACGATGGTACAAGAAACATGTACAACACAGAGATATTCTTCGTTACTGGGTTCAACAGCTACTTATCAAGGGACACAGTAGAAAAGGTAATAGAACACAAGCAGGATTATCTTGACATAAAATTACCCGAGGATTTGGCCCTAGGAAAACTACTAATGCACGATCTAAAGTACACGACCTTCGAAGATCAACCTCACGTAGACACTCACGTATTGGCCACAGAGCCAGGATTCAAACCTGACTCTTTTGTGGGTTCGGAAAGATTCAACTACAGATTCAGATCCCATACTGTGGACGAATACGTGGCATTTCACAACTATATGATAAGAAGATACCAAAAAGATTAAAATCCTAATTTATTCAATTTTTCGTATATTTATATACATAAACAACAATATAATTTATGATCACTATTATCATTATTGCTCTTGTAGCTTTGGCAGGATACGTTATCTACAATAAGACCAAATCTAAAATCTCCCAATTCGAAAACGAATTCAAGTCAAAAATCGATCAAGTTTCTAACATTGTAGAAGAAGCAACAAAAGACGTTGAAGAAGTTATTACAAAAGCTGAGACTATCGCAAGCTCTGACGCAAAGAAAGTTTTAGCAGAAGCTAAAAAAACGACTAAGAAAGTAAAAGAAGAAGTTGCAGACATAAAAACTAAAGCAACTAAGATAACAGCGAAATCTAACCAAAAAACAAAAAAGAAATAGTATATGGCAAAAATCACGTTAAAGCTTTATGAGTTCTATAGCTTGGAAGCGGAATTAAACGGAGTTATAGATCAACAAACTGGACAGAAAGTTTCCAACGGTTTGTTATTAGAAAGATTAAAAGTAACTACAAAGTACTGGTTACAAGAATTGGCTAAGAAAGCTGTAGCTGAAAAAGAAGCGTGCGAAGCTATTAGACAAGACCTAATCAAAAAGTACGGAGAAGAGGACGAACAAGGAAACATCGCTATTCAACAGTTTATCAATGTTGTTAAAGACGCAGACGGTAAACCAGTAAGCGGAGACATTAACCCTAAGTTCATCGAGTTCCAAACAGAATGGAACAACTTCTTAAACGAAGACAAAGACTTGGACTTCAGAGACTTTAAATTGTCAGAATTCGAAGAAACAAAATCGGACAGCGCTTTAACCACTTTCTTCAAGTTGGTAACAGCAGAAGATTAATACACCCAGATTAATGGCTCGCAACTAGCGGGCCGTTTTTCTTACATATTTATAATACACAGTTATGCCAGAAGCAAATAAAATTACAGAGGACGAATTAGCAAGATTGAACCTCTTAAAACAGGACGCCTTAGAGGTAGCATCGGCGTTAGGAGAATTAAATTACCAAAAGACCATCTTAGAACTTCAGATAGACGATTTAACCAAGAAAATTAAAGACATTAGATCAAGAGAGTTCGATTTCTTCCAACAGTTAAAAGATACTTACGGAACAGTTTCCATAAATATTAATACCGGAGAATTTCAATAAAGTGTTTTGATAAATAGGTCTATATTTATTAGTAGCTAAAAAATAACATTAAATGGCCGAAACACTCATTAGTCCAGGCGTTTTCTTAAACGAGAACGATCAAACACAGATAACAGCGGGACCAATAACTGCAGGTGCAGCTATCGTAGGTCCAACAGTATTAGGACCGGTAAACAACCCAACTCTAGTAACTTCTTATTCACAATACAAGCAAATATTCGGTTCTACCTTCGTTTCTGGAGGTGTTACTTTAGAATATTTAACAAGCGTTGCTGCGTTGAACTATTTCAACCAAGGCGGTGCGTCTTTATTAGTAACAAGAGTAGCTTCAGGTTCTTACACGGTAGCAACAGCGAGCGTAGCTTCTACAGGTGGAGCTCAAGCTTTCCAATTGAATACCCTTTCAGTTGGTACAATCATGAACAACGCTACTGCATCAGGTAACCAAGGTTCTTTAATTTCAGGATCTGCTGCTAACGTTAGATGGGAGATCGTTGGATACAACACTGGATCTGGTACATTTACATTGAACATTAGACGTGGTGATGACTACGAGAACAATAAGAACGTATTAGAAAGCTGGTCAAATCTATCTTTAGATCCAAACCAAACTAACTTTATCTCTTACGTAATCGGTGATCAATATCAAACATTGACTCAGGACGCAAGTACAGGAGCTTATTACTTACAAAACACTGGTAGCTACGCTAACAAGTCTAAGTACGTATACGTTGCTTCTGTTAACACAACTCCTAACTACTTCGATCAAACTGGTAAACCTCAAAACCAATATACAGCTTCTTTACCTCAATCTGGTTCAGGATCTTATAACGGTGGATTCGGCGGTGCAATTGGTCAGTATTGGGGATCTTACGGTCAAGCTGCGTTAAACATGTTTGAGAATATTCCTACAGTAACATCAATTTATTCTAGCCCAACAAGCAATATTCAAGGAGTTTACGGTCCTGACTACGATACAGCTATTAGCTTATTAGCTAATCAAGATCAGTACGACTTCAATATCATATACGCACCAGGTTTAAACAACCAAAATGCTCCAACAGAAATCAACAACTTATTGACTTTATCAAGCACAAGAGGTGATAGTATTTCAGTGGTAGACTTGGTTGGATACAATCAACAATTGGCTACCGTAACTAGCGCGGCTACAAGCTTCGATAACTCTTACGGCGCTACTTATTGGCCTTGGATTCAAATCAAATCTGCAGAGACAGGAAGAATGAACTTTATACCAGCTTCAGTTTTAGTACCAGCTGTATACGAGTACAACGATAAGATTGCTGCAGAATGGTGGGCACCAGCAGGTTTAAATAGAGGTGGTTTGGCTACGGCTTTACAACCTGAAAGAAGATTATCTCTTACAGATAGAAACAACTTGTACGCTGCGAAAGTTAACCCAATTGCTACCTTTACAGGAGTTGGTACAGTTATCTACGGTCAAAAGACATTGCAAGCGAAAGCAACTGCATTGGACAGAGTAAACGTAAGAAGATTATTGATCTCATTGAAAAGATATATCAGACAAGTTGGTCAAACTTTGGTATTCGAACCTAATACTCAAGTTACTTGGAACAAATTTGTTAACCAAGTTAACCCGTACTTAGAATCAGTACAACAAAAGCAAGGATTGTACGCTTTCCAAGTAATTATGGACAGCACTAACAATACTCCTGACCAAATCGATAGAAACATTTTAGTGGGTAGCATTTACTTACAACCTACAAGAGTGGCTGAATTTATCCAATTAGACTTTAACATTTTACCAACTGGCGCAACATTTGCCCAATAATAAACTATAACAAACAACTATAATGAAAAATAGCACATTAGTTAGAATCAAAGTTCCTAAAGCTTTATACGAGTCAGCTCTTAGAAAAGCTTTATTAGAAGCAGGAGACAATGAACACAAAGGCGGTCACAAAGGCAATAAATTTGCTAAAGAGGACGATTACAGCAAAAAAGCTAAAGTTGCAAAACCAACTCCTAAACACACAGATAAAGAGCCTAAAAAAGGCGGTGGCGCTCACAAAGGAAAAGCTTTCGTTAAAGACGACGCGTATACTAACAAAGTAAGCGCTAAGAAATCTTTGGGTGAAACTAAGAAGAAGATGAAAGAAGCTACTCAAATTGAAAAATTCCGTACTTTGACTCCAAATAGAGAAATCGTTAAGGACGCAAGTAGAATGCAAGAGAAGAAAGAAAAATTAAAAGAAGTAGACGAAAATACATTGGGTGCAATCCTTGGATTATTACCAGTAGTTGGTCTTTCTGCGGCTTATATTAAAGACGTTATTAAGAAAATGAAAGCTCAAGGTTTAAAAGGCGTTAAAGGATTTAAACAAGCTGCCGGTGAAGTAGGCACATCTGCTAAACAGCACATGGATAAGACAATTGGCGGTAATGCTCCAGGTCAAGGACACGGCGTTCAAACAGGTAAATTCGAAGAGCGCAAGCACAAAATCAAAGAAACAAAAAAGCACGACGATACAGCTGAAGATACAAAGTTAATCAAGAAGTTAGTAGCTCCATCTGCGTTAAAAGCTGCAGGAAGCAAACACCCAGACGAAAAGGCTGACGTTACTTTAATGCACAAAAAGCTTAAACCATCTGCTTTCAAAGGTTCTAAATAATTAGATCACAGATATTTATACAAAATAAGAACAAATGCCAATTTTAGATCCATCAGAAATAATGTTTACAAGCTTCGAACCAATGGTTCAGAATCGCTTCGTATTCTATATAGACGGTATCCCTTCATATTTGATCAAAAAAGCTGATGCTCCAGGCGTTACTTTAGGAGAGATCAAAATAGAACACATCAACGTTTACCGTAAGTTAAAAGGTAAAGCAGAGTGGAAGGACATCGCTTTAGAATTATATAGCCCAATATCTCCATCAGGCCAACAAGCCGTAATGGAATGGGTAAGATTACACCACGAATCTGTAACAGGCCGCGATGGTTATTCTGACTTCTATAAGAAGGACTGTAGCTTAGCAATTTTGGGTCCAGTTGGAGACGTAGTTTCCGAGTGGGTTATCAAAGGCGCTTTCATCAAAGAATCAGGATTTGGTTCTTACGATTGGGCAACTGCAGACCCTACAATGTTAAGTATTTCATTGGGAATGGATTACGCAGAACTAAATTATTAAAATTATTAAGCTTAATTTTTAATTTCATAAAACCTCCTATATTTATTATAAAGGAGGTTTTTTTATGCTCGCAACTTATTTCAAAATAATTAGACAGGCTATCAAAGAAGATAGAACAAAAGATGGTGAAACTTACTACGAAGCCCATCACATAATACCCAAATCTTTCGGCAAAAAGAGTTCAATAGTATTACTTACTGCAGATGAACACTATAGGGTCCACAAAATATTGGTGGAGTGCTTCAAAGATCATTCTTTATATTCCTATAAAGTTTACTGGGCTTTTCACAGAATGTCCTACGACGGTTCAAAAACTTTAACAGAACAAGAGTATAAAGAAGCCAGAGAAATTCTTATGCCTATGTGGAAAAAAGAAAAATCAACTGCTCATAAACAAAAAATAGCTAATTATAGAAGAGGACGTAAATGGATGCTGAATCCAATTACTAATGAATGTATACAAATTCATCCAACAGAAGAATTAGAATACTTAAATAATGGGTGGAAAAATACAAATAAAAGTGTAGGAACAAAAAGATCAGATGAAACTAAGCGACTACTTTCTATAAAAGCTACCGAATCAAAATTAGGAAAAATAGGAGAAGAATCCAGGGCAAGTAAAGGAACTGTAATATGCGAAAATATTGAAACCGGAGAAAAAATAGAAGCCGGCTCAGCATTTCAACTATCCAAAAAGCTTGATATAAATTGTAATGTTATACACGAAGAATTAAATAGGCTTAATTATAAACACACTCCAAAACCCAGATCTTCCAGAAGTAAGTACTACAATTTCCTTCAGACACATAAAGTATATTATAAATAGGCCGCAACACCGCGGTCTTTTTTTATGTCCGAAAAAATTGTATTTGTATATTTATATTAAAACAAACAATTTATGGCAGAATCAAAGTTTACGGTACCCACAGAGATGGTGGATTTACCAAGCAAAGGATTACTATATCCTTC
>Ga0007809_10001111_pt1 | contig 11308 bp, 6 predicted proteins | sample CryBogCBE02Aug07_FD_60383 | JGI IMG/M metagenome (GOLD analysis project Ga0007809, IMG submission 60383) | Freshwater microbial communities from Crystal Bog, Wisconsin, USA - CBE02Aug07 | ecosystem: Environmental > Aquatic > Freshwater > Lake | place: Crystal Bog, Wisconsin, USA | collected...
TTCCGTATCTGGCGACCGTCTCAGCTTGCGCACCGCTTTGTAAGCTAAATGCAAGGGGCAAAGCCAAAAACCATGCCGGTAATTTCTTCCATACAAATCTCATGTTTAACTCCGAAGTGAATTACTCATGGGTTTGCACAGTTCGTGCCACATGAAGGGGGATGCTGTTTTGTACAGAACGCTCCAATGTGTATTGAAATCGACGGAAAATCTATTCAAACAACAGTTTTTGCAATTGATATGGTGCACTCTTATGCACCAAAATGTTCAGATCTATTAACGTGCACAAATCAAGGGTGTTTTTTAGGACATCAGTTCCGATTTTTTTTAACTGAATAATTTAATCTTGTAAGAAATAATTCTTTGCCCTCAAGTTTTTTATCCATACCATTGATTTATAACTTCAACACCCCTTGTATCTAATTTAATGACCTAATGAGGATTGAAAATATTTGTAAGTGTCTTCCCGTCGGTTCTTTATGGCCTGAATTATTAAAGCATCTAATGCTGGTTCAAAACCGTAAAGCACTAATTATCAATCAGCACCAAATTCGATTACTAATTCTCGCAACCGTTTTCGGTCTTAGACAGGTCTGCTAAACGTAAGTGCATTGTTTAGAGTTAAATAAGCGTCGAGTATTTTCATCATCGCTCGATTTGCTTCATTGACATCTTTGTTCACAAGAAAATAATGGATGAGCAACGAAAGTACCTTGGTTTTGCCTCAAACCGAAAATGTTGGATCTAAAAAGATGTTGGCTAGGAATAGGTCCCAAATAAGTGGATATTTTCTGAATCGTCCCCAAACAGAAAATCTAAAAAGCCAAAAGCCCCACTTTTGGCGGGGCTCATACATGATATTCTTGTTTTAAAACAATACCTTAGACTACTTGGCGGAGAGGGCGGGATTCGAACCCGCGGAGGGTTTTACCCCTCACACGCTTTCCAGGCGTGCGACTTAAACCGCTCATCCACCTCTCCGCGTGTGGGCTATTGTATCAGCGTAGTTTGCATTGCAATATAAGGCATGTACACTTCGTCCTTTTATTTCATTCTCAACTCAGGATTGCCCATGAAGTTTCATTTTCCAATTGTCATTATTGACGAGGACTTTAGATCAGAAAACACGTCTGGACTAGGTATTCGTGCTTTGGCTGATGCTATTGAGAGTGAAGGCCTTGAGATTTTGGGCGTAACCAGCTACGGTGACTTGAGCCAATTTGCTCAACAACAGTCAAGGGCTAGTGCTTTTATCCTATCCATTGATGATGAGGAGTTCACTCCTGGGCCTGATTTAGACCCCGCAGTACTTAATTTGCGTAACTTTATTGAGGAAGTAAGGTTCAAGAACGCTGAAGTGCCAATTTACGTTTACGGCGAAACAAAAACCTCAAGGCATTTGCCAAACGACATATTGCGTGAACTAAACGGCTTTATCCATATGTTTGAGGACACTCCTGAGTTTGTGGCTAGACACATCATCCGAGAGGCAAAGACTTACCTTGAGGGCGTAAAACCTCCATTCTTTAAGGCTCTTTTAGATTATGCAGAGGACGGATCCTATTCTTGGCATTGTCCTGGGCACTCAGGAGGCGTTGCTTTCCTTAAAAGCCCAGTAGGCCAAATGTTTCACCAGTTTTTCGGTGAAAACATGCTCAGAGCCGACGTTTGTAACGCCGTCGATGAGTTAGGCCAACTCCTTGACCATACTGGCCCCGTAGCGGCCTCTGAGCGCAATGCTGCCCGTATTTTTAATGCGGACCACTGCTACTTCGTAACCAACGGAACGAGTACCAGCAATAAGATAGTTTGGCACCACGCAGTAGCCCCTGGAGATGTCGTTGTAGTTGACAGAAACTGTCACAAATCAGTGCTTCATGCGATTATTATGACCGGGGCTATCCCCGTTTTCTTAAAGCCCACTCGAAACCACTTTGGAATCATCGGTCCCATTCCACAAAGTGAGTTTGAGCCTGAAACGATTAAGGCAAAGATTGCAGCAAATCCATTGCTGGACGGCGTTGATGTCACCAACATCAAACCAAAGGTATTAACCATTACACAGTCCACATATGACGGTGTTTTGTATAACACAGAGACCATCAAGAAAATGCTAGACGGCTACGTTGCCAATCTGCATTTTGATGAGGCTTGGTTGCCTCATGCCGCATTTCATCCTTTTTACGGAACTTATCATGCGATGGGTAAAAAGCGTGAGCGTCCAAAGCACTCCATGGTTTATTCTACCCAGTCCATTCACAAGTTGTTGGCCGGAATAAGTCAAGCTTCACACGTCTTGGTCCAGGACTCTCAAACAAAGAAACTAGACAGGCACCTCTTTAATGAGGCCTTCTTGATGCACACCAGTACAAGTCCTCAATATGCAATTATTGCGAGTTGCGATGTAGCCGCTGCGATGATGGAGCCACCCGGGGGTACTGCATTGGTCGAAGAAAGTATTGTTGAAGCACTAGACTTCAGACGCGCCATGCGAAAGGTGGACGAAGAATACGGCAAAGATTGGTGGTTTAAGGTTTGGGGCCCTGATCAGTTGGTTGATGAGGGTATTGGTCGGGCTGATCAGTGGATTATTCAAAGCAAGGGCAAGAACTCTAAGTGGCACGGGTTTGGAGACTTGGCCGATGGTTTCAACATGCTTGACCCCATCAAATCAACAATCGTTACACCGGGTCTTGATATCAACGGCAAATTTGCAAAGACGGGTATTCCAGCCAGTATCGTCTCCAAGTTCCTTGCCGAACACGGGGTGATCATTGAGAAGACTGGGCTTTACAGTTTCTTCATCATGTTTACGATTGGTATCACCAAAGGCCGCTGGAATTCCTTGTTGACTGCTCTTCAGCAGTTCAAAGATGACTACGCAAAGAATCATCCGATGTGGAAGATACTCCCCGAGTTCTCGGCTAAATACCCTCAATATGAGAATATGGGACTACAAGACTTGTGTCAACACATTCATGAGCTTTATGCAAAATATGATATCGCACGTTTAACAACTGAGATGTACTTGAGCGATTTAACGCCCGCTATGAAGCCAAGTGATGCATATGCTCAGATTGCGCACTCAAACACTGAAAGAGTTCCCGTTGATCAACTAGAAGGACGCATCACAACTAGTCTGATCACACCCTACCCACCGGGCATTCCTTTGCTAATTCCCGGTGAAGTGTTTAATAAAAAGATCGTAGATTATTTGCGTTTCGCAGGTGAATTTAATGCCCAGTGCCCTGGCTTTGAGACTGATATTCACGGTTTGGTTGCTGAAAAAGACGCTCAAGGCGTAATCCGGCACTATGCCGATTGCGTAAAAACGTAAAAATTAAGATTTTTCCTGACATTTGTCGTCAATCTACGCTTATTTGACGGCAAATACCTCAAATGATTGACGAGTTTTTCAAATCGATTTTCATTCAATTCACGGCTAAATTTTAGGGGTTTAAGGTTTAAACTCACAGGTTGATCTCGCAGTCCATTTGTCGCTCCTTTATCTGAAGTGACAAGTTTTATTTGGAGTGCCTCCCTTTGGTGACATTCTAGGTTTTACTGCTGGTATAAATTAGACCTTACGTGAGAAGGAATGGTGAATGACTAAAAAGTCCAGAGAATTCAAACCAGCCACTTTACAGGACTGGGAACAAGCCGCTCTTAAATCAGCTCCCAAGGGGGACCTTGAATCTCTTAACTGGCACACGCCTGATGGCATAACTGTTAAGGCCCTCTACACAGCCGCGGACACAGAGGGTTTGGCTCATACCGATACATTACCTGGATTTGAGCCTTATATCCGTGGACCTCAGGCTACTATGTATGCCTCCCGCCCCTGGACTATCCGTCAATATGCTGGATTCTCCACGGCACAAGAGTCCAACGCTTTTTACCGTAAAGCCTTAGCAAGCGGAGGCCAAGGCGTATCGGTAGCGTTTGATTTAGCGACCCACCGTGGATATGATTCAGATCATCCAAGGGTAACGGGTGATGTGGGTAAAGCTGGCGTGGCTATAGATACCGTGGAGGATATGAAAATCCTCTTTGATCAGATCCCGCTAGACAAGGTATCTGTATCCATGACCATGAACGGGGCCGTACTACCCGTGCTAGCTGGGTACATCGTAGCCGCAGAGGAGCAAGGTGTAAGTTTAGACAAATTGAGCGGAACTATTCAGAACGATATTTTGAAAGAGTTCATGGTCAGGAACACCTACATTTATCCGCCCAAACCTTCAATGAAAATTATTGGCGACATTATTGAGTACACCTCTCAAAAAATGCCCAAATTCAACTCCATCTCAATCTCCGGCTACCACATGCAAGAGGCCGGTGCTAACCAAGCATTAGAGCTTGCATTTACGTTGGCTGATGGTATGGAGTATGTCAAAACAGCCATGGACAAGGGCTTAGATGTTGATGATTTTGCGGGTCGCCTATCCTTCTTTTGGGCGATAGGTATGAACTTCTACCTTGAGGTAGCAAAGATGCGCGCTGCGCGCCTTCTGTGGTGCAGAATCATGAAGTCTGTTGGTGCCAAATCCCCAAAAAGTTTAATGCTTAGAACGCATTGTCAAACCTCTGGTTGGTCGCTAACAGAACAAGATCCCTACAACAACGTGGTGCGCACGACCATTGAGGCGATGGCAGCCGTATTCGGGGGCACACAAAGCCTGCACACCAACAGCTTTGATGAGGCAATCGCACTTCCAACAGAATTTAGCTCTCGAATTGCCAGAAACACTCAGCTGATCATCCAAGAAGAAACCCACATCACCAGTGTCATTGACCCCTGGGCTGGAAGTTACATGATGGAGAATTTGACAAACGAAATGGCTGAGAAAGCCTGGGCCATCATTGAAGAAGTCAAAGAGATGGGGGGTATGACACAAGCGGTTGATTCAGGCTGGGCGAAGCTGAAAATTGAAGCCGCTGCCGCAGAGAAACAAGCCCGAATCGACTCTGGTTTAGATGTTATCGTTGGAGTGAATAAATACAAATTGAAAACCGAAGACTCAATCGAGTTTCTTGAAGTTGACAATGTAAAAGTCCGCGATGGCCAAATCAAGATGCTCAAAGAGATCAAAGACAAAAGAGACACTGCGGCTGTGCAGGGCGCTCTTCAAGCGTTGACTGATGCTGCGCAGTCTGGAGATGGTAATCTATTGGATCTATCAGTAAAAGCTATGCGCCTAAGAGCTACAGTGGGTGAGGTAAGTGACGCGCTTGAGAAGATTTACGGTCGTCACCGCGCAGATACTCAAAAGGTAACAGGCGTTTACGCTGCTGCATACGACAGCGAGGCTGATTCAATGCAAACCTGGGAAACTCTTAAGAAAGATATTTCTGAATACGGCGATAAACTTGGCCGACGTCCACGGGTGATGATTGCCAAACTTGGTCAAGACGGGCACGACAGAGGGGCAAAGATTGTTGCTACTGCCTTTGCTGACCTTGGTTTTGATGTTGATATGGGACCTCTTTTTCAGACCCCTGAGGAGTGCGCAAGACAAGCTATCGAAAATGATGTTCACGCAGTCGGTGTCTCTACACTAGCAGCAGGTCATAAAACCTTGGTACCCGCCATCATTGCATCGTTAAAAGCTCAAGGCGCTGAGGACATCATCGTATTTGTAGGTGGAGTGATTCCCAAACAAGATTACGATTTCCTTTACAGAGCAGGGGTGAGGGGAATTTACGGACCAGGTACCCCTATCCCAACGAGTGCACGCGATGTTTTAGATCAAATCAAAAAGGCACAGTCCTCCGGTGAGGTCTAACGAACTAGCTCAAGCACTACTCGCCGTGGCGGGTAGTGACACAACCCACGGCGAAGACTCAAGCCAGAGTATCACTATTGAGTTAGCAAAAAGAAGAGCTCTTGCGAAGTCTATTACGTTGCTTGAGTCAAGCTTGGCTTCTGACCGCGTGCAGGCAGATGAACTCATCTCCAAAGTCTTACCCCATACTGGTAACTCCCTAAGAATAGGTATCAGTGGAGTACCAGGAGTTGGTAAAAGCACATTTATTGAAGTGCTAGGGCTGTACCTCATACAAAAAGGTCATAAGTTGGCCGTCTTGGCTGTAGACCCTTCTTCATCAGTTTCGGGGGGATCTATTTTGGGGGACAAAACAAGGATGGAGCGTCTCTCAGTCAATCCCAACGCCTTCATTCGACCCTCCCCAAGTAAGGGGACTCTGGGCGGAGTCGCCGAGAAAACGAGAGAGACCATTTTGCTTTGTGAAGCTGCTGGCTATGACGTCGTCATTGTTGAGACAGTAGGCGTAGGTCAAAGCGAAACGACTGTCTCACTGATGACAGATCTATTTGTACTGATGCAACTGCCTAACGCAGGCGATGATCTTCAGGCTATCAAGAAGGGAGTGATGGAATTAGCCGATTTGGTATTGATCAATAAAAGCGATTTAGATCCTAATGCCGCCACCCGGGCACAAGCTCAAATTACGAGTGCGATGAGGTTGTACGGCTTTCACGGTAACCCTAACAAAAGCAATCATCTGCAAAATGGTGGTTTAAAAAACCATTCCAACGAGATCGGTGTCCAAGGTCACGAACATAGCCATCTAGATACGCCACTCAAAAAAGTCATGCAACTCAGTGCTCTAGAGGAAAAGGGAATTGAAGATTTTTGGGACACAGTAGTCTCTCACAAAGAGGCTAAACAGAGAAGTGGTGAGTGGGAAGAGAAACGAAGATTTCAAGCCATCTCAGGCATGTGGGAGCGAGTTGACGGGGAACTTAAGAGGTCTTTCAAAGAATTCCCGGATGTAAAGCGCCTATTACCCGGTGTACTGAGCGCCGTTAATTCAGGCACTTTGGCTCCAACGGTAGCTGCTCGTCAATTGCTTAAAGCCTATATGGGAACTGGATTTTTGGGGTCAACAAATTAAAAATCAGGCTTAGGACGTATTTTTTGACCTCAATCAAAACGTAAGCTAAGACCTAGCAAGCAACATAGATTATCATTTTCAACAATCAAAACTGTATATTTCGGAGCAATTCACTATGCAAGATATTCTTCAGCAACTTGAGGACAAAAGAACTGCTGCCCGCCAAGGCGGGGGCGAGCGTCGGGTTGCAGCCCAACACGCCAAAGGCAAATTGTCTGCTCGAGAGCGTATAGAGGTCCTACTTGATGAGGGAACCTTTGAGGAATGGGATATGTTTGTTGAACACCGTTGTACCGACTTTGGAATGCAAGACAACAAAATACCCGGCGACGGAGTAGTTACAGGCTACGGGATGATCAACGGTCGACTCGTGTTCGTTTTTTCACAAGACTTTACAGTCTTTGGTGGTGCCTTATCAGAGGCGCACGCTGAGAAAATATGCAAAATCATGGATCAGGCCATGAAGGTTGGCGCACCTGTCATTGGGCTTAACGATTCAGGCGGCGCTCGTATTCAAGAGGGCGTTGCGTCGCTTGGTGGATATGCAGACATTTTCCAAAAAAATGTACTCGCAAGCGGTGTCATTCCTCAAATCAGCATGGTCATGGGACCTTGTGCAGGCGGTGCAGTTTACTCCCCCGCAATGACCGATTTCATCTTCATGGTCAAAGATACCTCTTACATGTTCGTGACTGGTCCTGAGGTTGTTAAAACAGTCACCCATGAGGAAGTAACCGCTGAGGAGCTTGGGGGTTCCATTACCCACACAACCCTAAGCGGAGTTGCGGATAGGGCATTTGACAATGATATTGAAGCACTCTTAATGCTTAGACGTTTGTATAACTATTTGCCGCTTAACAACAAGGATACTCCGCCTCTTAGAGACAGCGGCGATCCTAAGGACCGGATGGACTTGAGTTTGGATACTTTGGTGCCCGAGAATCCAAACAAACCTTACGATATGAAAGAGCTTATTCTGAAAACTGTTGACGACGGTGACTTCTTTGAGATTCAACCCGAATATGCGAAAAATATCATTGTTGGTTTTGCTCGGATGGCTGGACAGTCAGTGGGTATCGTTGCCAACCAACCCATGGTTCTCGCGGGTTGTCTAGATATCAAAAGCAGTATCAAAGCCGCCCGTTTCGTACGTTTTTGTGATGCTTTCAATATCCCTGTTATTACCTTTGTCGATGTACCTGGCTTCATGCCAGGTACGTCTCAGGAGTACGGCGGAATTATCAAGCATGGTGCCAAACTGCTTTACGCTTACGCTGAGTGCACGGTTCCTAAAATTACCGTTATTACCCGCAAAGCATACGGTGGCGCTTACGATGTGATGGCTTCAAAACATTTGAGGGGGGATGTGAACTTTGCTTGGCCAAATGCTGAAATAGCTGTGATGGGGGCCAAAGGTGCAGTAGAAATTATTTTCAGAGAAGATAAAGGCGATCCAGACAAGCTAGCTTTAAAGGAGGCCGAATATAAAAGCCGGTTTGCTAATCCGTTTGTAGCCGGCGCCAGAGGGTTTATCGATGATGTCATCTTGCCCCATGAAACACGTAAAAGGATTTGTCGCTCGCTCATGATGCTTAAGGATAAGAAGTTAGAGAATCCTTGGCGCAAACACGGCAACATCCCACTTTAAAAAATTACCTATTTATCTACTTAATTTCAGATAACTATTACAAGACTATGTTTAAAAAAATATTAATTGCAAATCGCGGTGAAATAGCGTGTCGTGTTATCGCAACCGCAAAGCGAATGGGTATTTTAACTGTCGCTGTTTACTCAGAGGCCGACAAGGATGCTCGTCATGTACAACTCGCTGATGAGGCAGTCCTTATTGGTCCCGCCGCATCTAGGGAGTCATACCTTGTTGCTGACAAGATCATTGCAGCTTGCAAAGCTACAAATGCGCAGGCTATTCACCCAGGCTACGGATTTCTCAGCGAGAACGAAGCCTTTGCCAAGAGGTGTGAGGATGAGGGTATTGCATTTATTGGACCTGGTTCACAATCGATTGCAGCGATGGGTGACAAAATTGCCTCTAAGAAACTTGCAACTAAGGCCGGCGTAAATACTATTCCCGGGGTTAATGAGGCAATTGCATCTGCTGAAAAAGCGGTTGAAATCGCTAAAGGTATTGGATATCCCGTCATGATCAAAGCATCTGCGGGCGGCGGGGGTAAGGGGCTTCGAGTCGCATACAACGACAAGGAAGCATTGGAGGGCTTTACATCTTGTACCAATGAGGCTAAGAATAGTTTTGGAGATGACCGGGTTTTTATTGAAAAATTCGTAGAAGAGCCAAGGCATATTGAAATTCAAGTTCTAGGTGACTCTCATGGTCATGTCATCTACTTAAATGAGCGTGAGTGCTCCATCCAACGCCGTCATCAAAAGGTTATTGAGGAGGCGCCTTCACCTTTTATCAGTGAACAAACCAGAGTAAAAATGGGCGAGCAAGCCGTTTCTCTGGCTAAGGCTGTCAACTATAAAAGTGCTGGGACAGTTGAATTTGTGGTTGGACGGGATCAGAGCTTTTATTTTCTTGAGATGAACACCAGGCTACAAGTTGAGCATCCCGTGACCGAATGCATCACTGGTCTAGATTTGGTTGAGTGGATGATTAGAATTGCTTATGGGGAGCACCTAAGTCTCAAGCAAAGCGATGTTAAAAGAAATGGATGGGCCATTGAGTGTCGAATCAATGCAGAGGATCCACTGAGAAATTTCTTACCTTCAACTGGTAGATTGGTGCATTTTCAACCGCCCCCTCAAACCATGTTCCAAGGGGATACACAGCATCTAAACGGTATTAGGGTTGATACAGGTGTATCCGATGGTGGTGAAATTCCAATGCACTACGACTCCATGATCGCAAAGTTGATCGTTCACGGCAAGGACCGTGGTGATGCGATTGCGAAAATGAAAGACGCTTTGAATGCGTTTGTGATCAGAGGGGTTAACTCGAACATCGCATTTCAGTCTGCGTTGCTTGCTCACCCTCAGTTTGTAAGCGGTCAGTTCAATACTGGATTTATCGCTGAGCACTATCCTAAAGGGTTTACTAAAGATAGTTCACACCATCCAGACCCCAACTTTTTGATTGCCTTGGCTGCCTTTGTTCGGCGCAAGTCTCGTGAAAGAGCAACAAATCTGACAGGTCAATTACCAGGCTACGACGTCAAAATAGGCGAGAGTTATGTTGTCATTGAGCTGTCCCCAACGGGTGAGCACCGCCACGTCCAAGTTCAAGTTGATGAGTTTTCGGGTAGAAATGGACTAGCTGTGATTACGGTTGAGGGGGAAAATTACTCCATCGAGAGTGACTCAAGACTGAGCGATATTAAAATTACGGGCACTTTAAACGGACATCCATTTGCTGCCCAAGTCGATAGAGGCTCTGACAAAAATCCACTGGTTTTGGAGGTCACTCACAGCGGTTGCTCTTTGAGTGCGCTTGTTGTCTCACCCCGCATGGCCGAGCTCTATAAGTTAATGCCTTTTAAAGCACCTCCAGATCTTTCTCGTTTTGTGCTCTCCCCCATGCCTGGTTTGTTGGCCGATGTGCTAGTCACCCCAGGTCAAAAGGTACAAATGGGTGAGCGAGTCGCAATCATTGAAGCGATGAAAATGGAGAACGTTTTAGTTGCTGCACAAACGGGTGTCGTTAAAGCCGTGCTTGCTAAGAAAGGTGAATCACTCTCAGTTGATCAGTTGATTGTTGAGTTCGAGAAAGAGTAACTAATTTGCATTGGAATAAATCATGAGTGATCGTCCCTTTAAAGTTCTTGGTATACAACAAATCGCTATTGGTGGTGTAGACAAAGAAGCATTAAAAGCGCTTTGGGTAGATATGTTGGGTATACCTGTTACGGGTACCTTTCAAAGTGAGCGTGAAAATGTTGATGAGGATATTTTGACGATCGGTGAAGGCGCAAACGCTGTTGAAGTTGATTTGATGCAACCTATTGATATTAACAAAAAGCCTGCTGTTCATTCCACTCCACTTAACCACGTGGGGCTTTGGATTGATGACCTCCAGGCTGCTTATGATTGGCTAGGTAAGAATGGCGTTAGGTTTGCTCCAGGGGGCATACGAAAGGGAGCTGCAGGATATGATATTTGCTTTGTACATCCTAAGGGGGATAACCTTTTACCAATCAGTGGCGAAGGCGTTTTGATTGAGCTTGTGCAAGCTCCAGAATCTGTAAAAACCGCTAAAAATCTTAAATGAATGGTGCGGTTTTTATGTTGATTAATTTAAATTCTTTAAATTAATCAATGAAAGTATGAGCCAGTTGCTCTATTTAATTAATGATTTCTATCTAAGTTTTTCTTTTTTTGTTCCTGTTTAATCCTCGCGCGCTCAAGAGCCGCGTTA
>Ga0007809_10001113_pt1 | contig 11301 bp, 11 predicted proteins | sample CryBogCBE02Aug07_FD_60383 | JGI IMG/M metagenome (GOLD analysis project Ga0007809, IMG submission 60383) | Freshwater microbial communities from Crystal Bog, Wisconsin, USA - CBE02Aug07 | ecosystem: Environmental > Aquatic > Freshwater > Lake | place: Crystal Bog, Wisconsin, USA | collected...
GTTCGTCGTGGTCTTGAAATTGGCTATGTTGGAACTACCGGTCGATCAACTGGCCCCCATCTGCATTTTGAATTGAGAAAAGATGGTATTTATGTTGACCCCTATGCATCAAAAACACAACTCGATCTATGGTCAATGCGTGATAATGAAAGTGGGCAGCTAACCCGCGAGATATTGTTACTCGGTAGCCCAATTACGCGCCAATAAATCACGCAGCATGAAACAAATGGGGTCCTGATGGACCCCATTGTATTTTTCTAACTTGGTGAAGCTTAACCAAGTACCAAAACTGGTAATTTTGAATGCACGATAACTTCATGTGTTTCGCTACCCAACAAAACGCCACTAATTCCTGTGCGTTTATGGGAAGCCATTACGATCACATCCGCCTTAGCTTTTTTAGCGCCATCCAAAATACCTTCAGCAAGGTTTGTATTGGAGATATGCAGTGATTTTGCTTTGATACTAGAGCCTAGTGCAGTAGCCGCTTTTTTGAATACATCTTTTGCGTAAGCGTCACAAGCGCTTTTATGTTCTTTAGCAGATAAACCATAGCCCATAGTGCTATCGGAGTAGACCAAAGGCGGTAACGGGTCAGAAACATAAACTAGTGTTACAGCCGCGCCATCCGCCTTTGCAAGCTCAGCGACCTTTTTTAAAGACTTTTTACTGACATCTGAACCGTCAACCGGCACCAATAAATGCTTAAACATCATCAACCCCCTTTAAATTGAACTACTAATTCACGCTTTCCATCATAATGCTTATTATTGACCTATAAAAGCTCAAAGGGTAACTTAATTGCTCAAGTATTTAGGGATCTACTTTTCTTTTTTAATCACCCTTATTGCGGTGGATTTAGTCTGGCTTTTAGGGATCGCAAAGAATCTATATCGTGACGAGATGGGTGATTTGATGGCCAGTGAACCCAAGCTATTAGCCGGCTTAGCTTTTTATCTCATTTATGCCCTAGGCGTCTGTATTTTTGTCATCGCGCCAGCACTTTCTAAACAGTCTTTGATACATGCACTGCAATATGGCGCTTTGTTTGGATTATTTTGTTATATGACTTATGACTTAACTAATCTGGCAGTGATTCGAGACTTCCCCACCAAACTTGCTTTCGTAGATATTGCCTGGGGTTCACTCGTAACGGCAATCTCTGCAGGAGTGGCCTACTGGGTAGGCGATCGACTTTCTTGAAATCCTGATGTTTTTTCACCCCAGAATCCTCGACTCTTTTCAGGGTTATAACCGCACCCTATTTACCAAAGATGTTTTAGCTGGCCTTACTGTTGGCGTCGTAGCGCTCCCGCTGGCGATGGCATTTGCAATTGCGAGTGGATTAAAACCTGAAGCCGGGATTTTTACTGCCATCATCGCCGGCGGACTTATCTCATTACTGGGCGGCAGTCGTGTGCAAATCGGTGGCCCAGCTGGCGCCTTTATTGTCATTGTGTATGGCATCGTCGAGCGATATGGTGTTCCTAACCTTTTATTAGCCACCGCAATGTCTGGCGTATTTCTGTTACTGATGGGCATACTCAGACTCGGAACCCTAGTGAGATTCATTCCAATTGCCGTCATCATTGGATTTACCAACGGCATTGCAGTTCTCATTGGGCTATCTCAAATCAAAGATTTTTTTGGTTTATCCATTGAGAAAATGCCTGCTCAGTTTTTTCAATCTATTGGGGCACTCTATAACGCTGCAGATACATTTAATTCTGCTGCGCTCTGCATAGCCTGCGGCAGCTTAGCCATCATCATTATCTGGAAGATGATTCAGAAACATTTGGGCTGGCTCAGTCACTTGCCGGGAACGGTTGTGGCAATGGTGGTAGCCACCATCATTACGGGCCTATTGAGCCTGCCGATCGACACTATAGGTAGCCGATTTGGCGGCATTCCCTCTAGCCTGCCACATTTTGAGTGGATACCCATCAGTTGGGGTACTGCGCAATTTATGGTCACCCCCGCATTAACTCTGGCCCTATTGGGTGCAATTGAATCTTTACTATGCGCTCGTATTGCTGATGGATTAATTCACGATCGTCACGAATCTAACCAAGAGCTCATTGCGCAAGGGATTGCAAACTTAGCAATCCCATTTTTTGGTGGCATGCCTGCAACCGGCACGATTGCGCGCACCGTGACCAATATCGAAAGCGGTGGCACCACTCCAATTGCAGGGATCGTGCACGCACTCACTTTATTACTGGTTGTCCTATTTGCAGCGCCTCTAGCAAAAGATTTTCCCTTAGCAAGTTTGGCGGCCATCTTAATGTATGTTGCCTGGAATATGGGTGAATGGAAAAAATTTGTAGACTTAAAGCAGTTCCGCCTGCCCTATCAACTCACCATCATGAGTGTATTTTTACTCACTGTCATTTTGGATCTGACGATTGCAGTACAAGTAGGACTGCTGTTTGCATTTATTACCTTTATCTATCGCATCTCCAGCCTATCTCGTTGTGAATTGGCTGATACCGATCACTTTCCGCAACTAGAAAACCATCAAGGCCGTATTGATGCTTACCGTATTTATGGCGCCATATTTTTTGGGGCCGTGAAACTTCTAGAAAAAATTGAAGTGAAACTACCGTCACAAGTACTGCTCATTGATCTCAAGAATGTGATCTATGTGGATACCTCTGGAATGGAAACGATTACTGAATTAGCGCATCTTTGCAAAATTCGCAATATTAAATTGATTATTTGTGGTTTAGATCATCAGCCATATGAGATGGCCCAGCGTAGCGGCTTCTTGCAAACAATACCGCCAGATTGCTTATATCCCGATCTACCTTCTGGCGTTGCAGCAGCGACAGGGCATTAAGTAATACAGAAACCGCCCTTAAGTAAGGCTTCAGGCAAAATCCAGGCGCGATACAAGCCAAAACCACCACCAAAAAATAGTAGTAAGGCCGCAAAGTAACGTACCCATACATACTGCGCAAATTGAGTCAATGCCGCTGAAAATTTAGAAATCAATAATAAGTTAGGTAAGGTTCCCAGGCCAAATACCAACATGAATGCTGCGCCAGTAAAGACGTCACCTGATAAAAAAGCTAAGGGCAAAACGCTGTATACCAAACCACATGGCACTAGACCCCATAACATGCCACTAAACCAGCGAGAGGGTCCATTAGCAAAACGACCTAAATATTTTGCCCAATAACTTGCGATCTGGGTACTTAACCATTTTCCACCCAGTCGACTCTCTGACTTACCAAGACCTAGCAAGCGAAGGCTCATAAAAATCAATAGCAAAGAAGTCATTACAAATAAGAATCTCTGGATTGGCAGAAAGCTTTGTTGCCAAACGACTACTCCTACCCACGCCGCAAAGGCGCCCAAAATGACATAGGTCGTGATTCGACCTAAATGCATGATGATTTGCATGTAAAAGAGTTCAGATTTAGCCCTTAGAGGACTCTCTAGGGCTACTGGACGCTCTATAGCTGCAGCGATCCCACCACACATCAAAGCGCAGTGCCAGCCACTCACCAAAGCGCCCAAGAAAACCGCTAGAAGGAGGCTGATGGTTAACATTTCACTGACTTAATAAAGTGGTAAATAGAGTGTTCACCCTAGTAGAATAAACTGTCTGCATAATCGACTTATATGAATTACAAGCCAACCGGTACCCCAACAAGCAAATGCTCTGTTTGCGTTCTAGGGCAGTTTTGTCTGCCGGTTGGCCTCACTCCTACTGATGTTTCGAAAATTGATTCCTTGGTTCAAGAGCGGGTTCATCTGCAAAAGGGTGAAAGTCTGTATCGGCACGGCGATCCACTGAGCTCGGTGTATAGCGTTCGCTTTGGAACCCTCAAAACAGAATATTGCCTACAAGATGGCCGCCAGCAAGTAATTGGCTTTCATCTCCCAGGAGAAATCTTGGGGCTCGACGGCATTGGTGATGGTCATTACCAATCAGATGCGCTTGCCCTCGAAGAAAGTGAAGTCTGCATCATTCGTTATGATGCTTTTGAAGATTTAGCACGCCAGATTCCTGTTTTACAAAATCAATTCCACAAGATCATGAGTCGAGAACTCACTCAGGATCAACGCCATCTTCTCTCATTGGGTACTATGCGTGCTGAAGAGAGATTAGCGGCATTCCTATTGAGTCTTTCACAACGCCTAGCAGCACGCGGATATCTCAATAATGAATTTGATCTACGTATGAGCCGTGTGGATATTGGTAGCTATCTCGGTATTCAGATTGAAACCGTGAGTCGCATGTTGTCACGCTTTGCTGAATCCGGACTGATTCAAATCAAACAACGTCATATCAAACTCATCGATATGAATGGCTTGTATGAACTAGCTGGCATCCCCAACCCAGACAGAACAGTCTGCGTCAGTACTGATATTCCCGTAAAGCACGCCTAGCTTAAAGCAGGCCGCGATCTGTCTCTTTACCCTCTGGGGATTCAATGCCGGGTAAAATATAAGCTGTTAGTGCGCTTGAGACTGCGCAGAATAACCAAATCGCAAAAAATCCAAGGGTATAAATACCCTCATCAGAAATATCGGGGTGGTGCCCAAAAAATAAGAGATCTTGTGGATGAATTACGGTAAATAACAAGCCCTCAGCCATACCAGCTACCAAGAAAGAAGGCCATAGAATCCAAATGAGTAGGCGGTATTTCATTTTTTGGCCTGCGTATCTTTTAATTCCTCGACTTTTAAGCCTTGCTTAACAACACCATCACGCAATGGCTTATCGGCATAAAGATTAATGGCTAGCCAAATCGTAATTGCGCAGCCAATCATCGCGACGGCTGGCCCGCTAATTAGAAGCCAGGGCCATAACTGCTTCCACCAAGGCTTGATAGTTTGCTGTTCGGTCATCGTTATCCTCTCGATCTCTTGCTTATAAGCTTAGCGGGGAATAATAAAAGTGGATTTCTCATCACGCTTTCTGGCAATCATCTCATTTCCAGAAAGTTCTTGAGCAATTACATCAAAATGGATCGGGTAGTTACCTAGCTCATTTTCTCCAATGGCGGTGCTCACTTTGATTGGCATTAGGAGATTGCTTGCAGGCCCTACTTCAATATCAGACACAACTTGCCCTTGGGAGTTTAGGATTTTCAAATCCCTCAAACCACTGGCCTTGACTTGCACTTTCATTTTATTTTCAGAGGCATTCATAATCTGAATACGATAAATATTCTCAATCCGTACACCGTCAACCTCTCTTGCCAAGGCACCACGATCACGCATGACATCAACTCGCAAAGGATTTCGAGTGGCTAGCGATACCAAGAATGCTGTGGCAAGCACTGTAATGAAGGCGGTATAGATCAATACCCGTGGGCGCAAGATATGCCGAATAGCGTTTTGATTGGATGCTCGATCCTCAACCGCCCTTTCAGTTGTATAGCGAATCAATCCTTTTGGATAATCTACTTTCTCCATCACTTGATCGCAAGCATCGATACAAGCTCCGCAACCAATACACATGTACTGCATGCCATCACGAATATCAATACCAGTTGGACAGACCTGAACACAAATACTGCAATCTAAGCAATCACCCAAACCCAATGAAGCATGATCTGCTGACTTGCTGCGACTACCCCTGGGCTCACCACGCACCTTGTCATAAGTCACCAAGAAAGTGTCTTTGTCGACCATGACGCTTTGAAAGCGTGCATAAGGGCACATGTATTTGCAAACTTGCTCGCGCATAAAGCCTGCATTACCCCACGTAGCAAAGCTATAGAAACACAGCCAGAAGGTTTGCCATGGCCCAAGAGACAAATGAAGCAATGCTGATCCGAGCGTTGTAATTGGCGTGAAATAACCAATAAAGGTAAAGCCCGTCCAGAATGCAATCAAAAGCCAAAGAAAGTGCTTAGTGATTTTGAGGCGCCACTTCCGTATTCCCCAAGGCCACTCTTCGCCATCTAAACGAATCCGTGCAAAGCGATCGCCTTCTACTTTGCGCTCGATCCACATAAAGATTTCGGTATAGACTGTTTGCGGGCATGCGTAACCGCAAAATAAGCGCCCTGCTACTGCCGTAAATAGAAATAGAGCTAAAGCAGAAAGAATCAGTAGCAGCGTTAGATAGATAATATCTTGTGGCCACAACACAAGACCAAAGATATAAAACTTACGCTGAATTAAATCGAAGAGAACTGCTTGACGACCGTTCCAGCTCACCCATGGCAAGCCATAAAACAGTAATTGAGTGGCAAAAACAAGAATAAAACGCCAGCGGGCAAAGAGTCCTGAGACTGAACGCGGATAAATCTTTCGCCGGACCTCATAAAGAGACTCCTCAATAACTTCTATCGGAATGGGCTTACCACCCGGCGAATTGCTTGACACTAATTACTTAGATGCTGGCTGCTTATTGTTAGACAAGCCCCAAACATAAGCAGTTAACAACTGAATCTTCTCGGGACTTAACACTTTATCCTGCGCAGGCATCATTGCCATGCGACCCTTAGTCACCGTCTCAACAATAGTTGCTTCAGAACTTCCATACAACCAAGTCTTGTCAGTTAAGTTTGGCGCACCTAATGCGATATTGCCTTTAGCATCGGCGCCATGACATGCTACGCAGTTCGCTTTAAAGACTTCTGAACCACGCGCGGCTTTCAAATCATCAGACGGCAAGCCAGATAAGCTGCGGACATAGTTCGCCACATCCACAATTTGCTTGCTATCTAATTGTGGGAATGGAGGCATTACACCGCCACGGCCATATGTGATAGTCGTTTTGATGTTTTCAGGTGAGCCGCCATATAACCAGTCGCCATCAGTCAAATTCGGGAAGCCTTTAGAACCACCGGCATCTGAACCATGGCATTGCGCACAAGAGTTCAAGAATAAACGCTGACCCATCTCACGAGCTTTAGGATCTGCAGCAATTTGCTCTATATCCATTTTCACATACTGAGCATAAATAGGTTTGAGCTCATCATTGGCCGTTGTCATTGACTTCATCAAAGCGCCATCAGTGCTGTAACCCAAGATACCTGGATATGAGCCCAGTCCTGGGTAGAGAACCAAATAGACCAAACCAAAAATACAAGAGATCAAGAACATCCACATCCACCAACGTGGCAATGGATTATTCAACTCGCGCAAATCACCGTCCCATACATGACCAGTATCTGCAACATCGCCATCCGGCTTCAGTGTGACCTTTGTCTTACGTTGAGAAAGCAATAACCAGATGCACCAAACAATACCGACTAATGTTACTAAGGCAATATAGGCACTCCAACCAGCACCAAGAAAGTCACTCATGATTTATCCTTACTGAATTCATCGGGTAGATCGAACGGAAGTTCGGCGGATTCTTGATTGGCAGGCTGTCTTTTTGCAGACCAAGCCCACCAAACGATTCCTAAAAAAACTACCAAGCCAAGCACGGTAGAAATTGCTGAGAGGTAGGGAGCGATATTTTGCATATGTCTCAGTCGCTAAGCATTACTTAGCAACCACCTCATCAACAATGATGTATCTACGGTTAATACCAAGACCTTGAAGATAAGCAACCAAAGCATCTAACTCTGTTTTACCTTCTAGCTCTTTTGGCGCATTTGCAATTTCTTCATCGGTATACGGAACACCCAGACGACGCATTGCAATCATATGTGACTGAATGGTGCTTGCATCAGCAGCACTCTTAGCCAAATACGGATACGCAGGCATATTCGATTCAGGCACTACATCACGTGGATTGTTTAAATGAATCTGATGCCACGCATCAGAATAGCGACCACCTACACGAGCCAAATCTGGACCTGTACGTTTGCTTCCCCACATAAATGGATGGTCATATACAGACTCACCAGCTAAGGAGTAAGGACCATAGCGCTCCACCTCTGAACGCAGCGTACGAATCTGTTGTGAATGGCAACCTAAGCAACCCTCACGCTGGTAGATATCGCGACCAGCCAAACGCAGTGCTGAGTAAGGTACTACGCCTGGACTAGGTTCAGTTGTGGAGTGCTGGAAAAATAATGGGACGATCTGCACCAAACCTGCAACTGAAATTGCTGCAATAGTAGCGATGATTAACCAACCAACATTGCGCTCTAGTGTTTCGTGGGAGAAAAATCGACGTTGTTCTGACATGTTCTTTTCCTTAGTGAGCAGCGATGGACGCTTGTGGAATAGGTGCGTCTACAAATTTTTTATTGATCACTGTTTTGTAGACGTTATAAGCCATCAACAACATGCCACCTAAGTAGCACAGGCCGCCTAGCAAACGAATGACATAGAAAGGATAGGTAGCTTTTACTGACTCGACAAAGCTATATGTCAAAGTACCGTCAGGCTCAAAAGCTCTCCACATCAAGCCTTGCATCACACCCGCAATCCACATCGCAGCGATATAAATCACTACGCCAATCGTTGCAATCCAGAAATGCACTTCAATTAATTTAGTGCTGTACATATCTCGCTGACCAACCAAACGAGGAATGAGATAGTACAAAGATCCAATCGTGATCATTGCAACCCAACCTAGTGCACCAGAGTGAACGTGGCCAATAGTCCAATCTGTGTAGTGAGACAGGCTATTTACTGTCTTAATGGACATCATGGAACCTTCGAAAGTAGACATACCGTAGAAGGACAATGCCACGACCAAGAATTTTAAGATGGGGTCACGGCGTAATTTATGCCATGCACCAGATAAAGTCATAATGCCGTTGATCATGCCGCCCCAGGATGGTGCTAACAAAATCAATGAGAAAACCATGCCTAAAGATTGGGTCCAATCAGGCAATGCGGTGTGTTGCAGGTGGTGGGGACCAGCCCACATATACGTAAAGTTCAATGCCCAGAAGTGAACAATTGATAAACGATATGAGTAGATTGGGCGCTCAGCTTGCTTTGGAATGAAGTAGTACATCATGCCCAAGAAGCTAGTAGTCAAGAAGAAGCCGACTGCGTTATGGCCATACCACCACTGAATCATCGCATCTTGTGCTCCAGCATATGCAGAGTAAGACTTAAACAGACTAGCTGGCATTTCAATGTTATTGACGATATGTAATACCGCAATCGTCAAAATATAAGCGCCGAAGAACCAATTGGATACGTAAATATGTTTTGTCTTGCGCTTAATCACAGTGCCAAAGAACACGATTGCATAGGCAACCCAGACAACCGTAATGAGAATGTCGATTGGCCACTCTAATTCTGCATACTCTTTAGAAGTAGTGATGCCCAGGGGCAAAGTAATTGCAGCAGAAACAATCACTGCTTGCCAACCCCAGAAAGTGAATGCCGCTAACCTGTCACAGAAGAGACGTACCTGACAGGTTCTTTGCACAATATAGTAGGACGTAGCAAACAGCGCGGAGCCGCCAAATGCAAAAATCACCGCATTGGTATGTAATGGACGCAAACGACCATAGCTAAGCCAAGGAATATTAAAAGTGATTTCAGGCCAAATGAGTTGCGCCGCCAGGATGACCCCGACAAGCATGCCAACGATTCCCCAAAGCACAGTAACGATGGCAAATTGGCTGACAACCTTGTAATTGAAGGTATCTTGATTACTCCCCACGGTAAGTCCCATGGCTTCTCCTTTTTTGTGACCAAACAGCGACATAATCCAAATAGACTGGATCGATTATCGAATTGGGGCACTAAGGTGGATTTGATCTATATCAAAAAGGAAGGGGCAAAATCACTAGCCACCTCCAAGATAAACCCTTAGATCATAACTTTCCAATAAAAATATGATTATTTTTGAGAGTATTCACTAACTTTTTGGGGTGCTGGAGTATCGTCATCCATCAAAATAGACTCGCCAGGACCACTAAGATCATCAAACTGACCGCTTTTAATGGACCAATGCAGAATCCACGCCAAAAGCGCTACCAAGAGCAAAGACAGGGGAATCAAAATAAAGAGGCTTTCCATGCTTATAGTCTAAGCTTTTCGCAAACGCCAAGCGTTTAAGGTTACCGCCAAGGAAGACAGGGACATACCAATACCGGCAATCCAAGGATTTACCAACCCCAACATTGCTGCTGGGATCGCTAGTAGGTTATAAATCAGCGCCCACCATAAGTTCTCTTTAATAATGGCCTGTGTTTTATCAGCAAGTGCCAAAGTTTTTGCCAAAGGCTCAAGTGAGCTTGCAGTCAAGATTGCATCTGCTCCAGCAGCTGCAAGTGGAGCACCCGCCCCTACTGCAATCGAGATGTCTGCGCGTGCCAGCAAAGGCGCATCATTGACGCCATCACCGATTGCCCACACAAAGCGTTTCTCATTTTGTAAACGCTCAATATATTCATATTTTTCTTCTGGTGTACAGGCGCCTTGATAACTTTCAATACCCACATGCTTAGCCCACCAAGCAACTGTTGCAGGATCATCGCCAGAAACTAAATGAACGGCAATATTTCTAGACTTTGCAGCCTGCAATAAATTTCTTAACCCCACTCTTGGCGTATCCAAGAACACAAAGCTAGCAATTAAGCCTTTCTCATCAGCAAGATGTACCTGACCATACTGCCCCTGTTGAGCATTCTGATCTATACCAATCCACAGAGCGCTTCCAAGGCGGTATGGCCCCGCACTTAACCCTTTTCCCAACTCATTCAAAACAGGATCATTTAAAACAGCCGGGGTGAGCTTCTCGAGCTCTGCTGCCCGCATTAATGAGAGCGCTAAAGGGTGTCTTTGGCCAGCCTCCAAAGCAAGGGCAAGCGATAAAGCATCTTTGCGAGAAAAGCCTGCGCGTAAGTTAACAATCTCTTGTAACTCAGGCTGACCCATGGTGAGAGTTCCGGTTTTATCTAAAACTAAGTCGGTTGCTTTTACAAGACCCTCTAAGACATGACCCCTCACAATCAGCAAACCCAACTTGGTTACCGCACCCTGTGCAGCAGCCATTGCAGTGGGTACGGCAAGCGACAAAGCGCATGGACAACTTGCAACCAGCACTGAAACTAATACAGTCCAAGCCTGACTCGGATCAAAGTACAACCAAATCGCCGATGAAACGAATGCACTGAGTAATAAAAATGCAACAAAGTGAGCGGCCCATTTTTCTGCAAGACTTACCATCACCGGCTTCGCCAATAGAGCCTGATCCAATAATGATGCAATACCCGCTATACGGGTAGACTGTCCCACCGCATCAACTTTCATGATGAGCGGATTCAAAATATTATGCGTTCCCGCATAAACAAGATCACCCACTTTTTTCTCAACTGGTTTTGATTCGCCAGTGAGCAAAGATTCATTAATTGCGCTCACGTTATCAATCAGAATGCCATCCGCCGGCACAACTTCACCGGGCGAAAC
>Ga0007809_10001117_pt1 | contig 11291 bp, 10 predicted proteins | sample CryBogCBE02Aug07_FD_60383 | JGI IMG/M metagenome (GOLD analysis project Ga0007809, IMG submission 60383) | Freshwater microbial communities from Crystal Bog, Wisconsin, USA - CBE02Aug07 | ecosystem: Environmental > Aquatic > Freshwater > Lake | place: Crystal Bog, Wisconsin, USA | collected...
CGGCTGCCAGAATCAGCGAATATGGCATGAGATTTGGCTCCCCCTGCCTGGCATCACAGAGCAGCAGATTCAGCGAGCGCTCAGCCATAGAGGTCCTCGGCGCGCTTTACAAAGCAATCCACAAAGGTGCCAGCAATATGCCCAAAGACTGGGCCAATAATCTTGTCGAGAATGACGCTTTTGAACTCCCAATGCAGTTTGAACTCGACCTTACAGGCATCCTCTCGTAATGGAATGAAGTTCCACTGTCCTGAAAAATGCTTGAATGGGCCATCCACAAAGACCATATCAATCTTTTCGGGACGTTGATTTACGTTGCGAGTATGAAAATACTGAGTAATACCCTTGAACTGAATATCGATTTTGGCATCCAGTACAGTCTCGGTCTGCTCAAAGATTTCCACTCCGCCACACCAAGGCAGAAATTCAGGATAACGAGCGACATCGGTCACCAAGCCGAACATGCGGTCGGCTGATTGGCCAATTAAAACGGTCTTATAGACGTCTGCCATAATCGTTCTTGAGAGCTAAATAAACATGAGTATCGTCGATAACAAAAAAGCTTTCTTCGATTATTTTATCGAGGAACGTTTTGAGGCAGGGCTTGTGCTGGAAGGCTGGGAAGTAAAAGCCATCCGTGCAGGCCGCGTGCACATCAAAGAAGCGTATGTCGTCATTCGCAAGGCGGAGCTTTTTCTGATCGGCTGCCATATCACCCCTTTACTCTCAGCCTCTACCCATATCGTTCCGGACAACACTCGCACTCGTAAACTACTACTCAATGCGATAGAAATAAAAAAACTTATCGGCAAAGTAGAGCAAAAGGGCTACACCCTTGTGCCATTGAATCTGCACTTCTCCAAAGGTAATGTCAAATGCGAAATTGGCCTAGCTAGGGGTAAAAAGCAGCATGACAAGAGGGCGGCGACCAAAGAACGGGAGTGGGAAGTACAAAAAGGCCGCATTGCAAGAGGCGATTTAAACGGATAATTCCTGCCTAATAGGGCAAATACTGGGTTAGACTGACCTCAGAGCTAGTATCTGAGCATTTATGCACTTTTATAGTGCAATCTAGCACCAAGCAGTTTCTAATTTCCAAATCCCCTCCTTTTAAAGGCAGTAGTTTTATAACTATGAAATTGCCTTTTGACGAAATGCTCGACGCTGCTGGCAAAGCGCGCCCCCATTACCAAATCTTCCACGATTGGTTGAAGCAGCAGAGCGATACTCTCATGGGTCTCAAGCGCGCCGAGGCCGATCTGATCTTTAGACGAGTGGGTATTACTTTCGCCGTCTATGGAGATGACCTGGGGTCAGAAAGAACTATTCCTTTTGACCAAGTACCCCGCATCTTTACAGCTAAAGAATGGGAGCAACTGGAGGCAGGGCTACGCCAACGCGTGAAAGCACTCAACCGCTTCATCTATGACGTCTATCACGATGAAGAAATCATTAAGGCAGGCATCGTTCCTGCAGAGCAAATTTATAACAATGCGCAATACCGTCCTGAGATGCGCAATGTGAGTGTGCCGCGTGACATCTATGCACAAATTGCTGGTATTGATATTGTGCGTGCAGGTGAAGGTGAATTCTATGTTCTAGAAGATAACTTGCGTGTCCCATCTGGTGTCTCTTATATGGTTGAAGATCGCAAGATGATGATGCGACTCTTCCCAGATCTTTTCCAAAAATATCGCATCGCTCCCGTAGAGCATTACCCAGATCTACTTTTAGAATGCCTCAAATCTGTTAAACCAGATGATGTCAAAAAACCAAACGTCGTCGTACTCACTCCCGGCATGTACAACTCCGCATACTTTGAGCATAGTTACCTGGCACAGCAGATGGGCGTTGAATTGGTTGAGGGTAAAGACTTATATGTGAAGAATGAACAGGTCTTTATGCGCACAACCCAGGGACCTGAACGAGTTGACGTGATTTATCGACGTGTTGATGATGACTTCCTTGATCCATTGGCATTCCGCTCTGACTCTACGCTTGGCGTTGCCGGACTCTTGTCAGCTCATCGCGCTGGTAATGTGACTTTGGCAAACGCAATTGGAACTGGAATTGCAGACGACAAATCAATCTATCCCTATGTTCCCGAGATGATTGAATTTTATCTTGGTGAAAAACCGATTCTGAATAACGTACCCACATTTCAGTGTCGCAAGACGGATGACTTAGCGTATACATTGGCTAATTTAGATAAGTTGGTTGTAAAACTCACCCATGGTGCCGGTGGTTATGGCATGTTAGTTGGGCCCGCATCGACTAAAGCAGAGATTGAGGAATTTAGAGCCCACCTCATTGCCAATCCAGATAGATATATCGCTCAGCCTACTTTGGCGCTATCGACCTGCCCTACTTTTGTAGAGTCCGGCGTCGCGCCAAGACATATTGATTTAAGGCCTTTTGTTCTCTCTGGCAAAACTATCAAGATGGTCCCAGGTGGATTAACTAGAGTAGCCCTCAAAGCAGGCTCTTTAGTGGTGAACTCCTCCCAAGGTGGCGGGACAAAAGATACCTGGGTGCTAGAAGAGTAAAAGAGAAATAAGAGAACCAAGGATATACATGTTAAGTCGTACAGCTGATTGTCTTTATTGGATGGCCCGTTATACCGAGCGCGCAGAAAATACCGCCCGCATGCTCGATGTAAACCATCAGACCTCCCTGCTACCTCAGCCCGCCGAGTTTTTGGAGCAAAGCTGGAAGAAATTACTCACCATCTCTAAGCTGGAAGAAGCTTTTTTGAGTAAATATGATGTAGTCAATCGTGAAAACGTCTTGGACTTCATGATTTATGAAAGCAGTAATCCATCGAGCATTGTTTCTTGTCTATTTGCAGCACGCGAGAACGCGCGCGTGATTCGCGGCAAGATCACATCCGAGGTTTGGGAAACCCAAAATACCACTTGGCTTGAGTTACAACGCATCCTAGAGGCAAGACATCAGGCTGATCCCAGTCGTCTATTAGAGTGGGTTAAGCATCGCTGCCATCTATTTAGAGGTGTTCTGTATGGAACCATGCTCAAGAATGAAGCCTTCTATTTTATTAGCGTAGGCACACTGCTTGAGCGCGCTGATAATACCGCTCGCATTTTAGAAACTAAATATGAAGATCAGACTGCACTCAAGGCACTTGGCGCAAAGAAATCTTCTGATGATGGTACTGATGGTGAATTCTTTGACTTCTATCACTGGGCTGCTTTATTGCGCTCAGTCTCGGCATTTGAGATCTATCGTCAAATTTATTCAGATCAAGTAACGCCTAAGCAGGTTGCTCAATTGCTCATATTCAATAAACAGATGCCACGTTCATTAGTATGCTGTGTGAATGAATTAATTCCGCTGGTTTCTGAAGTCAAAAACCAGCAATCGAAAGAAATTGAACGCTTACTTGGAAAACTGAAAGCAAGTCTAGACTATTCCGATATTGATGAGGTTTTTGAGCAGGGGCTCGAGGAATTTATTAAAAGCTTTCTAGAACGCATCAATCATGTAGCTGATGAGTTCAGTAGCGCATACCTAATACCGTTGGCTGTTGCCTAAGAAACAATAATATATGCATCTCAAAATTCGCCACCGCACTGAGTACCGCTATGAAGCCCCAGTGCGTTACTCCATTCAGGAGTTACGCCTGACGCCACCAACTATTGCTGGTCAGCAGATCGATAAATGGAAAGTAAGTACTCCCATTAAGTCCTCTAGTTCAATTGATACCTTTGGCAATATTTGCAATGTATTTGTCCAAGAAACTCCTTACACTTCGATGATGATTGAGGCAGAGGGTGAGGTAAATACTCAAGATGCCTTCGAGTTTATTGATGATGCCAAGGCGGTATCACCATACTATCTACTTCAACAAACGAATCTGACTGAACCAACAGAAGAAATGTTGGAATATTTCTCCTATAGCCTGCCAAAGAAAAATTCAGTTGATCAAGTGCTTAAGCTTGCCGAGGCAGTGCAGGGACTCATTGTTTACTCTCCAGGCCAAACGAACTTTGCAACAACAGCAGCCCAATCGTTTGCCATGAAATCTGGAGTATGCCAGGATCATGCGCATGTGATGCTTAGCCTTTGTCGCGCATCACAAATCCCTGCTCGATATGTCAGTGGATATTTCTTTGCTGAGGAATCACCCAATCTTGCCAGCCATGCCTGGATTGATTTCTGTAGCGATATTGATAAGGGCATTTGGACTAGTGTAGACATCACCCATGCCTGTTTAATAGATTCACGTCACATCCGGCTGGCTATTGGTCGCGACTACTACTCTGCCGCTCCCGTAAAGGGTGTACGGACAGGGGGTGGTGGCGAGGAGCTCAGCGCTAACATCTCCATTGCGCAACTAGCCTAGGTCTACGTCCTTTTTAAGAGATAATCTCCAGAAATAGTAAAGAGGGTTTTGGAATGACGTATTGCGTTGGGCTTTGCCTTAAAGATGGTCTAGTATTTTTATCCGATACCCGCACGAATGCAGGGGTAGATCAAATCGGCACCTTCCGAAAAATGACCTTATTTCAGGATAAGGATCGCCTCTTCTCATTAATGAGTGCCGGCAACCTTGCCATTACCCAAGCCGTAAAAGAAATTCTGCTGCAAGGCCAATTACTCAATGGCAAGAATCTTTGGAACGTTGCAAACTCCCATGATGCCGCAGTTGTCATTGGCGACGCGATTAAGCAAGTCTATGATCGTGATCAAAAGGCACTTGAAAAAGCAGGGATTGATTTCAATTGCAATCTCATCTTTGGTGGCCAGGTAAAAGGTGAGAGACCCCGTCTATTTAACGTTTACTCAGCGGGAAACTTTATTGAAGCAACGCCTGAGACTTGCTACTTCCAAATCGGTGAATCTAAATATGGCAAACCTATATTAGATCGTGTACTTAATTTCAATACACCACTGAACCTTGCCACTAAGTGTGCTCTCATTTCGATGGACTCCACGTTAAATAGTAATATTTCGGTGGGTCTGCCATTAGACTTACTTGTATACGAGAAAAATTCATTACGCGCTGACAAACTTGTCACCATGGATGAATCCAATCCTTACTTCCAGATGATTCATCAACTCTGGGGCGAGAAACTTCGCGCAGCGTTTAATTCTATTTCCGAGCCCAGCTGGAGTGGTGCTAATAAGTCGAGCGCTATTTCAGCACCAGCAAAAAAGCTGGGGGCAGTTCCGGTAAATCGCCAACCGGCAAAAGCGAAAGTAAAAACAACTGTTGCGCCTATAAAGAAGCCCGTGAAACCTGCCAGCACTAAAACTAAAGCAAAAGTTAAATAAATTACTTTTACGTTCGATAAACAAAAAGGCCTAGAAAAATCTAGGCCTTTTGCTTTACTACTAAAGATTGATATTTCTTATAAATAATTAGGCTTTTAAGCTCTTACCCAACATCTCCCAGGTAGCAACTACGCTATCAGGATTCAATGAGATAGAGGTGATTCCTTTCTCAACCAACCAACGCGCGAAGTCTGGGTGGTCTGAAGGACCTTGGCCACAAATGCCGACGTATTTATCTTGCTTGCGACATGCATCAATTGAACGCGCAATCATGAACTCTACTGCTGGATCACGCTCATCAAAGTCAATTGCCAACAATTCCATGCCGGAGTCACGATCCAGACCAAGAGTTAACTGGGTCATATCATTTGAGCCGATGGAGAAACCATCAAAGTACTCAAGGAACTGATCAGCTAATATTGCGTTTGATGGAATCTCACACATCATGATGAGACGCAGGCCATTTACGCCACGCTTGAGACCAAATTTCTCCATCATGTCGATCACGCGCTTAGCCTGATTAATAGTGCGTACGAATGGGACCATAATTTCTACGTTATCTAGGCCCATATCTTCACGCACACGCTTCATTGCTGCGCACTCAAGAGCAAACGCCTCGCCGAACTCTTCTGATACATACCGAGAAGCACCGCGGAAGCCTAACATCGGATTCTCTTCATCTGGCTCGTAGCGTGACCCACCAATGAGTTTCTTATACTCATTAGATTTAAAGTCAGATAAACGAACAATCACTGGCTTTGGATAGAAAGCGGCAGCAATGGTTGCAACACCTTCAACTAGCTTGTCTTCATAAAACTGACGTGGGCTAGCATAACCACGAGCAACGCTTTCTACGGCACGCTTGAGATCTGGATCGATATTCGGATATTCCAATACTGCGCGAGGATGAACACCGATATAGTTGTTAATGATGAACTCAAGACGAGCCAATCCAACACCCGCATTTGGAATTTGGCAGAAATCAAATGCTAACTGAGGATTGCCAATATTCATAGTAATCTTCACCGGAATCTCTGGCAATACGCCCCGAGATACTTCAGTGACTTCAGTTTCAATGAGACCATCATAAATATGACCCTCGTCCCCCTCAGCACAAGAAACTGTCACCATCATGCCGTCTTGTAAGTGCTCAGTAGCATCGCCGCAACCAACGACTGCTGGTACACCGAGCTCGCGAGCAATGATGGCAGCGTGGCAAGTGCGGCCACCACGATTAGTCACAATCGCTGAAGCACGCTTCATCACTGGCTCCCAGTTTGGATCCGTCATATCGGCAACCAATACGTCACCTGGCTGGACGCGATCCATCTCGCTTGGGTCACGAATAATACGCACTGGGCCAGCGCCAATCTTTTGACCAATGGCGCGGCCTTTTGCCAATACCTTAGAACTACCTTTCAACTTGTAGCGCATCTCCACCTGACCAGCCGCCTGACTCTTCACAGTCTCAGGACGTGCCTGAAGGATATAGATACGACCATCTTGACCATCTTTACCCCACTCGATGTCCATTGGACGACCATAGTGCTTCTCGATGATCACTGCATATTTAGCCAACTCAGTAATGTCCGAATCTTCCAAAGAGAAGCGATTTCGTTTTTCTGGAGTAACGTCGACTGTTTGTACTTTTTCTGCAGACCCTTTAGGTGCGAATTGCATCTGAATTAACTTAGAACCTAAAGAGCGACGAATGATTGCCTTTTTATTCTGAGCTAATGTGGTTTTAAAGACATAAAACTCATCTGGGTTAACAGCACCTTGTACAACAGTCTCTCCCAAGCCATAACTAGAGGTAATGAAAACAACATCTTCAAAGCCAGACTCGGTATCAAGCGTAAACATTACGCCAGCAGCACCCAAGTCAGAGCGCACCATACGCTGAATACCTGCCGATAGAGCAACTTCAGCATGGGCAAAGCCTTTATGAACACGATAGGAAATGGCACGATCGTTATATAGGGAGGCAAATACTTCGCGAATCTTCTTGAGAACATCGTCAATACCCTCGACGTTCAGGAATGTTTCTTGTTGACCGGCAAAAGAGGCATCCGGCAAGTCTTCCGCAGTAGCTGAAGAACGTACAGCAAAAGAACCTTTGCCGGAGTCGTCCAATACCGCAAAAGCTTTGCGAATCTCTTCATCTAATTTTGGCTGAAAAGGGGCTGTTTCAATCCAGTTTCGGATTTCGGCTCCAGCTTGTGCCAATGCACGCACATCATCAATATTCAAACCCTCTAAACGCTGTTGTATACGCTCAGTCAGATTATTGTGTTTTAGAAAATCGCGAAATGCCAAGGCGGTTGTCGCAAAACCAGTAGGAACACGCACACCGGTAGAAGCTAGTTGCGAAATCATCTCACCTAATGAAGCATTCTTGCCGCCGACGGATTCAACATCTGTCATACGAAGTTGCTCAAAGGGTAATACATAGGCATCTGCAATATTGCTATTTTGTTGCTTTTGGTTGGACATAAAATACTCTCTAAAGGTAGGAAAAACTGGTACAGCGGCCACCTCAAATGGGGCATGCTTTAATATGATTCTATTGTAGTGCTGACCCTGACTTTTGAACCAAATCCATGTCTACCGAATCCCGTATTGTTTTTATTGTCTCTGACGGCACCGGCATCACTGCCGAGAACTTCAGCCAGTCGATTTTGGCGCAATTTGAGGCCACTTTTAAGCATGTTCGAGTGCCTTTTGTGGATAGCGTGGATAAGGCCCATGATGCTGTTAGTAGCATCAACCAGACGGCTGCTAAATATGGGGTTCAGCCGATTGTTTTCACCACTCTAGTGAACTCTGAGCTCAATGCAATTGTCAGCAAAGCAAATGGCCTCATCCTGGATATGTTCCAGACTTTTGTGGCCCCACTAGAAGCAGCCCTGGGCATGAAATCCACCCATGCCATGAACCGCCTCCACCATAATGCGGATACCGAAGCCTACAAGAACCGAATTGAGGCGATTAATTATTCGCTAGCCCATGATGATGGCCAATCTAACCAAAACCTGGCAGAAGCCGATGTCATTCTGATTGGCATTTCCCGAGTTGGTAAAACCCCAACCAGCCTCTATCTAGCGATGCAGTATGGATTAAAGGCAGCAAACTACCCATTGATTCCGGAAGACTTTGAGCGAGGACAACTCCCCAAAGATCTAGTTCCCTTCCGTCAAAAAATCTTTGGACTCATGATTGATGCTGAGCGGCTTTCAGAAATTCGTAATGAGCGCAGACCCGGTAGTAATTACGCAAAATTAGAAAACTGTCGTTACGAAATCAATGAAGCGACTGCAATGATGAAAAAACAATCCATTCCTTGGATTCTGACTACCAGCAAGTCAATTGAAGAAATTGCCACCACAGTATTACAGGCGATTAAGTCGGATAAGACAATTCTAGGTTAGATTTTCTAAGCGCTGAACTTAACTACGCCTGGCGCGCACAGTCTCAAACAGGCAAACCGCTGTTGCAGTTGAGACGTTAAGTGACTCCACTCTTGGATCAATCGGAATAGAAACGCCTTTCGCTTGTGCGAGCAAGTCTTCAGAAACGCCTTGCCCTTCACTACCCATCACCCAGGCAACTGGATGAAGCAATTCTTTCTTGAGGGAATAGAGGTCTTGCTGTGCATCGACCGTAGTAGCGAATAGTTGAGCTGTAACAGCACTCAATACTTGTTGGGTAGACCAGCCCTCGTAAATATCAAGAAGTTTATGGGCACCCATTCCAGCGCGTAGCACCTTGGTTGACCACAAATGTGCGCATCCAGATAAAGCAATGACTTGCGTAAAACCTGCTGCAGCTGCAGTGCGTAATATAGAGCCGACATTACCTGCGTCTTGCACTCGATCCAATATCACCACATCACCCTCTAGTGTTGCAATCGACTGAGGAGCAATCATTGTGGATTTTGGTAGATCTAGCAGTCCTGCTATATGTGGTGCGTTAACTAAATCGGAAAGCAACCCCCAGAGAACGCTGTCTAATTGAAATACCTTGGTATCAGGACAAATCTCCAAATGCCCATAGACTGCTTGCGAGATCTCTATATTTTTGAGACCAAGTTCTGAGGTAAGAAGGATCCTCATAGCTGGATCGCCCACCCAGGTCTGCACTAGATGAATTCCCTCTAATAATGTTTGGCCACTCGCTAATCTGGCTTTCTGCCCCTTGGATCCTACAGCCTGCAATAAACGCAGCTCTTTAAATAAAGGGTTCTCTTTAGAAGTAATCAGATCAAAGTTCATAGGTATCCAATACTTAGTTTGCAATCGATTCCAGAACCTTACGAACCGGCGAGAAGCTTTTTCTATGCTGATCACACGCACCATATCGTTTGAGTGCTGCAAAGTGAGCCTCAGTGGGATAGCCCATGTGCTGAGCAAAACCATATTCCGGATGAAGATGATGCAAAATAATCATCTGGCGATCACGTGTAACTTTAGCGACTATCGATGCAGCAGAAATAGCTGGCTCCTTTGCGTCACCCTTGATGATAGCTTCAGCATCAATTGGTAACTCCGGGCAACGATTGCCATCAATCAGTGCTTTATCAGGCCATGCACCTAATCGATTTGTCAAATCCTCGATAGCACGCCGCATTGCTAACATAGTGGCTTGCAAAATATTGATCTCGTCAATCTCAGCCGGGCTAGCTTCACCAACGCCCCAGGCTTTTGCCTTCTCCATGATTTGCTCATATAAAAACTCACGCTTTGCAGGTGTCAGTTTTTTCGAGTCTTTTAAACCTTCAATGGGATTCTGTGGATCTAGCACAACTGCACCTGCAACTACCGAGCCAACCAGCGGTCCACGCCCTGCTTCATCAACACCACAGACCCAAATAAGACTCATACGCTTGATTTGTTCAGACGTTGATTGGCAATCGTTTGCGCCACTGCTTGAGCAACCAATAAGCCAGTGGGTCGACGTAGTGTTTCATGCATCTGAGAAAAGCGCTCTTTGAGGGTAGTAACTTGATTAGGATGCTCCAACCATTCTTGTATGGCATTGGCTAACTTCTCAGGTGTCGCATCATCTTGCAGCAGCTCAGGGACAACAAACTCGCCGCACAAAATATTTGGTAAGCCAACATAAGGAAGATAACCCTGCCTTTTCATAATCTGAGCAGTAAGCCAGGGCACCTTATAAGAAATCACCATCGGCTTTTTCCATAACGCCGCTTGCAATGTGGCTGTACCGCTAGCAATCAATACAACATCAGACGCCTCCAGGACTTCATCAGCCATACCATCAAGCAAATGAATATGAATATCTGGACTAGCGTCTTTAGTCTCACGCAAGAGTTGCTCTAGGGGGTCGCGCAATCTTGGGGTTGCTACTGGAATTAAGAAATTGAGCTTCTGCCCTCTTAATCTCCTCGCCAATAGCTGCATAGTTTCAAAAAAGACTGGGGCAATCAGCTCAATCTCCGATCCGCGACTACCAGGGAGCACTGCAATCACAAGGCCATCTAGAGAGTTTGCTGGTTGCTTTAAGTGCTGACAGAGCTTTTCTCTGGCCTGCGAGATATTTGGCTCAAGCGGAATCTCACTGGCTAAAGGGTGACCCACGTAAGTGGATGCCACACCTGCTTTATCGTATATCTCAGTTTCGAAAGGAAAGATACAGAGCATGCGCTCTACTGCTTGAGCAATCTTCTTTATGCGCCCTGCTCTCCATGCCCAAATAGAGGGGGATACCAAATGTAATGTCGGAATGCCCGCCTTGCGTAACTGTAATTCCACCCCCAAATTGAAGTCAGGTGCATCAATACCTAAATAGACGTCGGGCCTATCTTCATTGAGAAGATTTTGAATCAGCTCTTTACGAAGCTTCAGAATGGCGGGCAACTGTTTGATTGCTTCAACATAACCCCGGACACTCAAAGTTTCCATGGGCCAATCAGAACGCATACCTTCGGCCTGCATGCGGGGGCCACCTATACCGTAGACCTCTAAGTTGGCCATGTT
>Ga0007809_10001122_pt1 | contig 11266 bp, 12 predicted proteins | sample CryBogCBE02Aug07_FD_60383 | JGI IMG/M metagenome (GOLD analysis project Ga0007809, IMG submission 60383) | Freshwater microbial communities from Crystal Bog, Wisconsin, USA - CBE02Aug07 | ecosystem: Environmental > Aquatic > Freshwater > Lake | place: Crystal Bog, Wisconsin, USA | collected...
CTGCCGTATTTGGTAAAAAAGATTACCAGCAACTCATGATTATTCGAAGAATGGCGCAACAATTTGCACTACCAGTTGAAATTATTGGGGCAGAAACAATTCGTGCGCCTGACGGCCTTGCACTTTCATCAAGAAACGGTTACCTCAGCAAGGCGGAGCGCGACCAAGCGCCAGAGCTACAAAAAGCGCTTACGCAAGTCAAAAATGCGGTCTTGCAGTCCAGTTCAATCAACTTAAAGACCCTTTTGGAGATCGAAAGCACGGTAAAACATGAATTAATTCTAAACGGCTGGCATCCGGACTATCTTTCCGTCCGACTTCAACATAACCTTTTGCCACCAAATCAACAGCAACTTGAGAATCAAGACCCCTTAGTGATTCTAGCGGCAGCAAGGCTTGGTAAAACCCGATTGATCGATAATCTCGAAATCTAATTCCAGCAATTCCTACATTATTGAAAATAAATCCATCAATCTGTAAACCAACTATCTCGTAATATCGTTATAAGGTCATGCAGCAAACCTTTATTAGGAGATCAACATGAAAAAAGCCCTTATTACCCTTTTTACAATTGGTGCGATAACTACTAGCTCAATGAGTTTTGCTTGGGAGCACGGTGGGGGTTGGCATCATGGCGGTGGTTTTTTTGGCGGGGGAGTGCGTGCCCCATTATTCATTGCTGGAGCAGCGCTTGGTGCGGCTGGGGCAATCGCCTACAACACACTCCCACGCCCATACTATGCTCCTCCTAGAGTGATTTATGAGCCAGCACCAGTTGTTTATGCCCCCCAGCCCTATTATGTTCAACAGCCCTACTATGTTCAACAACAACCGGCCGTAGTTCCTCAGCCCTACCCTTATCGTCCTTACTAATATGGAATAGAGGCTGCTTATTTGATTGTCCTTGGGCTTTTTGAACAAGCCCAAAGGACATTTTTAGTTTGATATCTCTTGACTCTCCCCATTTTTTACAGAATCAACCTCTAACTTCGTTTAGTGGACAAGAACGCCAGATGTAGAAGTTTCTATTCGGCTTCATTCAACCCAGATGACTGACATCAGTTGGTGATTATCATGATTGTATTTTTAAAAAAAATTCCTGAATTCTTACACAGCTTATACTTTAATCGGTATCCTAAGCACTTAAGAGCGCGAATTATATACAATATGTAAATGGATGAAATCAATCACAATTTGGAACCAATCATTCCAGGCAAGCTCTTGGGAAAACTTGACTTGCTATCCAACAAGCTTGCGCGATTACAAACTGTCATCGAACTAGTCGCTAAAGAAAAATCATCCATGGAGAATAAAATTTCTGACGCCCAAAACCGGATCCAGAAAATTCTGAATAAACTTCCCCAAACAAATGACAACCGTCAGTTAAACTTACTCGATCAGCCCACTACCAAAATACCTCATGAGTGAATCTAAATCCGTACGCATTGATGTTGAACTAGCTGGACAAAAAATGGCTTTTATGACCTCCTTCGAAAATGAGGCCAAGTTACGCACTGCTGCACAATCCGTGAATGACCAAATTGCCCAAATTACTTCTGGGTCGAACAAAAGCATTGAGCGCGCAGCGCTCATGACCGCTGTGAGTTTTGCTGCACAAATACAAGATTTAAAAGAACAAGTACAATCAAAGTTAGAACCAGTTGTGTCGAGTGAAGTCATGACACAACTTAGCCACAAAATAGACGCAATAGAAAAGCAAGTCGATGTTGCGATTGATAGTCTAACCCTGCCTGGTTCGCCAAGGTCAATAGTTCCTTGAACCGATGCTAACGCATAGGCACTCAATATGAGCAGTGGGTGTAGCGCGCCTTGTTTTTATAGGGTATGACTTCGGGTCATATTCTCCCTAAAGATACTGATGTGCCCAAAACCGCTCTATCGTGCCAACTTGAACTCTCTGGGTTCAGGATGACGACCTAGCGGCCAAGGCGGGGACCATTTTAATGAGAAAGTGTCTAGCTTGACTATCTTACAAATACTCTTATTGCTTTCGCTGGGCATCGGTACTGGTCTGATTGCCGGCATCCTCGGAATCGGTGGTGGAATGATCATGGTGCCCTTTCTTGGGATACTTTTTACAAGCTTCCAATTTCCACAAGAGCATATTTTGCACATGTCAATCGCGACAGCGATGTCAACCATCTTTTTCACATCTATCGCATCCGTTATTGCCCAACAAAAAAAGAAAATGATTCGCTGGGATGTGGTGCTTGCACTGGCACCTGGCATCATTTTTGGCGGAATCTTGATCAGCATCAGTATTTTCTCCGCCCTAAAAGGCCCGATGCTCACTGTGGTCTTCGTGGCATTTCAACTATTCACTGCTTTTCAAATGCTTGCCAACAAAAAACCCAAGCCATCTCGTGTGCTTCCAGGAAGATTGGGGCTTTTTGGGGCAGGAAGTTGTATTGGGGGACTATCTAGTTTAGTTGGAGCCGGCGGAGGCTTTATTTCAGTACCCTTCATGACGTGGTGTAATGTACCCATCCACTATGCTGTAGCCACTTCATCGGCACTTGGATTTCCAATTGCTCTAGCGAGTTCTATTGGTTATGTGGTGAGCGGAATGCAAATCGATAACCTTCCGCCTTACAGCTTCGGCTTCATTTATTTACCAGCCCTGTTATGCATCTCAGCAATGAGTATGCTGAGTGCACCAATTGGCGTGCGCATTAGTCATCGTCTGCACCATGTCCACTTGCGCCGCATGTTTGCTTGTGTACTGATTCTCATTGCGAGTTACATGCTTTTTAAAGCCTTTGGTACTACAGCCTTCCATTAAAGGCTGTAGGTTTGGCGTAAAACGTTTTTCAATACCTTTCCCATCGTATTGCGTGGCAAGTCATCCACAATAAAGACCTTTTTGGGTACTTTGAAATTGGCAATCTGCCCCTTTAATTGACCAATAATTGCTTCACTATCTAAATGGACGCCGGGTTTTTGCACGACAATCGCGAGAACTGCTTCACCAAAATCAGGATGCGGTGTGCCAATCACAGCGCTTTCTAAGACACCTGGCATTTCGTCAATAAAACTTTCAATTTCCTTCGGATAAACGTTATATCCCCCGGAAATAATTAAATCCTTACTGCGGCCAACAATACATAAATAATCATCTGGGACGGGGCCGGCGCTAGTGCTGCCACCCCAACGACCGACATCACCTGTCTTGAACCAGCCATCTGCGGTAAATTCTTCTTTGGTTTTTTCTGGCATCTGCCAGTATCCTGAAAATACATTTGGTCCCTTTACCTCGACTGCACCAACTTCATCAACACCGCAGACCTTCCCATTTTCAGAAACAACTCGCACTTGAGTTTGCGGTAAGGGTTTACCGACCGAGCCAGGAATACGACGCCCAGAATAAGGGTTGGAGGTAAGCATCACCGTCTCACTCATGCCGTAACGCTCTAATATCGTGTGTCCAGTTCGCTCAACAAAGGCATGAAAGGTTTCTGTTAATAGAGGAGCCGATCCAGCAATAAATAAACGCATATTCTTACAAAGTGCTCGATCGAATTCTTTTTTACCTAAAAGCCGGGTGTAAAAGGTAGGGACTCCCATGAGAATCGTGCTTTGCGGAATATATCGAATCAACTGATCAACATCTAATTTTGGCAACCAAATCATTTTGCTACCGTTCAGTAAAGCTCCATGTGAGGCAACGAACAAACCATGAACATGAAATATGGGTAAGGCATGCAACAACACATCGCCTTTTTGCCAGTGCCAATACTCTTTTAAAACCTGAGCATTGCTACTTAAATTCGCGTGCGTGAGCATCGCCCCCTTACTCCGACCAGTGGTTCCAGAGGTATATAAAATGGCGGCTAAATCCCCATCTGCTCTCTCAACCGTTTGAAATTGATCAGCGCATCCCAAGGCTCGCTCTAATAGGGTACCTGTGCGTTGATCGCTCAATGTAAAAACATGAGTTACACCACGCTGGAATGCAAGCTTTGATACCCATGAAAAGTGAAGGGGATTGCAAACCACGACTGCAGGCTTTGCATTATCAATAAAATACTCGATTTCTGAGTGTTGATATGCCGTATTCAAAGGCAAATACACGAGCCCTGCTTTCAGGGTAGCTAAATATAAAAAGAGCGCTTCGGGAGATTTATCAACTTGCACAGCAATACGTGAACCTTCTGGCAGATTCAAACTAGCTAATAAACTAGCGATTTTAGACGTAGCTTTTTCGAGATCTGACCAAGAATAGTAAAGCCCCTCAGGTGTCTCAATGGCACAATCTTGTAAATTCTTTGAAAACCCGGCTTCAAGAACGGAATATAGGTTCATTAGTTGATCTCTTCTTTATATGATTTTTTGGACAAGCCGAGAATAGATGACTTCGCCACCTACGAAACGCTCATGATTTACCTCTATTTTATCTAAATCGTAAAGGTAATTGACCATTAAGCCAGCCGATTGACGTAACCCTTTTTTGGATAAGTCTGCAGCCCAGTTAATGCGATATAACTGAGCGCCGTTGCCTAAATGAAACTTCGCCACAGCATTGCCACCCTTACGGGGTGAAAACTGAGTGAGATAAATTGCGCACAGTCCTATTAAGGCCTCTTTTTCTGCATCGCTTGCTTTATCCGGGTGCCAACCATTTGATAGCCTCTCAGACCAAGAACTTTTCTTTAAATCAAGGGTTTCGAAATAAGTCGTAAGTTTTTTTTGCGTTGCAGCAAGCACCTCCGGTTCCCCTAACTGTGCCCCAGCAATGATCCAATCCATAAAACCTGGAATCGGAGATAAAGTGACGAAATTTTTCAGACTCGGAAACTCTTCTTTGAGGTAAGTAGCAACTCGCTTAATTAAAAAATTACCCAATGAGACACCTTTTAAACCAGGCTCACAATTACTAATTGAATAAAATACCGCAGTCTTGAACTGCGTCGAATCAACTGTCTCCGATTTTTTATTCACAAGTGGACCTACTGCTGCGGAAATTTCCGCAACAAGAGCCACTTCAACAAAGATCAGAGGTTCATCGGGCAGTTGTGGATGAAAGAAAGCAAAGCATCGACGATCCGGCTGCAATCTTCTGCGCAAATCATCCCAACCATCAATTTCGTGGACGGCTTCGTGATGAATAATTTTCTCAAGAATATGGGCGGGTGACTGCCAATCAACGCGATGCATCTTCAGAAATCCAGGATTAAACCAAGAGACAAATAAATGGTGCAAATCAAAATCAAGCGCTTTGAGTTCAGGTTGTTTATCGAGCACTTTAATTAAATGACGCCGCATGGCAACGATTTCTTTCGTACCACCATCAATACGATTGATGCGTCGCAGTAACTCTTGACGCGGAGGTTCAGTGGTACGGGTTAATTGAATTAAATTTTTACTTGAAGGATCATTGGCGTATTGTTGTGCAGCTCGCATCACTTCATTTGGATCAGGATTAAATTTTGTGGCTAGTGCATGATAAAAACTCAGCTTTTGTTCCTCATCCAGCAATCGATATTGGGACAAAATTTCATTTGCCATCGTTGCAGAATTCGCCTCACCGCGCTCTGTGAGAATCTTTTTCGCCCCATTAATGGCACGTGATAGTGACCGAACTTGAGAGATTTTTTGTAATAGGGTCATACACAACTTTCTTGAAGGATAAGGCGAGTCGATCAGTTTTTTTATAAAACAAATTCATCATAACAAGTACAAAAGTCAATTTTCTTGAGGGCGCCACAATAAATAGGCGCCAAGCACAATCATGGGGATCGATAACCACTGCCCCATCGAGAGTCCAAGCGATAAGGTTCCTAAAAAGCGATCTGGTTCTCTGGTGAACTCGGCTAAAAATCGGCAGATTCCATACCCAAACATAAAAGCACCTGAAGTCTGAGCCGTTTTACGGGGATGTCGTGCATATAACCAAAGGAGGACCCCAAGGGTGATTCCTTCACCAGCAAACTCATAAAGCTGGGAGGGATGCCTGAGTAACTGATCGCCAGCTTGTGGAAATATCATTCCCCAAGATAAATCGGTTGGCCGCCCCCATAACTCCCCATTGATAAAATTACCAATTCGTCCAAAAGCAAGGCCAAACGGAACCAAAGGGGCAATCATGTCAGCCACCTGAAAAAAAGGAAGACCTCGCTGCTTTGAAAACCAAGCAAGTGCTACGACCACCCCTAAAAAACCTCCATGAAAAGCCATCCCACCTTGCCATACTTTCAGAATATCAACGGGATGGGTGAGATAAAAACTGGGGAGGTAAAACAAGCAGTAGCCCAATCTTCCCCCAAGAATCACCCCCAAAACTGCGTAAAAAAGGAGATCCTCTAAGTCCTCTTTGACAAACCCTTGACTTTTGATCTGTGCTTGATTGACGCGCAAGCGCCCTAATAATAAATACTGCATAAAACCCAATAGGTACATCAAACCATACCAATGAATGGCAAGTGGCCCAATACGGATTGCGACCGGGTCAAACTGAGGATGGATCATGATGCGCCCTTTTGATCATAGTTGGTGAGCTCTACATCCATGGTTCGATAGCGCTTGTATCTCTCACGTCCTGCCAGTAGGTCTTGCTCTTCTAAACTTACCACTTCAATGATCCGATCAAATCGTTTGGTGATGACCTCTATTGGCGTTAAAAAGGTTTGTCCCAAATTGATCAACACATCCTGGTGGGGTAAGTGAGAAAAAATCTTCTCATCAAATTCACTCGCTAAAAGAAAAGGCGTAAAGACTGCGCACTCCTCATCACACCAGGCATGCGGAATGAACTCTTCAGCACTAAAAGTCCACAACTGCAGGTCGAGTGCTTTTAGCATCATATCTGGCCCAACAATCACGACATGTTTAATCGGTTGTAAGGCCTGTGCAACAGAAAAAATTTTGCGGGCTAGGCGACAGGTATAGCTTAACTTGTCACCCACCTGACTATGAAAATCTACTTTAGCCAAGATGAATTAAGCCTTTAATAAATATTCAGCAAGCAAAGGTACAGGACGACCTGTTGCCCCTTTAGCCGGACCACTGCGCCAAGCCACCCCGGCAATATCCAAATGCGCCCAATCATAAGCTTGGGTGAAGCGAGATAAATAGCAAGCAGCAGTGACACTTCCTGCTGCACGCCCACCTATATTCGCCATATCAGCAAAATTCGATTTCAATTGATCTTGATACGCATCATCCATCGGCATGTGCCAGAGAGTATCTAAACTGAACTGACTTGCCTCTTGCAGAGCTGCAGTTAAAGGCTCACTTTTACTAAACAAACCTGCATGAACATGACCCAGAGCAATGACGCAAGCACCTGTTAAGGTCGCAATATCAATCACCGCGCGTGGCTTAAAGCGTTCTACATACGTTAATGCATCGCATAGAATTAAACGTCCTTCTGCATCCGTATTCAAAATTTCCACGGTCTGACCTGACATGGTGGTCACAATATCACCAGGTCTTGTCGCAGTTGCCGAGGGCATATTTTCGCAGGTTGGAATCACGCCAATCACATTCTTTTTGAGCTTCATGGTGGTAACGGCTTGCATCAAGCCCAAAACGGTCGCTGCGCCGCACATATCATATTTCATCTCATCCATGCCCTCGCCAGGCTTAAGTGAGATACCCCCAGTATCAAAAGTAATGCCTTTGCCCACCAGAACAATTGGGGCTTCCCCAGACTTACCCCCAAGATGTTTGAGGATAATAAATTTCGGTGGTGAAACAGATCCTTGAGTTACCGATAAAAATGCCCCCATTCCCAGTTGCTCAATATCTTTCCGTTCTAGCACTTCAACTTTCAATATGTCTTTTTTTGCCATTCCCTGTGCAGTTTTAGCAAGGTAAGTTGGGGTACACACGTTTGCCGGTAGGTTAGCCAAATCTTTTGTCAGGGTCAGACCTTGTGCGATTGCCGAACCAATACCAATGATTTGCAAAAGTTGTTTTGAGGATTGTGTGGTTGTACCAAAGGTCACGGTCTTCAGAACAATTGGTGTTTCAGCAGGTTTGGTTTTAAATTGTTTAAAACGTAAACCAAAGCGATAACTCGCCTCTTCGACTAATAAAATCGTTTGCCTGATCACACGACTGTACAAATCATCTTGTTTGGTATCGAGCCCTTGTTCTAAAAGCCATAAAACGGATGCAGCTTGGGTTGTCATCACCACTTTGAGAGCAGCTCTTGCTGCTTTTGCATAATCCGTTAGTAATTGAGCGGAACGCGTCGTCTCCGAAACTTGAGTATGATCGCCCAAGCCAACAAAGAGAATCCTTTTAGCATGAAGCCCCTGCGATTTCCAGGATTTTTGCTGATTGACCAAATAAGTCTCACCGAGCTTACCTACAAAATCTTTGCTGGTGATCATGGCAGAAATCATGCCATCTAAAATGCTGTCTAATTTTTCAAAAGACTTTGGTACAACCAAACGATCCCCAGACCCCAGTTGGTTGAGAGGTAAAATAAGACAATCGACTGGTAATTGCATTTGCGCAGTTAAGCGGTTTTGTCCTTCAGGAAAGACTTTCGTGATAAATTTAGTTTGCATATTCATCTGCCATCCAGTTGTATTAAAACTATATTATCTCTCGAACTTAAAAAAATATGATTTTTGAACAGTCGCTCCGTAAAGAACTGTCTTATACTGCTGGCGCTGTCTTTTTAGTCCTCATTACGATCATGATGACGACCTTAGTGATTCGTATTTTAGGCTTTGCTGCCTTAGGTACGATTAATCCCAAAGATGTCGTTGTTCTCATTATGTTAGCAGTGATTAGTTACATCGCTGTCTTGCTTTCAGTATCACTTTTTGTATCCATTCTGATCGTCTTGATCCGTTGGCACAAGGACTCAGAAATGATTGTGTGGTTTGCCAGTGGCCTTAACTTAAAAATGCTTTTTGGCCCCGTCCTGCGTTTTGCAAGTCCTTGGATCGTGATTATTGCCATTATGGCCTTATTTGTCTGGCCATGGACCAATTCAAAAACCGCAGAAATTACCCAAAAATTTAAAGGTCGTGACGAAACTGCGCTTTTGGTACCTGGACAGTTTTTTGAATCCTTAAAAGCGAATAGGGTTATCTTTATTGAAAATATCGAGTCAGCTACCAACAAAATTCATAACGTATTTATCACCGATCTGAAAAATGAACGCCTCGCCGTCGTGATGGCTGAGTCTGGAAAAGTTTCTTTACTTGATGATGGCACCAAACAAATCGAAATTGAAAACGGTCGACGCTATGAAGGACAGCCATCAAAAGGAGATTTTAAGATTCTAGAATTTAAAAAATATACCGTTGATATTGAAAAAAAAGCCCCAGTACAGGTGCAATTTAGCGCAAAAGAATCGACCAGTATGTCATTACTCCAGAACCCCACTCCACTCGGACTTGGGGAGTTGCTGTGGCGGATTGGTCTGCCACTCATGGCATTTGGTTTAGTGATGATCGCCGTACCTCTTGCTTATGTCAATCCCCGTCGAGGTAGTTACATTTCCCTCATTTATGCTGTTTTCATCTATCTCATCTATAGCAATACTTTGAACATTTCCCAAACCTTGGTTTCTGATTCAAAGCAAAGTTTTGAACAAACCGTTTGGCCAATTCACAGTATTGCGCTCTTGGTCGCGATCATTCTGGTTCGTCACCGCTTAAATCCATCAATTGTCTGGTGGCGCAGACAAATTCCAGGGGGCTCAAGAATTTAATGCTCTTTCTTTTATTCCCTAAGATTTATGAGAAATATCTTGCCAGACAGATTTATACCAATTTTTTCTTCATTCTTTTTGCCTTAATCGCTTTATTTGTTTTCTTTGATTATTTAAATGAAGTGAATAATTTACGTGGGAATTACACCAATTACTTAGCCTTTCTGCATATTCTTCTCAAGTCGCCAAGCCGTTTGGTGGAGATTATTCCGATCGCAGGTTTGATTGGAGCAATTTATGTCTTTGCTCAACTTGCCAACCAGTCCGAATTCACCATTCTCAGAATGGCAGGACTCAATATTGCAAAAGGTTTATGGACTCTTTTTAAAGTGAGCATACCGATTATCTGCCTGACTTTTTTCCTCAGCGAATGGGCGGGCCCTTACTGTGATAATTTAGCGGAGGAAATGCGCTCACAAGCACTTGGAGAAGCACTTGGTGCAAATTTTAAAACAGGGACCTGGGTGAAAGATCGACTTCAGGATCCAAAAGTCAATGACCCTAAAAAAGCAGGGATTCGATTTGTAAATGTCGGGAATATCAAAAATAGATCTGAAATTCAAGCAATCAGAATGTATGAGTTTGATGAGAATCGCTATCTATTGGTGATCCGCGAAGCACAGAGTGGAAGTTACGATGAACGCGGCTTTTGGAACCTGAAAAATGTTACGGAAACTCGAGTCCTCGAAGATCCCAAAAAAGATCCTTTAGATACCACTTATCACGCAGTCTCAATCAATCTTTCTGAGCAACGGCTCAAATCAGAAGTAACCCCAGAAATTCTTGCTGTCTTATTGGTCGCCCCGGAAAAGATGTCCATCTTGAGCCTAAATAAATTTATTGAGCACTTAGAAGACAACCAACAAGACAGTAAAACTTATCAACTCGCTCTGTGGAAAAAGATTGTTTATCCGGTAAGTGTCTTAGTGATGTTATATCTTGCTTTACCGTTTGGCTATTTGCACGGCAGATCAGGTGGGACCAGCTTAAAAGTGTTCGGTGGTATTCTTTTAGGCTTGAGCTTTATTCTTTTCAATACCTTATTTTCGCACCTTGGACTACTTGGGGCTTGGTCGCCCATTTTGACGGCTGCAACTCCCTTAGGTATGTATCTTTTGATTGCGATGACTGGACTTTTTTGGGTATCAAGGCGATGACAGCAATTATTTTTTTTGGGCACGGGGCAAGGGATATCCGCTGGCGAGAACCCTTTGACAGACTCCTCGATCTATGGCACGAGGCATATCCGAAAACGCGTGCTGAACTGGCCTTTTTGGAGCTGATGACACCATCTTTAAAGGACTGTATCGGCAACCTAAACAATCAAGGTATTCGGGAAGTTAAGATCATTCCTGTTTTTTTTGGTCAAGGCGGACATCTGCGCAATGATTTTCCTGTTTTACTCGATGAATGCGCGCAACTTTTTCCTGAGATGCGCTTAAGCAGTTCGTCGGCTGTCGGAGAAAGCGATCAGGTTCTCCAAGCCATTATCGGTTTCGCCATGGAGGCGAGCCTTTAGTTCTTCCGTAGCAACTGCTTTTTCAAAACTCCTGCCAATCATCAAAATCGCAG
>Ga0007809_10001123_pt1 | contig 11251 bp, 10 predicted proteins | sample CryBogCBE02Aug07_FD_60383 | JGI IMG/M metagenome (GOLD analysis project Ga0007809, IMG submission 60383) | Freshwater microbial communities from Crystal Bog, Wisconsin, USA - CBE02Aug07 | ecosystem: Environmental > Aquatic > Freshwater > Lake | place: Crystal Bog, Wisconsin, USA | collected...
GGGTTAGACGCCAATGGTAAAAAGTACAGTTGGGCATGACCTGACATTTTTTTCTCAAGCGTACCTGGTAAAAAGGGAATGGATTCACTTTCTAGAATAGGTGCGCCCATATTCACCGTTACCTGTAAATTTGGCAGTTCAGTCAGAGTGATCAAACGCGCCCCTACTTCTACTATGATTTGTGTTTTATCGGTAAGCCCGCGGTCACGGACAAAACGGACAAAACATCTGGAACCATTGCCACACTGCTCTACTTCAAAGCCATCAGCATTAAGAATGCGATATTTAAAATCGGCATCGGGATTGCTTGGTTTTTCAACCAGTAAAATTTGATCTGCTCCGATACCTAGATGGCGGTTTGCTAAAAATCGCCAATCGCTCGAAGTCAAGTGATCAATCTGTTGGTCAATCGCATCAATGACAATAAAGTCATTACCTAAACCGTGCATTTTGGTAAAAGAGAGTTTCATCAATAAAACCTTGCTTGTCCATTGGGTCTATTTTTAAAGCGCTTATGCACCCAATAATACTCTTGGGGACGTTCCCGAATAATGCTTTCAAAGAAATAACTGAGCCGTTGTGTATCCGCGAGCGCATCATCCGATGGAAAATTTTCTAGAGGGCGATGTATTTTACAAGTGTAGGATTTTCCATCTGGATTAAGGGTGGTAATCATTGGGCATACTTCAGCTCCGGTGAGTTTGGCAAAGCCAGAAAGGGAGGTCACAGTGCATGTTGCAACGTCGAAGAAGGATACAAATACTGAGTTTTCAAGCCCCAAATCCATATCCGGCGATATCACCACGGTATGTAATTGGCGAATGGCTCGAATCAATGTGCGGGCCTGATGTTTGCGGAGCACCATCTTCGCCCCGAAACGTTCCCGCCATTGTTTAATGAGGGTATCAAAGAAACGATTTTTCATTTGTATGTATAAAGTCGTAGGTTCTGTTAAGCCAAGAGCGTTAGCATTCAGAGACACACCAATTAAACCTGCTTCAATCCCATGTAAATGCATACTAAAGAAAATACGAGGTCGTTGCTCGGTTAAATTGATCTCCGATTCGATCTGTACGAGACGATTGACTTGTGCGGGAGTCCCTAACCAAAGGTAGCCCCGCTCAGTCATAGAACGACCGAACAGACGCCAGTGATGCAACGCTAATTGTTTGCGCTCAGAGACACTCTTGTGTGGAAAACACAATTCTAAATTGATATCCACCACTTTTTTGCGTTCGATTGGTAAATAAAACGCAAGCGTCCCAATCAGATCGCCAAAAAGATGGTTAACACGAAGAGGTAAGCAACGCAATATGTAAAGGATGCCAAGACTTAAATAGTTCAGAAAATGATTCATGCTTGTTCGGCATTTGGTGGCGGTGGAGCACCTGTGGGTTGCTTATACCGCTGATACATCCAAAGGTATTGCTCGGGGTCTTGCACAATGACCTGTTCTAAATAACGATTGAGTTGCGTTGCTGCTATCTCGGGATCCGCCGCAAATGGGGTATCGATACGCGATGCTTGAATTAGCCATCCCGCCCCATGGGGTTTTCTTAAAGCCGCAAAAACAATCACAGGGATCTCATTTTTACGGGCAATTTTTGTGGGTAAAACGGCTGTATAGGCTGGTTTGCCAAAAAATGGCGCCCAAACACCCTCGCCATCTCCAGGGACTTGGTCCGGCAGAATACCGATGGCTTCACCTTTGGAAAGGGCACGGGCAAGTTGCCGGACTCCTTGCATATTCGCTGGGACAAAGTTCATACGGGAATGGGCACGTCCTCTTTCGATGAGTCGATTTAACCATTGTTGTTTCGCTGGTTTATAGATAATCGTGGCAGGAAAATACTCCGCCAAAACCCTTGGGATCATCTCGAAAGTCCCTAAATGAGGCGTTAACATGAGTAAGCCTCGACCTTCTTGGACTGCTTGTTCAACGACTTGCCAGTTCTTTAGCTCAGTCATCGCAACGGCTTGCATAGGGTGCTGCCATATCCACAGACTGTCACAAAACATTTTTCCTGCGGACTTTGCGACTTCCCTCGGATCTGCTTGAAAAGTGTATTCCTGGTGGGCAAGCTCAAGGTTCGACAAAATCAGTTCTCGGTCCCGTGTGGAAAATCGGTAGGTGAGTAAACCCAAAGCAGAACCTAGTAATTGTAGATATCTGAGTGGTAAGCAACTAAGGATGTGGATAAGAACTCGCATGCGCTCTATGATATTCAAAAAACCAACAAGGTTTGAAAAAATGAAAAATTGAGTTTATACTCAAATTTCGCCGAGTTAAGACAACTTGCAGGGCGATTCAAAAATTCTGCTAAAGCGTCGCCGTAACAAATCCGGCACGTGTTGTCGGATTTTTTTATGGAGCTTACATGTCAAACGATTATTTATTTACCTCTGAATCCGTCTCTGAAGGTCACCCTGACAAAGTGGCGGATCAAATTTCTGATGCCATTTTAGATGCGATATTGGCCCAAGACCCTTCTGCCCGGGTAGCGGCAGAAACTCTGTGCAATACGGGTTTAGTGGTTCTTGCTGGCGAAATAACGACTTCTGCGAACGTTGATTACATTAAAGTCGCGCGAGAAACCCTGCGTGAGATTGGCTATGACAATACCGATTTTGGTATTGACTACCGTGGGTGTGCTGTCCTTGTTGCCTACGATAAACAAAGTCCAGACATTGCCCAAGGGGTTGATCAAGCCGAAGATGATCCACTTGACCAAGGTGCTGGTGATCAAGGTCTCATGTTTGGCTATGCAGTTGATGAAACGCCAGAACTCATGCCTTTACCGATTTACCTTTCACATCGCTTAGTCGAACGTCAGTCCCAATTGCGTCGCGACGGTCGTCTGAATTGGTTAAGACCAGATGCTAAATCGCAAGTTACTTTGCGATATGTGAACGGTCGTCCAGATTCGATTGATACGATTGTGTTGTCTACGCAACATGACCCTGAGATGGGTTTAAAAGAATTACGTGAAGCAGTGATTGAAGAAATCATTAAGCCAGTACTCCCCAAAGAACTGATCAAGGGTGAGATCAATTATTTGGTCAACCCAACGGGTCGATTTGTGATTGGCGGTCCACAAGGAGATTGTGGTTTGACGGGCCGTAAAATTATTGTGGACACCTACGGTGGCGCCGCTCCTCATGGCGGTGGTGCATTTTCTGGTAAAGATCCTTCTAAAGTGGATCGTTCTGCTGCCTATGCTGCAAGGTATGTAGCGAAAAATATTGTCGCGGCGGGTCTGGCAAGCAAGTGCTTGGTACAGGTTTCTTACGCAATTGGTGTGGCCAAACCAACTTCCGTGATGGTCAGTACGTATGGTACGGGAAAAATTTCGGATGAGGCAATTGCTAAGTTGGTAAGTGAACACTTTGATTTAAGGCCAAAAGGTATTGTCAAAATGCTTGATCTACTTCGACCAATCTACCGGAAAACGGCTGCCTACGGTCACTTTGGACGTGAAGAGCCGGAGTTTACTTGGGAGGCGCGTGATCGTGCCCTCGCATTGAAATCCGCAGCCGGTTTATAATATTTAAAAATCTTCAAGGGGCGTTGCGAGGAATTTTTGACAAAGATGTCTGTCGATATTTCCCCAGGCTTGAAGGGGCTCCCAGAGTCTAGGCAACCGCGCCCACTAACCGAAGCAATTCTTGGTTGGTGGGTTCTCTCATGAACCTCCCCAAGAGTTCTAAAAACTTGGAGTATTTATGAGTTCTGCTACACAGACCCAAAATGATTACGTCATAGCTGATTTGTCTTTATCTGATTTTGGTCGCAAAGAAATTGCGATTGCTGAAACTGAAATGCCTGGCTTGATGGCGATCCGCAAAGAATATCAAGCAACCCAGCCATTAAAAGGAGCGCGCATTACAGGCTCTTTGCACATGACAATTCAAACGGCGGTCTTGATTGAAACCTTAGAAGCGCTTGGCGCAAAAGTGCGCTGGGCCTCTTGTAATATTTACTCAACGCAAGACCATGCCGCTGCTGCAATTGCCGCAAATGGTACCCCCGTCTTTGCGATTAAAGGGGAGTCCTTAGAGCAGTATTGGGACTTTACCCACCGAATTTTTGAGTGGCAAGACGGTGACTACTCGAATATGATTTTGGATGATGGTGGTGATGCGACTCTCTTGTTGCACCTTGGGGCACGCGCAGAAAAAGATGCAAGCGTATTGGATCACCCAAGCAGTGAAGAGGAAACCATTCTGTATGCGACAATCCGCGCAAAATTAGCAATTGATCCTACCTGGTACTCGATTCGTTTAGCCAAAATCAAAGGTGTGACCGAGGAAACAACCACTGGTGTACATCGTTTATATCAGATGTTTACGAAAGGTGAACTCAAGTTCCCCGCCATTAATGTTAACGACTCTGTGACCAAGAGTAAATTTGATAATTTATATGGTTGCCGAGAGTCCTTAGTCGATGCCATTAAACGTGCAACCGATGTCATGATTGCTGGAAAAGTCGCTGTCGTTGCCGGTTATGGTGATGTTGGTAAAGGTTCAGCGCAGGCATTACGCGCATTGTCGGCACAGGTATGGGTCACTGAAGTCGATCCAATCTGCGCCTTACAAGCTGCGATGGAAGGCTATCGGGTGGTAACAATGGATTACGCTGTTGATAAAGCCGATATTTTTGTCACGGCTACAGGTAACTATCATGTCATTACCCATGACCACATGATTCAAATGAAAAACCAAGCGATTGTTTGCAATATTGGTCACTTTGATAATGAGATTGATGTAGCAAGTGTTGAAAAATATCGCTGGGAAGAAATCAAGCCCCAAGTCGACCACATTATTTTCCCCGCACACGATGGCCATCCAGAAAAGCGGATTATTCTGTTAGCAAAAGGTCGCTTAGTGAATCTGGGATGTGGCACTGGTCACCCATCGTTTGTCATGAGTTCGTCATTCGCCAATCAGACGATTGCCCAAATTGAACTGTGGACCAAGGCCGATACAAACGCCTACCCCATTGGCGTATATACCTTGCCAAAACACCTCGATGAAAAAGTTGCCCTTTTGCAATTACAAAGCTTAAATGCTCAGTTAACTGTGTTGACCGACAAGCAAGCAGATTACATCGGGGTGCAGAAAACAGGTCCATTTAAACCCGATCATTACCGCTATTAAAATGAACATCTTGAAAAATGTTGAACTGAGTGCGGAGTTCTTTCCGCCGAAAACAACGCAAGGTTTTGAAAAGTTAAAAGCCGTTCGGGAAAGCTTGGTGCAATCGCTTGCGCCAAGTTTTTTTTCGGTTACTTACGGTGCGGGTGGGTCTACACAAGAAGGAACCTTGCAGATTGTCAAAGAAATTCAAGCAAGTGGTGTGAGTGCAGCGCCACATTTGTCGTGCGTAGGAAGTTCAAAAGAAAAAATTCGGCAGCTTTTACACGACTTTCGGACCCAAGGGATTGACCGGATTGTTGCGCTGCGCGGCGATTTGCCCTCTGGTACTGTTCAGTATGGTGAATTACATCATGCAAGCGACTTGGTAGCTTTTATACGAGAGACGACGGGGGACTTTTTTCATATTGAAGTGGCAGCCTACCCGGAGTTTCATCCGCAAGCGCATTCGGCAACCCAAGATATTAAAAATTTTGTACAGAAAGTTTCATGCGGAGCAGATTCTGCCATTACGCAATATTTCTTTAACTCCGATGCATATTTTCGGTTTCTAGAGGATGTGACACAGCAAGGTGTGAATATCCCCATCATACCTGGCATCATGCCAATTATGAGCAGTACACAATTGATCCGTTTCTCGGATGCCTGTGGCTCAGAGTTGCCACGATGGTTACGTAAACGTTTGGAGAGTTTTGGCGATGATACGGCTTCGATAAAGGCTTTTGGTACAGAAGTCGTAACCGATTTATGTCATCAGTTGATTGCCGGTGGTGCGCCTGGGTTGCATTTTTATACACTCAACCAAGCAGAAGCCACTTTAGCAATTGTGCAAAATTTAGATCATTAGTTAAAGAAAAAGCGTATTCCGCCATCTTCGACAAGGATTTGATGTGGGGCTTTGTCAAAAAATTGAATATCGCGGTCTCGTATTTCATAAATGGGACGTTCTTCAAATAAGCTGGCTATGCCACTGCTGACTGCTTGCAGGATTTCTTCTGACTGATCCTGCAAGCCATCAATATGAAAATGGGCAATGCGTGGTTTCTGTAGAAAAATGTCATGCGTATCTGGCTCATATCGATAAGAGGAAACAAGGGTGATTTGCCCAAGTTTGGGTTGGCTGTTCAGGATAAGAAGGCTAACTTCACAGCGTAAAAAAAGTTCTTGATTCGGACTTAAAAAATCAAGAAATGGGTTTGAAAAGTTGAGTTCAAAAATAAACCACTTTTTTTCAATGGGAAAACGTTGCGCTAAATAATGATTGATTAAAAAGCCAGGGACGTAAAAGCTTTTTAGACCACCAAAGCCAAATGTATAGCTAAAAAGACTTGCTATAAACAGAGCGCATTCTTTTAAAAGCTGTCGCTTTGGTTTATTCACTTAAAACGATCTTGGGTGTGACAGCGAAAACCAGAAGGGGTAATGAGCATATCAAGTGGCCAGTCATGTTCTTGTGGTTCCCACAGCGTATCCGGTACTTGTAAATTATCAAATCCGAGTCCGATTAAAAAAGGGGTTTTACCAAGTTGATGCAGATGTTGCATGGTTCTATCGTAAAAGCCACCGCCAAATCCGAGTCGCCAAAAGCGATTGGAGTGGACAACCCATCCAACACAGGGGGCAATCAGAATATCTACCTTCATGGGATCGGTACCTTCTGGCTCTGGAATGTTCCCATACCCAATGCGCATCGCAGTGGATTGTGTCCAAGAAAAAAACTGCAATGGTTCGTGCGGTGTTGTCACTGGCAGGCCAATGGTTCGGTTCGGATGGGCTTGTTGCCACTGAATTAAAACCTCAGATATGGCAGGCTCGCCACGAATTGGGTAGTAAAAGCCAAGTCTTTCTAAAGGGTCAATGAATAAAGTTTCAAGATGCTCTAAACCATTTAGAATAGAAGTATGCAAAAGCTTGAGCGTGTCCAAATAATGGGGCTCCATTCTTGCAGAAATGCGTTTGGCAATTAAGTTGTGTCGCAGTTCTTGTCGTGTTGTCATTGAAAGATACCATCTTTTATAAAATGAATTTTAAACCCACTACATCCATAAAACCATTGAAATTAGGCATGAACCACCCTGAGGAAAAAACCAGTAACCTGAAAAAACTCGCTTGTCTTCTGGTTTTTTGTGCAGGTGCAATGAGTTTAGCAAGTTATGCAAAAACCTCAGTCAAATCAACGGGTGCAAAATCCGCTAATACCGCGGTGAGTGATAACGTTTTTAAAAATAGTGACTTAAGCCCTCAAGACAAGCTTTTTATCGATTTAAAAGAAGCTGCACGTAAAAATGACGCCCCGCGAGCACAGCAGTTGAGTAGTCTTTTAAGTACTTACGACATTCCTGACTACGTTGAATATTTTCGGATTAAACCACGCTTGTATGATGCAGCAGGTAAAGCAAACCCAGCAAGCAATGCGGACAATGAGATTAACCAATTTTTGACGAAATATAAAGGTTCTGCCTTAGCGGATCGGATGCGTAATGATTGGTTACTGGTTCTTGGAAAACGAAAAGACTGGACCAATTTTGAAGAAGAGTACCCACAGTTTGTTTTAGACGATGACACCCAAGTAAAGTGCTATGCGATGCAGGCGCGACTTGCACGAGGTGAATCACCGAAGATGGTCGCTGTTCAAGCCAAAGGTGCCTTGTTGGAACCAAAGTATTTTGGGGAAGCCTGTCCCGATTTGGTCGCGGCTTTGTATCTGAGGGGTGGTTTGTCTCGAATGGAGGCGTTGAGCATCAGTCGCTCGGCCCTAGAGCTTGGCTTTGATACATCTGCACAAAAAATGATTGTTGATGACCCCCTCGCCAATTGGATTAAAAAAGCCCGCTCTGATCCCTATGCCGTTATTACAAGTTTAGAAAGTCCCACTTGGCAACGTGAACCAGAAAACCGAGCCATTGCATGGGGGATCATCGGTCAATTTTTAGCAAAAAAATTGGATGGTTCAGCGATAGATGCGTTTCGTAAACAGCATATGTTAGGACAAAGCGAATATCTCTCGGCAGAGTCATCGGAATGGAAAGTCAGAGCGGCGCTGCGAGAACAGGATTGGCGACTCGTCAAAGAGTCGATCGAGGCCATGCCTGAGTCAATCCGTGCCCGTGATCCTGCTTGGACGTATTGGTATGGGAAAGCTTTAAAAGAGTTAAATGATGAATTGCATGCAAGAGAGCAGTTTGAAAAATTGGCTGGGCAGTTTAACTTCTATGGACAATTATCAACCGAAGAGCTTGGTCGGCAAATCACCATCCCGCCAAAGACAAGCATCGCGGAGGATGATATGAAATTGATACGCAAAAACATCCCTGCCTTTAATAAAGCCGCAAAGTTATACAGTATGAATTTGCGTACTGAAGGAAATCGAGAGTGGAATTGGGAATTGCGCGGGATGTCAGATCGGGAGTTATTAATGACGGCCGAGTATGCAAAGAAAATCAACTTATTGGATCGCAGCGTGAATTCCGCAGATCGCACGAAGCTTGAACACAACTTTTCATTACGCTATCCAACCCCCTTCGTGGAAAAGCTTAAGCCGATTGCACGGCAAATTTCGATTGATTTAAATTGGGTCTACGGTTTGATACGTCAGGAGTCGCGGTTTGTGATGGCAGCGCAGTCTAATGTTGGTGCTTCAGGATTGATGCAAGTCATGCCAAGCACGGGTCAGTATGTTGCAAAAAAAATTGGTATGTCGAATTACACCCCTGATAAACTCGCCGATGTGAATACAAATTTAGTACTAGGGAGTAATTATTTAAATATGGTTCTCAACGATTTAAATGGATCTTGGGGGCTTGCATCTGCAGCTTATAATGCCGGGCCAGGCAGGCCCAAACAATGGCGCCAAAGTTTGACCAAACCCGTCAGTATGGAAATTTTTGCCGAAACAATTCCATTTACAGAGACCCGCAATTACGTCAAAAATGTGATGTCGAATGCGAATTATTATGAGATATTAAATACGGGAAGATCGCAATCACTGAAAGATAAATTGGGTATGGTGTATCCTTCTGCTGCTGTGAATTCAAACTTACCTTAAGGAACATGTATGGCAATGCCAAAGGTCGTGGTTTTTGGCGGTTCGGGTTTTGTTGGGGCCAGTATTTGTGATCGACTTACCCAACTGGGTTATGCAAATGTGATTCCAACGCGCGAGAAAGAGCGCGTCTTATCGATCGAATCCAATCCTTTATCACAAGCTCTTATCGTTACGGACTTAAATGAAAAAGAAATAGATGCGGTCATGCAAACCATCTCACCCGAAGATGTGGTGATGAACCTGGTTGGTATTTTGCATGCAAGTCCTGGCGAGCCATATGGCCCAGAGTTTAAGCAGGCCCATGTCGATCTTCCGGAACGCATCATGCAATCGATGAAAAAGTATGGTGTGAAGCGTTATCTTCATATGAGTGCCCTGGGCGCTGATCCTCATGGCCCTTCCATGTATTTAAGAAGTAAGGGAGTTGCGGAAATCTTAGTCAAAAAATCACGACTGGATTGGACTATCTTTAGACCCTCGGTCGTATTTGGTAAAAACGACAGCTTCATCAATATGTTTGGAAAACTTCAACAATTTTTTCCCATGATGCCCCTGGCAGGTTCTGCGAATCTGTTTCAGCCAGTTGCAGTACAAGATGTGGCTCTTGCCTTTGTAGAGGCGATACAGATGCCAATCACTTGTCATCAGTCATACGACTTAGCGGGGCCAGAGGTACTTACCTTGGCAGAAATTATTCAATTTGCAGCAAAAAAACAAGGGGTAAAACGCCCTATTTTGCGCCTGCCAGACTGGATGGGCTACCTTCAAGCCTTGGTCCTAGAAAAAATGCCAGGCAAAAAAATCATGTCCCGCGATAATGTTGCCTCGATGAAAGTTCCGAGTGTGTTACCGGCTGGTCAGGCGAATGCTTTGTTAGAGGTTTTTGGTATTGAGCCAACCCGTCTCGAGAGTCTTCTCTAGTGAAAGTCTACATTGTCGGGGGGTATTTGCGCGACATGTTGTTAGGGATATCAGCGCAGGATAAAGACTATGTGGTGGTTGGTGCAACAGTGCAAGAGATGTTAGACCTTGGATTTAGGCCGGTTGGTCAAGACTTTCCGGTTTTCTTGCATCCTCAAACGCAAGCCGAGTATGCGCTGGCAAGGACGGAGAAAAAGTCTGGCCAAGGCTATAAAGGCTTTACTTTTTATACTTCGCCTGAAGTTACTTTAGAACAGGATTTATTTCGAAGAGACCTGACGATCAATGCCATCGCCCAAGAGATAGATAACGAAGGCAATTTCATTGGCGCCTTGATTGACCCTTATGGCGGGCAGCACGATTTACAAAACCGGTTATTGCGTCATGTGAGTCCTGCGTTTGAAGAAGATCCTTTACGTATTTTGCGATTGGCTCGGTTGATGGCGAAGTTGGAGGGTTTTACGATCGACGCGGGCACATTGCAGTTATTAGAAATAATGGTTGAGCGTGGTGAACTCAAGCATTTGGTGCCGGAACGAATTTGGCTTGAAATCAGTAAGGGATTAGTAGCAAAGGTGCCTTCCCGGATGCTTGATGTATTGCTGCAAATTGGCGCAACGTCGCTCTTGCCAGAGGGCCTATTGGTTGCTGAGGTCTTTGCGAAAACCAAAAGTTACCTTAACCACGGTGCGCAATTAGGCAATGATTTAGCCTGTCAATTCGCTTATTTTTGTTGTGCGCAATCGCCTGAAGTCATTCAGAATTGGTCTGCGCAGATGCGTGTGCCAAATGATATCAAACAGTTTGCTTACATTTTTGCGCGATTTGCAGCACGTGAAGTTAATCAGATACCCAGCGCCGAGGACGTGATGTTGTTTTTTGATGCGGCAGATGCTTGGCGAAAAGCAGCACGCCTTCATAGCGTATTTCTTTTGGCGAGCCAAATTGGTTTGAAGGTGGAGGTGTGGCAGAACGCCTTACAGGCCGCATTACAAGTCAATGCTGGTGAAATTGCATTACAACTGCATAATGCAACGGGTCAGACAATTCAAGCACAGGTAGCGAGGGCTAGGACTGCAGCGGTCGCTGCCTGCCTGTAAAACCAGGTAGTGTGGCACACAGTCCATCAAA
>Ga0007809_10001131_pt1 | contig 11224 bp, 13 predicted proteins | sample CryBogCBE02Aug07_FD_60383 | JGI IMG/M metagenome (GOLD analysis project Ga0007809, IMG submission 60383) | Freshwater microbial communities from Crystal Bog, Wisconsin, USA - CBE02Aug07 | ecosystem: Environmental > Aquatic > Freshwater > Lake | place: Crystal Bog, Wisconsin, USA | collected...
ATCATGGCAGAGAACACACGTTCGTCTTGACACATAATCGATACCGCCGCAACTTTCATACCCATATCATAGATGCCACGTGCTAACTTTAATCTTTCACAATTTTTGTCAGTAGTAGCACCACCAAAACTAATTCCCAAGATTTGTGTTTGAGCCGCTCCTGAATAACCTACAGCACAAACATCACTATTAATAATAGTAACTGCTGGCGCAACTGCGGTTGGAGGCGGGGATATAACTTTGGTAGTAGTACTTCCATTATTTGTGTTTGTACTTGTGCTATTACTGTTTTGAGTACTTACACTTGTGGATGTGCTGGTGCTTGTACTAGTGCTATTAGAGTCGCTAGTACTTTGTGTAACTATTGGGTCACTATAGGCCACTGTGCTCATGCTTAAAAACATGGCGGCAATGGCTGTTGATAATACTTTTTTCATAGGTTCGCTCCTTGTGAAATCGCTCTATTTAAACTATTTACTCAGCGTTAGTACTTAATTAAACTATGCTGTTATTAATCTTACATGTTAAAAATTTTACATGTTAAAAAATCAACACCTATCTACCTATGTATATTTGAGGCAGTGCTTCTCGGCGTCTTTGTTCTTCAGTTTTAGGTATTAACCCATTACCGTATTGTGGGTATTTTTGTTGTCTATCGTATGCTACCCACATAAACACACCTCCTAAGAAAAATATCATAATAATAACTATGATACCTATCATAAATTCATATTGAAGTCTTTTTAATCTGGCCTGTCTTCTACGTTCTTGTACAGCCTGTTGTTGCATTTCTTTGGCGATAAGAACACTTTGTTCTTTACCCATCTGCTTCATCATTGCTTCTACTTCGGTATACAATGCACCCAGTTCAGGAGGGCTTTGATAAACCATAAGTTCACGCAAGTCTATACTCATTTGTTCTAACTGTTTTTTCATTAGAACACGTTGTAGAGCACGTTTGCCTAGACTAGCATCGCCATGGTATATTTCAGTTTTAGCACGACGCTCCTCTTCTTCAAATATGGCCATGCATTTGTAAAAATTATCGTAATACTCACCTAACTTCTCGCCTATTTCTGTATAGATACCAGTATGCTCATCAGCATTGGCTTTTTTGTTTAATTCTATTACACGATTTTTTTCTTCGATGTAGGCATTCTTCTGCGCAACAGTGGGAGGTTTTTCTGGAGGATGGAGTTTGGAAAATTGGTCGTCAAGATCTTTGAGAACCTCTTTAACTTCCCCGGCTGCCCCTTTGATATCTTTATAAAGTTTGCATCCTGCTTTAACTGCCGATACGGCACCGTTTGCCAATGCAAATAATGTGATTGGATCCACGGATTCGCCCCCACTAGACCATATACTAGTATTTATGGGTAGTTAATGATTTTTAAATTACGAAACTATTAAATGTTTTCGTCTTCAGCTGGCGTAAACGATACATCTGCTTTAGGGTGATGTAGTGTATTACGGTGGCGAGTCTGCTTTTCCTGGTGAAAATTGTTTGGTGCAGTCGCTGTATCAGTCGCAGGAGTGGTTGTAGCAGGAGCGGCTGTTGCTGTATTTGTTGTTGCAGGATTAGCTGTAGTTGTAGCCTGTTGATTAGCAGGATTTAACGGATTTGTACTTCGTACTGCACCTTTTACTAGATCTAGTAAGTGATCCAATTCAAACGTGTGTGTGATACGTCCAGTTTTTAATATAGCAGGACGAACGTGGAAAATACTCTTTCCGCTTTTTGTATCAATAATATAAATGTGCGGTTCTGATTTACCTTCGTCAAAGTGTACATCTAAATCCACAGTCTTAGCAAGTAGTATAATTTGTGAAGGATTAAGTTTATGATAGTTACCTTTAGTGTCAAAGTTAACATACACAAGTTTTCCTTTACCCTGTATACTCTGTGTTAATTTAGTTAGCATATGGTGAATAAAACTGCCTTCTTCTCTGTCACTCATAGCACTAATTTCATTTACCAATTCAACTGCTACTTCTTGATATATCTTTCTAACTGCGGCAATTCGTTGCTTGGTAACAGCCTTGTCTTCTTCCTCGCCTTTTTTCATACGATTTTTAGGAGTCCATTCAACAGTTTTCATAGCAATATCTGCTTGCTCTCTGGATAGTCCTAAAATATCAAAGAAGTTATACATTCCTTGAATTGTATTTCCGCTAGCTTGATCATACATATCACTTCCAGCTTTAATACTCATACTCAAATGACTAAGTTCGCGTTCGATAGGATTGCCCTTTTCATCAACACCCCTATCAATGCCATCCTTATATACTGTCTTAATATCAGTCTTTGCACCGCTTAGTCCAACTACACCAATATGTATAGGATCGCGTTTTTTATTATGCGAGAAAAATTTACTGTATTTGGCAATATCAGACTCTGAATTTACATACTTAATAACACCTTGTAAGATGCCCCAAGCTTCAGGATCGTTTTTCTGATCAACTTTAACAGCACGATCAAAACTAGCTGTATTAACATTGATCTTAAGAGACATGGAATCTTGGACTGGTTTGCCGTCCTTGCCTGTTACTAGTTCTTTAGGTAAATCTGAAATCTCAGATTCACTAGTTGTTACTTTTCCAGTAGCATTTTGAACAAGTTGTTCTTTTGCTTTTAATCTTTTAGCCACCGCTAGAACATCTTCAGGACCAATAGCGGGTTTTGATCTCTTGATTAACTTGGTGTAGATAGCCATAGCTTTCAAAGCTTCTGTAGTAGGACCAATATTAGCCTTACCAACTAGCTCACCAGTTTCGCCTACATTCTTGGCTCCAAAATCTTTAGTTTTAACTAATTGATTTAATGGAAATTCTGACATTAACGGTGCAAGCAAATTCATATTGACAGCATTGCCTTGACCGTCATAATTATTCTTTAGTACTTTCTTAAAAGAACTAATTAAATTTTTACTAGCTGGTAATTTTGTAAAACTACCATCAGTTTTTAGGAAATCTTTCTTATGTTCAAGACGGTCAATAAATTTAGCCAGTCTGTCGGCCTTATAAAACGTCTTTACAGACAAAGACGATGCTTCCGTTAATAGGGCAGATTTTGAAATAATGTCTAATACACGCATAGTACTAATATTTATACTATTTCTGGGAACAGACATTCCTGTATGAAAACACGCACATCCTCTTCATCTAGCCCTAAACTAGCCATTACACGGGGAGTATGGGGGTTTTGTTTTTGATTATCGCAGTAATAATTCTGGAAACTAGTAGTATCAACTACTGTATTATTTGTTTCAGCTACAGAATCTAAGTAGTGGGCAAGAGTAGTTCTAGCCATTTGGGTAATTTGATCTAGTTCTGTTTCATCCTGGACGTTACCAGCCGCTACCATATGCTCGGTAAAAATACGCTGTGCCCAGTCAGGTAAAGCACGAGGCTTGCGCCATTCTAGTTTAGCTACTTCTGTACCAAACCATTCTATCATAGGGTGGAAATGATCACCAGCAGGACTAAAGTCGTGAAAACAACCAGTCATTTTATTCTTGCCAGCTACTACATCAAAGCCGTAAATTGGAGCAGGATTATGTATATGTGGGAAGATGCAACAATGCATCATCCAAAGTCCTTTAGTTTCCCTCGCATCCACCACGTCAACGTGAGCACGGCGATACCGATCACTAGACCATACCCTATTAATCCAGCCAGGTTGGTTAAAACGATCCATCCCAGGTTCGAAAATTTCAGTCCCAGTATGCTCAAAACTTTCTTCCAACAAATGCTGTATACCTATTAATGTATCCCATACTTTACTCATCGGTGAACTCTACAATTTCCAACATATCTTTAAACATATCAGTTGCAAATTCAAAGCATACTTTAGCTTCGTCAGCCATGTCATCGCTAATACGTTCACGTATCGCCACTTTAAGAGCGTCTGGATCTTCAAATTGGTACATACGTCCAGCGCCTGGTACCTTTTTAGCAATCATTTGTCCACCGGCTAAATCGCCCATATGGCGAACATAGATATGCGCCATTAGACGTTTAGGGTCATCTTTAATACTTAAGATGTATTTTATATAACGTTCGGTTGATGGCATTATTTGTGGATCGCCATCTTCCTCAGTCCATAGTTCTTGAAAATCACTTAGTATAGCAGGTGCTCTGCGTATATCAGGCAGTCCATGTAACAGTTGATGAGGCATAGCGCACACCTCGAGGATTTCATAACATGGATGTTGATTCTTTAAAAAAGTTGCATACAATTTAGGATTAATTTTTCCAGAAAATAGAATTTTAACAAATTCTTGACGTTCTGCGTTAGTGTGTGCATCTTTAGTTAATTCGCGTAAATTGCTCATTCTTCTTCCAGTTTGATTTGTAATGGAAATCCATTTGCACGAGCTACTGTCGTTGCTTCAACTGCTTTAGCTTCTGCAATTTCAAAACTATACACACCGGCAATACCACTTCCTGTATCGTGTACTTGTAGCATGATGTCACGTGCGGTTACATCTGTGTGATGGAAAATTTCCATCAATAGTCCTACAACAAAATCCATAGGAGTAGCTTCGTCATTTAGAAATATAACTTTCCAACGCTTAGGCTCTGATACAGTTACTTTAATCTTTTCGTCTAATTGAATATCTGTTCCTGGCATTTTAATACTCTCTTTCAAAGTTGGGAGGAGTTGCCCCCTCCCATATATTTACATTATTTTATTGTGATTTGACGTGGTTTTAGTGATTCTGGAATAACACGTTCAATTTCAATAACTAACATGCCATCCTTAACCTCTGCACCTCTAACATTCATATACTCTGCAAGAGTATAAGATTGTTCAAAATCACGGCTAGCAAGACCACGATGCAAATACTCTTTAGTACTTGTTTCGTCAGTTTTTTGTGTACCACGTACAATTAACTGATCTTGGTCAACTTCTACTGTGATTTCTTCTTTACTAAAACCCGCTACTGCCACTTCAATAGCATACTCACTATCACTATACTTCACAATGTTATGTGGAGGATAGTTGCTAGTGTTTAAACGAGCATTGAATACTTGGTCGAAACCAACTAGTGCTCTACTTAATTGGGCTAGAGCGGCCGGATCAATTGTTCTTAATTGTTGCATTTTATATCTCCTTATGATAAGCAAGAACTTAGCAGGGCCCTACCATAGGCACCCTGCATGTTTATATTATATTACTTGTCTGTCTGTGTGTCAACTTCTGTGAAGCTCGCATCTACCGTTTCACCTTTCTTTTCGGCTTCTTCGGCTTTGGCTTTTTCAGCTTCTTGTTTAGCGGTCATTACTGGACCTGCTTTTTCGAAAAATGCCTGTACTGCTTTTTGAATAGCTTCTGCATCTTCGCCTTTTACTGCTTCGTCTACACCTGCCAGGGCGGTTTCAAAAGCAGTCTTATCTTCTTCTGTCAATTTGTCTTTGTAAGATTCAAAGTCTTTCTTAACAGAATGGACAGCGCCTTCTGCATTGTTACGGGCATTAATCAATTCAGCTGCCTTCTTATCTGCTTCAGCATTTTCTTCAGCTTCTTGTACCATGCGTTGAATTTCAGCTTCAGTTAGTCCTGAATCAGATTTGATAGTGATCTTGTTTTCTTTGCCAGTGTTTTTATCTTTGGCACTTACATTCAAGATACCGTTGGCATCTAAATCTAGAGTAACTTCAATTTGTGGCATACCGCGCATTGCTGGTGGAATACCTTCTAAATTGAACTCGCCTAATTGTTTGTTATATTTGAATAGTTCACGTTCACCTTGTGCAACTTTAATAGTTACAGCTGGTTGATTATCTTCTGCTGTTGAGAATGTTTGTGTGTGTTTAGTTGGAATTGTTGTGTTCTTAGCAATCAACTTGGTAAACACACCACCCATTGTTTCAATACCCAATGTCAATGGAGTTACGTCTAACAACAATACGTCTGTCTTGTCGCCTGCTAGAACAGCACCTTGTACTGCGGCACCTGCGGCTACAGCCTCATCTGGGTTAACGTCTTTACGTGGAGCCTTGCCAAACAATTTCTCAACTGCTTCTTGTACCTTAGGCATACGTGTTTGTCCACCAACTAGGATAACTTCGTCGATGTCGCCGGCTGATACCTTAGCATCTGCCATAGCTGTTTTACATGGCTCGATTGAACGTTGAATCAAATCTTCAACCATTGCTTCAAATTTGCTACGACTGATAGTAACGTTCAAGTGCTTAGGACCACTTGCATCTGCTGTTACGTATGGTAAATTAACTGTAGTTGATTGTGCAGATGACAATTCAATCTTGGCCTTTTCTGCGGCTTCTTTTAGACGTTGTAGTGCTAGTACGTCTGCTTTAAGATCGATTCCGTTGTCTTTCTTAAATTCATCAACTAGGTAGTCCATTAGTACTTGGTCAAAGTCTTCACCGCCTAGGAATGTATCACCGTTTGTTGATAGAACTTCAATTTGTTTGTCGCCATCGATGTTGGCAATTTCAATAATTGAAATATCAAATGTACCACCACCTAAGTCGTATACAGCAATCTTGCGATCTTTCTTATCTGTTTTATCAACACCGTAGGCTAGAGCAGCCGCTGTTGGCTCGTTGATAATACGTAGAACTTCTAGTCCAGCAATACGTCCAGCATCTTTAGTCGCTTGACGTTGGCTATCATTGAAGTAAGCAGGCACAGTGATAACTGCTTGAGTAACTTCTGTACCCAAATAGTCTTCTGCTGTCTTTTTCATTTTGCGAAGTACTTCAGCTGACACTTGTGGTGGAGCCAATTTGTCATCGTTAACTTGAATCCATGCATCACCGTTATCAGCTTTGATAATTTGGTATGGCATCAAGTCGATGTCTTTTTGTACTTCTTTTTCGTCAAACTTACGACCAATAAGGCGCTTGCTTGCGTAAATTGTATTCTTTGGATTTGTGACTGCTTGTCGTTTTGCTGTTGCACCTACTAGGATCTCGTCCTTTGTATATGCAATGATTGATGGTGTTGTTCTTGCACCTTCGCTGTTTTCGATTACTTTAGCAACTCCGTTTTCTAAAATTGCTACACAGCTATTTGTTGTACCTAAATCGATACCGATGATTTTACTCATAATATTCTCCTTTAATTAAGCGAGTAATTGTGGGCACCTTGCCCGTTGTACTAAACCCTTTCGGCGTTCTAGCACATAATTATTTATCTCTGACATTTCTAATCTGCGTATCTTTGAGCAATGAATTCTGCTTCAGGAATACGTGTATGGGTATTTTTACTACCCAGGACTACTACGATCCTACGTCCAATATCAGTATCAAGCATCATAACTATGCAACCACCCGAGGCATTAATATAACCCGTCTTGCTTACTATAAATTTATGCCTTTTGCCTATGATGGGGTTTGTATTGTGAAATATAATCCATTTCTTACGTATTTTTATTTTAATCTCGCTAGTTTCAGCGGCACGATTAATTTCTGGATATAAACTGGCGGCTTGCACAAGTTTAATTAAATCCCTTGCTGTGCTAGTGTTCATCACACTGAGTCCTGTAGGCTCTAAAAAACTAGTATTAGTCATGCCCAGTGCTCTAGCCTTAGCATTCATAGCACGAACACAAAAATCTCTTCCCTGCGGATATCCGCTACATAAATCTTGAGCGGCTTTGTTATCCGATTTAACCAGGGCCATGTCTATTAGTTGCTGTCTAGTAAACGGTCCGATAGATTCGTTAAGATCCTGCTGGCGGTCCAACACAATCATAACAGTCATAAGTTTGCTTATACTAGCAATACTACGCTGTTGATCAGGATTGGAACTTTGGATTATATTGCCAGCTTCATCGGATACTAACCAACTTTTAGCTGTGACAGTGGGCCATGCAAAAGAGTAACTAATAGAACTAACAAATAATCCAAACAGGATTATAAGTTTTCTATAGTCGACCATTTCTTAAGTTTTTCACGTTTGTTTAGTGCGGCTTGTTCAATGTTGGTCCAACTAACAACATCCATTTCTTGTAAAATTTCAATCATGGCATACAAGTCGCCTAGTTCTTCTTCCAAGTGTTCTCGGTTAGTCTTTGGCTTACCTGGCTTAAGATTATCAATACCAAATCTATGACACTTGCTAATTGCTTGGATTACTTCTGCACATTCTTCACTGAGAATGTTCATTACTTCACGTTCTTGACTATTCATATTATTACCTTTGATTGGCGAAGGGAGCGATGTAAGTGCCACCGCTAGTTGTGCTAGTTCTGAGAGTATTGTAGACATTTTGTATTCCTACTGCTTGATTCCAAGCATCTTCTAATGCATGGTGAGCTGTTACAGGCGGGCGTTGTGGATTAATCCCAAGATCGAATGCTGTACGCACATCTCGCACTTCCCAGAACTTCCAAGGAATGGCTCTGTTAATTTTGCGAAAAACATGTTCACAGATAATAATATCAAAACAACTACCATTTGACCAGACACGTTTGGCTCCCCAACAAAATTTATATAACTGGGCAAATGCTTCTTCAATGTCTATACGACCTTCAGGATCAAATGCCGCCTCTTGTGCTTCTTTACTTTGATTGGCCCACCACGCAATAGTATCATCGTTAGTGGTTAGTCCAATTCTATCACAACTGTCTAAATCTACTTTTACGTAGAAACTATCCATTGTAGGTTCTTGAAGTTCTTTACCAAACGGATCAAACTTTACTGCACCAATAGTGAGTATACTTGCATCCGGAGTGGTATTGAGCGTTTCTAAATCAATCATAATATCTGTATTCATACAACTATTATAACAGGATTAATTTAAAATGTCAATATAATTTTTTAGGTAATTGCTCTTTTTCGAGTTTTTTCTTGTATCGATTTTTGGCCGCACTCTTTTTACGTTTACGTTCAGTGGTTGGTTTTTCGTAAAACTCTCTAGAACGTAATTCTTCTAAAAGACCGTTATCTTCAATCTTTCTTTTAAATCTACGTAGTGCTTGTGTAATGTTTTCGTGATCTTTAACAGTTACTTTACTACCATCATATCTTTTATTAATCTGCGTCATCCTGTCCCTCTTCGCCTTCACTGGTCATTTGAGCTACAATCCAATCTAAATCATAAATTCGATTTTTATTGATCAAACCGTATGGCGTGAATTCGTCATTAGTTATGTAGTGTGTGTTTGGTTGTGCCAACAAATAGGTGACAAACAATTTAGTTGTTGGATCACAGTTGTCAATGTCTATGATAGTGACATCACATTGATTGGCCACACTTAATAACCAATCTATATCGTGTTCGCAATCATCGTACATGAACACGTTAATTTCTTCTATATTATGACTTAATATAGTTTGAAATTGCTGTTTGACATGCAATGATGGTTTGACTAAAAGATAACCCAAATTCAAATTAAACAATTTGTCGGGAGGAGTTATCAAATTAATTTTTCCTAAGTTCATGTATTCGCTCTTCAAAGTATGCTATTTTGTCTTCTGGGTAATCGCTAAACTGCGGCCCCAATTTTTTAGTTTGTTCTACAAATGCGTACAACTCTGGCTCTGTGTTTTTATCAACTATAATATCTGCAAACTTGTGATCGCTGTACTCTTTATATAATTGATCCACTGGTCTAGAATGTAATCTTTCCTGTATTCTAGCCCAAATGGTATTTCCTGGCTGTTGTTCTTCGTTTTGAACATAACCGCCTAGGAACGGTTCTTTACTTGTATCCTTCCCAAAAGGTCCTTGATCATGTAGTTCTTTTTTTTTGAATCTTCGTCTTCTAAACTGACTTCTGCTCCGTCAGTATCAATATAAGATTCACCACGTGCTACACGTTCTTCAACAGTGGAGTCGATATGTTCTTGCAGTTCTGGAAGAATTTGATATTTAGGTTCTTCAACTGGCTGTTCTACTTCAGGTTCCACCTCAGCGGCCTTTGCTTTAGCTTTTGCTTCTGCCTCAGCTTCTGCCTCAGCTTCTGCTATCATAGCATTCCATGCTTCAATTGGAATGGCACCAGTCGTTGGAAATGGTATTTCTTCATCCGGTATAGTTGCAGTCGAATCTGCGGTAACAGTTTCTTCAACTGTGCCTTCATCTGGATGTACTTCTAATTCTTCTGGAGTAGGTTTCTCGCCCACAAAAGTATCTAACTCTTGTATAGTAGGCTCATCAACTTTTTCTTGTTCTTCTTTTGCCCAACCAAATGTCATCTGTGCGCCCAACAACATAATAACTGCCAACGGATCGAACACAATAACAATAAGGATGATAATCCATGTTACTGCTTGTTCCAACATGCCTGCGTCTGGTGCAGTACCATATAGGAAGGCGGCAATATATTTGATTGGGCCTACTTCAGCTTCAACTTTTCTATTCTCTGCTCGTATAGGTGCGGCTTCGTCGTTAAGACTAGAAATAAGTTTTTGCTGTGTTTCGATATCTTTGGCTAGACTAGCACGGTCACGTTGCTGACTCTTACGAACTGCATTGGCTTTGTCTGCACCTTTTTCATCTGATGAACGACCCATGATCTGATCTACAGCTTCGTCCATCTGTTTAAGTTGTTTACGATCAGCTTCTATGTTTTCTTTTGCAGTCTTAATCTTTTCATCATAGATTGCTATCTTTGACTGCACATCACCTGACACTAGGTTTTGATCATTGTGTGCTTTGGATAGGAATCCAAAGATACCCATAGAGGTAATCAACATCAGCACTACTACTGCTATGCTCATGTAGATTTTCATAAAACGTGGAATTCGTTCCCAATTTGCCTTTAGCCAAGAGGCGCAGACAAGTTTGCCAACTTCTAGAGCTGACCCCATGATGATAATTGGAATTACTGCGGCAGAAAATATAGCGGTCAAACCCACTACTGAGTAGTAGATTGCGACCGCCGATATTGTTAAACCTGTTAGTAGTAGTAGATACGCTAATATCATCCTATTCTTTCTATTATAGTGGGCTTCCAGCTAATGTTGTACCGCTGATCTGTGTTACTGCTACAGTACCAAATGCAGTTACTGGAACGCAAGGTTGAGTGATTGTAACATTAACCTGTGTGTCGCCGATTGTTGGGCTCCAAACACGCCATGTACGCTTATATCCAGTTGTGCTACCACGTACGATACCTGTAGTAACCAAATCCTGGATTGCTAGTGCTGTTGAAGTAATTGCTTGTGTTGTTCCACCAGCATTGATACTGTAATATGCAGTACCTGTTGTACCATCAGCATTAGTAAAAGTTACACCAGCACTAGT
>Ga0007809_10001139_pt1 | contig 11188 bp, 8 predicted proteins | sample CryBogCBE02Aug07_FD_60383 | JGI IMG/M metagenome (GOLD analysis project Ga0007809, IMG submission 60383) | Freshwater microbial communities from Crystal Bog, Wisconsin, USA - CBE02Aug07 | ecosystem: Environmental > Aquatic > Freshwater > Lake | place: Crystal Bog, Wisconsin, USA | collected...
TTTAGAGCGAACGCTTGGACGCATTGCGGGCGTCACCGAAATCACCTCTGTGAGCGTCCTTGGCTCGAGTGCAATTACTTTACAGTTTGACTTAAACCGCACTACGGATAGTGCCGCCAACGATGTTCAGGCGGCGATTAATGCCGCAAGGGCTATTCTCCCGTCTGGCTTGCCAAGCAATCCAAGTTATCGGAAGGTGAACCCTGCCGATGCGCCGATTCTTCTTCTGAGTTTGACTTCTGAAACGGTTGATCGAGCCGGTCTTTATGATGCGGCATCGACGGTACTTGCGCAAAAAATTTCACAGATCAAAGGGGTTGGACAAGTTGTCGTGGGCGGTAGCTCATTACCGGCAGTCCGCGTTGAACTGAACCCCCTGCTGATGACGCAAAATCAAGTCGCGATTCAGGATGTAAGCACTGCAATTGCCGGCTCCAATGCCAATCGACCCAAAGGGATGATTGATTCTGGGGAGCGAACGTGGCAGGTGATGGCCAATGATCAAGCTAAATCAGCGGCGGACTATTTGCCCTTGATTATTTCCTATCGCAATAAAGCGCCGGTTCGTCTTTCAGATATTGCCGAAGTGGTTGACTCGGTCGAGAATGTCAGAAACGGCGGCATTGCCAACGGCAAGGATGCTGTGATTTTGATTATCTATCGCCAACCCAATGCCAATATTATTGACACCGTTGATCGTGTCAAAGCGCAACTCCCGCAACTAAAGGCTTCTATTTCGGCTGCGATTGATCTGAAAGTACCACTGGATAGGACACCGTCAATTCGGGCATCCCTTTTTGAAGTCGAACGTTCGTTGATGATTTCGGTTTGTTTGGTGGTGATGGTGGTCTTTTTTACCTTAGGAAGTGTGAAAGCAACGGTCATTCCCAGTATCGCTGTGCCAGCTTCTTTGATTGGTACGTTTTGCGTGATGTATTTGCTCAACTTTTCTTTGAATAATCTCTCCCTCATGGCGTTAACGATTGCCACGGGATTCGTGGTGGACGATGCGATCGTCGTATTAGAAGCAATTACAAAACGCGTTGAGGCGGGGATGAAGCCCCTGCAAGCTGCTTTAATGGGTGCTAAAGAAGTTGGGTTTACCGTGATTTCGATAAGCGTGTCACTCATTGCGGTCTTTTTACCTATTTTGTTGATGGGCGGTATTGTTGGCAGACTCTTTCGTGAATTTGCGGTGACCTTGTCCGTGGCGATTTTGGTTTCCTTATTTATTTCGTTAACTACTACCCCGATGTTATGTGCGATATTGCTTAAAAAAGAAGACAAGCCTGTGCATCGATTCACCGCGATGACAATGCATTTCTTTGAGCGTTTAAGCGAACTCTATGCCCAATCTTTAAAAGTGGCACTGAACCATCGCCGCTTAACAATGGTCATTTTGTTAGCGACCGTATTTTTGAATATATATCTTTATGTCATTATTCCAAAAGGATTTTTTCCTGAACAAGATACTGGCCGAATCATTGGGAGTATTCAGGGCGATCAATCCATTTCTTTTCAATCGATGCAATTAAAAATGGCTCAATTTGCGCAAATTGTTCAAAAAGATCCTGAAGTCGAAAATGTAATTAGTTTCACAGGTGGTTCACAGCGTAATTCAGGTACCGTTTTCATTGCACTTAAACCACTAAAACAGCGGAAGTCGTCCATGACCGAGGTGGTGACGCGCTTAAGAAAAAGTCTCAGCGTCGTTTCTGGAGCGACGCTATTCTTACAACCGACGCAAGATATTCGGATTGGTGGCCGACCGAGTAATGCCACATATCAATTCACCTTGCTGGGGGATAGCCTCGAAGATTTACGGGCATGGTCTGCGAAAATTCGTTTTGCCATGACGGATTTACCAGAGTTGGTTGATGTGAATACCGATACCCAAGATAAAGGCTTGCAAACCAGTATTACGATTGACCGAGACGCTGTTGCGAAACTGGGCTTAACCCCCAATGTCATTGACTCGACGCTAGGATATGCTTTTGGTCAAACGCAAGTGTCCACCATCTTTAATCCCCTGAATCAATACCATGTGATATTGGAGGTCGCACCGCGTTTTTGGCAAAGCCCAGAAATTCTTAATCAGATGTATTTCAGTACACAAGTACCAAATCCCTCAACTTTCAATACTGGAGCTGCTGCCTCACTGACGCAAGCAGCCACCCCTGCGTCACTCAACACGGGCGGCAGCAACAACAATTTTAAAGTTCCTTTAAGTGCCTTTGCGCAGGTCAATACAACCAATACCCAACTGGCAGTCAATCACCAAAGCCAGTTTGCAGCTACAACTATTTCCTATAATTTACCGCCCAATGTTTCTTTAGGACAGGCTTCCGATGCCATTTTTAAAATGATGGATCAGTTAAATGTTCCCAACACAGTTCGTGGCAGTTTTCAGGGGACAGCGAAAGCTTTTCAAGATTCATTAAAGAGCCAACCGTGGTTAATTTTGGCAGCCTTTGTAACGGTATATATCGTGCTCGGTATTTTGTATGAGAGTCTCATTCATCCAATAACGATCCTATCTACCCTCCCATCCGCAGGAATTGGAGCGTTATTAGCACTGTTGTTATGTAAAGTCGAATTTAGCATTATTGCGTTAATCGGCATTATTTTATTGATTGGCATTGTGAAAAAGAATGCCATTATGATGATTGATCATGCGATCATGGCCCAACGACAGGAAGGGTTGAGTGCTCAGGAGGCGATTTATCAGGCCTGTAAAAGCCGCTTTCGGCCAATCATGATGACGACCTTAGCGGCAATATTTGGTGCAGTACCCCTTGCCATTGGTTTTGGTGATGGTGCGGAGTTCAGAAGACCACTTGGTATTTCGATTGTAGGTGGATTATTGATTAGTCAAATATTGACCTTGTACACTACGCCGGTAGTCTACCTTTACATGGAACGCTTACGCCTTTGGAGACGGAAATGAAAGCATTACATAGCCCCTATCGTTTGGTCATTTTATGTTTGATCGTTAGTCTACAAATAACGGGCTGTATGGTTGGGCCTGACTATCGTGTTCAAGACGCTGCAAACGCAACCGTTTTTAAAGAAATTCAGGGGTGGCAGCCAGCGCAGCCAAATGATCTCGCACCAAAAGGTAATTGGTGGGAAGCTTACCAAGACCCAACGCTCAATCAATTGATTGCACAAGTCAATATCAACAATCAAAATATTCTTGCTGTTGAGGCACAGTATCGACAAGCCCTGGCACTCGTGCAGTCGGCTCGCGCAAATTTATTTCCGAGCGTATCGGCGAGTGCCACAGAATCGAGAAGTGCGACCAGCACCAATAGCGCAGTGAATAATTTCTATAGCACGGGTTTAAATGCGAGTTGGGAACCTGACCTTTGGGGTGGCATTCGTCGCAATATAGAGGCGTCACGTGCAAGTGCCCAGTCAAATGCAGCCTTACTCGAGGCCGCGGCTTTATCTGCCCGCGCCACACTGGCTCAATCGTACTTTCAGTTGCGCATTATTGAGATGCAGCAACGCATGTACGACGATACAATCTTGGCATATCAAAAAAGTCTCACGATTACCAAAAACCAATATGCGGCCGGAATTGCCAGTCAATTGGATGTGAATCAGGCACAAGCAACTCTGCAAGCAACCCAAGCTTTAGCCATCGACCTTGGGATTACGCGTGCGCAATTGGAGCATGCCATCGCCGTCCTACTTGGTCAAGCGCCGGCAAACTTTAGTCTTTCGCCACAAGCGATTGCGACGGATCCTCAGACGGGCCTATTGGTCAGTCCTGCTTCACGGTTATTGGCGCATTTACCTTCTGTGCCTGTGGGAATTCCTGCTGAGCTTCTCGAAAGAAGACCCGATATTGCCAGTGCAGAGCGCTTGATGGCAGCGGCGAATGCCAAAATTGGTGTGGCACAAGCTGCGTTTTATCCCAACATTACGCTTTCTGGAAGTGGCGCTTATCAAAGTACGATGTTGCCTGGATTAATCGGTGCGCCAAATCAAATCTGGTCTGTTGGGCCGAGCATCACTTTGCCTTTATTTGATGCTGGGCTGCGCTCAGCTAATTTGACACAAGCTAAAGCATTTTTTGATCAAAGTGTGGCAAATTATCGGCAAACAGTGTTATCCGCCTTTCAGGCGGTAGAGGATAATCTCGTCGCTTTGCGGCTGCTCGAAAACGAAACCCGCATCCAAGAGCAGGCTGTCCTGAGTGCCCGAAATGCGACACGTATCGCTTTAAACCAATATCAATCGGGGATTGTCAATTACACCACCGTGGTGACCGCACAAATTACCCAACTCAATAACGAACGAACCTTGATGGGTTTACTCAGTCGTCGCTTGGTGGCTCATGTGGGTTTACATGCAGCCTTGGGGGGTGGTTGGGATCTTGCCGCTGACCCAAAGATTCAGTCGATTCGCTCGCCCAAGAAATAATGTATGAAGGGGAGGTATTTTTTGTGATGCGAGGGCTTTCTTTGATGTAGATCAAATCGATATGCGCAGTTCTTGGTATCTTGATTAGAACGTACAAAGGAAATTATGTTCAACCATCTATTAGTTCCCATCGCCAATGATCACATCACAAAACCCGAATTAAAGGAAGTGGTCCAACTCGCAGCGATTGATCAAGCCAAAATTACCTTAGCTTATATATCTGATCCTATCAGTCCTTATATGTATTCGGAGATGGTGGATCAATTTGTGATTACAGAACAAGAACACCGAAAAGCCTGTGCAGAATTAGCTCTGCGCTTATTTTTGCATGCAAGAAAATTGATTCCTGAAGAATTCGAAGTAGACACACTGCATCTTTATCATGTGAATATTGCTGACGGAATTATTGAGGCGGCAAAACAGTCTAAGGCCGATGTCATCATGATGGCATCGCATAAGCGGACGGGTATCAAAGGATTTTTCTTACGCGGGGAAGCGCATGAAGTGATTCTGTATAGTAAGTTGCCGGTAGTGATTCTGAATACTTAATTGGTGCTGATTTGCTTGCGTGTCACCATCTCTTCGGTGGTGACACGCAGGATTGATTCAGATCACAAGGTTGCCATATCAATTACAAAGCGATATTTCACATCACTTTTTAACATCCGTTCATAAGCCTGATTAATTTGCTGCATCTCAATGATTTCAATTTCTGAGACGATGCCATGTTTGCCGCAGAAATCTAACATGTCTTGGGTCTCTTTAATGCCGCCCACGAGTGAGCCTGCAACGCTTTTACGTCCATAGATGAGTGGTCTGGAATCTAATTGACCCGTAACACCAATCGCACCGACGATACACATGGTGCCGTCGACTTTTAAGAGGCCCATATAGTGGTTATGGTCGTGTGCAACCGGGATCGTGTTGAGTAAAAAATCAAATTGATTCAGGTGTGCTTTCATGGCATCGGCATCCGTTGAAATCAAGACTTCGTGCGCACCTAATTTCAAGGCATCGGCGGCTTTATTTGGTGAAGTGGTAATCATCACCGTTTTTGCCCCCAATGCTGAAGCAAACTTCACACCCATATGACCCAGACCGCCAAGGCCAATTACACCAACGGTCATACCAGCTTTGACACCCCAGTGCTTTAATGGAGAGTACGTCGTGATTCCGGCACAAAGCAGGGGAGCTGCGCCGGCAGGGTCAAGATTTTCTGGCACAGTTAAGACAAAGTGCCCATCAACCACAATACTTTTTGAGTAGCCACCGTAGGTAAATCCTCCAGGATCTTTAGAAGCGCTATTGTAGGTCGCAGTAAAGCCTTTTAAACAATATTGCTCGAGATCCGCAGCGCAGGATGAACACGTATGGCAGGAGTCAACAAAGCAACCCACAGCAACGCGTTGACCAATTTTGAGGTGGTGAATATCATTGCCCAGCGCAGTGACTTTACCAACAATTTCGTGACCGGGAACGACAGGATAGTTTGTTCTGCCCCAATCGTTTTTGGCAATGTGAATGTCCGTGTGGCAAACACCGCAATATTCAATAGCAATTTGAACATCCTTTACCCCTAAATGGCGACGGGTAATCTGATGGGGCGCTAGGGCAGCAGTAGCGGATTGTGCTGCGTAACTTGGTGTGCTTGTCATGGGTTCTCCAAAAGTGTTTTTTTTCATAGATACATCAATTGAATATAACACTTTAGAAAAAACGCTTCATGACCACGATTGCTTTCGACAAAGACCTCGTCCATTTGCAGCCTGTGGAAAGTACGTCGTGACTTTTTCAGAAATCATCGAATAATGGCAAAATGACTTATATGAATATTTTCCCATATCGATTCCCTTTTCCGACCACCAAAAGGATGTGGTTGAATAAGCCAAAAAGCCTGTGACTCACGTCATCCAAACACCCCATCATTTGCATTATGGTGCGCAATCGCTTGAGACTTTAAGCGCTTGGCTTGAGGAATCTTGTGCTCAAACCCTCAATAATGTCGATAGCCTGGGGATATCAGAATGGAATATTCCAGACCTTGAGATTGTCAATCCACCTGCTTGGGAATTTGGTCATTTAATTTGGTTTCATGAGTTTTGGGTCCAGCGGCTTGGTCACATTCATCAGCCGAGTTATTTTGCTAATGCTGATGCAATGTTCAATTCATCGGTCATTGCTCACTCGGCGCGTTGGCAGGCGCAATTACCAAGTGTTTTGCAACTCAAGGAATATTTTCAGCATGTCATGGGTGCGAGTCGCAAATTGTTGCAAAAAGGAAATGTCAGTCCTGAGCAGGCTTATTTTCTAGAGCTTGCCATTTATCACCAAGATATGCACAACGAAGCATTTGCTTATATGTGTCAAACCCTCGAGTATGACTATTTGCCGCCGAACAGCAAAGAAAATGCGGAAAATAGCAAGCCATGGATTTCGACTCCTTGGCTCACATTTCCGAATCAAACCTTGCTGGCAGGATCAACGCAACAAAGTGGGTTGATCTTTGATAATGAAAAATGGCAAGAAGAGATCCACCTGCCAGCCTTTACGATTGCTACCCAGGCTGTGACCAATGGTCAATATCTCGCATATCTACAAGCCAATCAAGGTACTGTGAAGCCCCCCGTATATTGGGAGTGCAAGAACCAGCAGTGGTATCAACGGCGCTTTAAAGAACGCCAGATTCTGCCATTAGATGAACCTGTGAGGCATCTTTCTTGGATGGAGGCGATGGCGTATTGTGAATGGCAGAGGGTGCGCTTACCGACCGAGTTCGAAATGATTGCGTTGCTTCAAAGTTCGCCTCAAACATGGCAGCCTTCGAACTTATGGGAGTGGACCAGTAGCGTATTTACCCCCTTTGCAGGCTTTGCACCAGACCCCTATGTAGATTATTCACAACCGTGGTTTGATGGGTCATATCGGGTCCTCAAAGGCTTTAGCAGCCTAACCCCCAAACGCTTACGTAGGCCCCAATTCCGGAACTTTTATCAAACTACCAGAAATGATCATTTCTGCGGCTTTCGCACATGTGTAATCGATTTTTAGTATTCTATGGACTCTTTGAATGATTCTGAGCAAAAGGTGAACGGCATGACATATAACGGCAAACTCACTTCTCTTTCACATGGTGGGGGATGTGGTTGCAAAATCGCTCCAGGTGTTTTGAGCGAAATTCTTAAATCTAGCCCCATCCGGATGATTCCCCCAGAATTATTGGCAGGTACAGAAAACAATGAGGACGCTGCCGTCTATCAAATCAACGAAAATCAGGCGATTGTTGCCACTACGGATTTTTTTATGCCGATAGTGGATGACCCGTTTGAATTTGGTCGGATTGCGGCAACCAATGCCATTTCTGATATTTATGCTATGGGGGCACAACCTTTATTTGCTCTTGCTTTGTTGGGAATGCCAATTCATGTCTTACCACTTGATGTGATCCAAAAAGTTACTTTGGGGGGCGAGTCGGTGTGTGCGGATGCGGGGATTTTGATTGCTGGTGGTCATTCTATTGATACTGTCGAGCCGATTTATGGCTTGGTTGTGATTGGAATCGTTGATCCGAAAAAAATGAAACGCAATAGCGATGCACAAGCTGGCGATAGCATTATTGTGAGTAAACCATTGGGTGTGGGGATCTTATCCGCTGGGCTAAAAGCCGAGCAACTTTCTGCGGCGGGTTACGACCAGATGATTGCTTATACCACTCAGTTAAATAAACCTGGAGTTGCTTTGGCACAACTGCCAGGTGTCCATGCCTTAACAGATATTACAGGTTTTGGTTTGGCAGGTCATTTGTTGGAGTTATGCCGGGGTGCATCCTTGCGAGCAGACCTCGAATGGGCAAAAATCCCCGTTATTAGTGAAGCAGTGGATCTGGTCAAGCAGGGGATTTATACGGGGGCTTCCGCACGGAATTGGTTGGGTTTTGGGGCAGAAGTGCAATTGTCTGCAGAGATCCAAGACTGGCAAAAAAATCTCTTATCCGATCCGCAAACCAGTGGTGGTTTGTTGATCTCTTGTGCTCCAGAAGCCGAAGCACAGGTATTACAAATGCTTCATTCGGCTGGATTTTCTCATGCGCAAAAAATTGGCACCTTTCAGATAGGCGCTGGCGTTAGCGTTGTTTAACCCCTTATTATTTCTTTACTACTCATGAAAATATACACTCTAAAAAATGCACTAGCAGCTTGCCTTGTGATCCTTTCTTTTCATTCAATGGCAGAAAATGTTCTTCGAGTTTCGGCGATTCCCGACGAGGCGCCAACTGAATTGCAACGCAAATTTAAGCCACTGGGCGAATATCTCTCGAAAGAGATTGGTATGAAAGTGGAGTTCACGCCAGTGACGGATTACGCCGCAGTGGTTGAAGCACTTGCGACAAATAAGATTGATATGGCATGGCTTGGTGGCTTTACCTATATTCAAGCGAAAATTCGCACCAATGGCGCGGTCAAACCAATTATTCAGCGTAAAGAAGATGCAACCTTTACCTCAAAGATCATCGTCCCTGAAAATAGTCCGATCAAAAGCTTAAACGATCTAAAAGGTAAAACCTTTACCTTTGGCTCACCTTCTTCAACCTCTGGTCATTTGATGCCTCGTTATTTTTTAATGCAAGCAGGGATCAATCCTGATGTTGACTTCAAAAGCATCGCTTTTTCGGGTGCGCATGATGCAACGATTGCTTTTGTAGCGGGTGGCAAATCAGAAGCAGGCGCTCTGAACGCCTCGGTTTTCGATAAATTAACCGAAGCGAAAAATGCCAATGCCTTAAAGGTCAAAGTCTTGGCTACTACTCCCTCTTTTTTCGATTACAACTGGACGGTGCGCGGGGATCTGGACGCGGCCCTTGTGAAAAAAATTACAGAAGCTTTCTTGAAGCTTGATGTGAATCAACCAGAGTACAAAGAGCTGATGGAGTTACAAAGAACAACTAAATACATTGAAACCAAATCTTCGAACTATGACAATATTGAAAAAGCGGGTCGTGCGGCTGGCCTCATTAAATAATGGCCGACGGGTTCGAATTAAATCAGATTGACTTTACCCATAGCAATGGAACCATTGCACTGCAGAATCTGACGCTACGTGCAGATGTTGGCGAACATATAGCAATTATTGGCCCATCTGGATCTGGTAAAACGACCTTATTGAATCTGTTAGCGACAGCGATACGTCCACAACAAGGGCAATTACATATTTTGGGCGTTGCTCCTTGGAGCCTCTCTAAAAGTAAGTTAAGGCATTTACGTGCAGCGATAGGCTTGATTCATCAAGTCCCACCATTGCCGCCTAAACAGCGCGTGATCACGGCGATTCTTGCGGGCAAAATTGGGCAATGGTCAAGCCTAAAGTCGGTTCTTTCACTGCTGTACCCAGCTGATATTGCCGGAGCCTTACACTGCCTTACGCAATTTGACTTAGGGGATCGCTTATTTGACCGTTGTGACCGTTTATCGGGTGGACAATTGCAACGGGTTGGCATTGCCCGAGTTCTGTATCAAGAACCAAAAATGATGCTGGCAGACGAACCTGTATCTGCTTTGGATCCTGTTTTGTCAGAGCGGACAGTGCAAACCTTAACCCACTATGCCAAAGACAAAAACATCACGTTTGTGGCGAGTTTGCATGATGTCGAAATCGCCTTAAAGTGGTTTCCACGTATGATTGGTTTGCGCCATGGTCAGGTTTTATTTGATTTGCCTAGTGGACAAGTCACGAAAGAACACCTTCATACCCTATACGCTTCAGAGATGCGTAGCTTTTCTCAAGAAGTTCCTGCGTCGGCACTTTAAGGACTGACCGTGACCCGTCCTGTTCTGCGCGATCCACAAGCATTGCCCCGATTTTTTTTCTTACTGTGTGCCATCACCTTGATGTGGCCGATGCTCATCCTGGCTCAATTTCAGCCGATGGCACTCTTTGATGCAAGCAATCGGGAGGTGATGGGTAATTTTTTACAGCAATTCTTTCCGCCACAACTGCAAGCAGAATTCTTACATCGGATTTTCAAGGCAGTGCTTGAAACTTTGGCAATGGCTACTGCGGGCATTACCCTTGCACTTGTGATTGCCATGCCTCTCACCCTGGGGATGACACAAAGTTTATCGATTTCACGCATAGGTCCTGCGAATGGATACGCCATGAGTCAGGCGGGTCGTTATGTGGTGCGGCTTGTCATGGTGGTCATGCGCGGTATTCCTGAAATTGTTTGGGCGCTTTTATTTGTAAGGGTATTTGGTTTAGGCCCCATGGCGGGAGTTTTGGCAATTGCCATCACCTATGGTGGCATGCTTACGAAAGTGTATGCAGAAATTTTAGAATCGGGTAATACTCAGGCTTCGCGGGCACTTTTTTTGGCAGGGAGTAATCGCCTGCATGCTTTTTTGTATGGACTTTTACCGCATACCGCACAAGAACTTGCGTCATACACCATTTACCGTTGGGAAGCGGCGGTTCGCGCTTCGGTCGTGATGGGCTTTGTTGGTGCAGGAGGTCTTGGACAATTGATGGACCAGTCGATGAAAATGTTGGACGGAAGTGAGGTCTCCACCATTTTGTTGGTATTTTTAATGCTCGTTTTCGTTGCTGACTATGTGAGCTGGTTGATCCGAAAGCAATTGGCATGAATACGCAACCCGCACGTCAATTTTGCTTCCATTGTGTATTTAATCTCATCATTCTTTCTGGATTGGTGATTGGCAGTTTTATTTATCTTTCATTTAATCCATTTAAATTATTGACGGGAGAG
>Ga0007809_10001141_pt1 | contig 11181 bp, 11 predicted proteins | sample CryBogCBE02Aug07_FD_60383 | JGI IMG/M metagenome (GOLD analysis project Ga0007809, IMG submission 60383) | Freshwater microbial communities from Crystal Bog, Wisconsin, USA - CBE02Aug07 | ecosystem: Environmental > Aquatic > Freshwater > Lake | place: Crystal Bog, Wisconsin, USA | collected...
GCATAGTTCGCAAGTAATCCATCTATAGTATCCGCATTTTTAAGAAAGGCAAGATTATTAAATGGTTGCTTACCATTTAACGTCCATAGATTTTTAATGTAAAGGGATGCCGATGAATCCGCAATCTTCTTCTCTGCAACAAGTTTCTTCGTGAGGTCTACCATAAAATCCGAAACACGCATAGCCATTCTTTTATATTATTACCGGAGATTTCTTTATTTCCCTATTTCTTTTTTTACGGAAAGTCTGGCATCATCCTAAATAAGAACCGCATAGACTTTTTATCCAATCTACGGTATTCATTTGTAGCAAGTAATCCATGGAGCAAAGTTTCCATTTCCGGAGAGGGGTCAGCCAACAGCATACGCTCAAGTAGTTCCCGATTATGTTTTTCTAACTGTCTATCATATCGCTGTCTTGCCAGTTCCCTTCTGCGAATAATGCGGTCATTTGCCTCCATTTTTCTATATTATATAGTTAGAATAAAATGCCTAAGATTACGCAGTTGGCTAAGATGCTTTACTCCCACGAACGCAATATTTACGCAAAGATATACCAGCACCATATCGTATATAGTATTCCTACTTATCACGACCAAGCAACGACCAAGGTTATTAGTTTGGTAGAAAAATACGGGTCGTTAGAACTTACCGTAAGGCGTAATGATACTGCGTCTGAACCGGTAAAAAACTTTACCCCGGTGATAGTAGAAAGAGATGAAAACTTACCGGATGCGAACGGTTGCAAACGGAGAGGAGATTACACATGGGAATGGCAGTTGCCCCTTTAATGGTTTAACGCTATATTCGCCCGATAGAACTAAGCATAAACTGAAACTAACTAACTGGCAACCTTTACCAAAGGATGCCAACATAGAAATAGGTGAATATAACGAACAAGCAGTATTACAAATATTAGAAGAGTTCTTTAAATGCGACCTATACAAAGACGAATACAAATATGCCAAGCACGATTTTTATAATAACGAATATAAAGAGGATGCTACTATAAGCGTAGAAGTAAAAAGTCGTGTAGATTTAGAACATAACTTGCACGAAACGGGCTGGATAGATAGGCATAAGGTGGATGCACAACTGCCTAATATACAATACCACTATGTATTTATATATAGAGATGGTATTTACTATACACCATACGATAAGAAGCGATTTGATGGCTACGATACTAATACTACGCAAACTATCCAGCGGGTAGAAAGCAACCATATAGAGAAAAGCCTTAAGATAGATATACCACGGGAAGACTTGCAGAAAATATGCGGGTTTAAGTTTATTATCTAAGTTCTAAAGGCTTAGAACGCACACCATGCTTCTTACCAGTATGATATTCACCATTTGACATTTGATGATATAACCCGTTATACAACTTTCCATCCTTGGTGTAAAGTTGTTTAGCCTTCTTAGCCCCTCCACGCACGGGCTTACGCTCATACTTCTGGGCGAACTGTATAATGCGATTAGGCAACATATTACCACCACGAACCGGCTTGGCTTCATACTTCTGGGCGAACTGTATAATACGATTAGGCATTCTATTGCCACTTGTGACACCGTTTGCATAACCATCACTGCCACCACGTCTACGTCCAGCACCGGATGGGTCGCCACTCTCTTCATTTTCATCACCTTCATCTACAATATAGTTCTTACCCTCCTTGTATGCAACATCATCAACTTCGTCTGGGGTGATATGCTCTCTTAACTTAATCTCATTAGTGTCCGCTGGATTTTCGCCAACCATCTGGTCTACTGCCTTAACAATGGTTCTACCAATTTGTTTATAAATCATAACTGCTTGAAAAAAATACTTTTTACTTGCAGTCCACATTCTCCACAGCCTATCTAAATCATAACTCTTTACATTGCTGTCTTCTGGGTCATGTGGTTCTTGTGCCAACTCACGCTCTGCTTCTTCGTCGTCGCTCCCAGCCTCTTGGAGTTCTTCTATGCGGTCAGTGTAATCAGTTCCCACATCGGCTATATATCCAGCATATTCTTCAATAACTTTTCCCCATTTATTAAGTATATCTGTAAGTTCGGTTATAAGTGGGTCTTTTTTGCCCTTAAGCAGTGCAAACGCTTCAACGACCTTTTTTTGTTCGTCCAGAACACCGCCTTTTATTATTCTAACTGACATATTAACACTTTCTGGGTTCTTATTCGCTAATAGACGCTCATATAACCCCCTTTCACGCTCACTAAACATATCCTCCTTACCAGCACCCGTTAAACGCTTCCAACGATTGACACTTGGCTGAGATACTCCGGTTTCTCTTGCGATTGTGCGTTCATCCTTATTTGGGTGTAGTCTTGCCCAAGTAGCAACTGCGTGTTTTAAATCGGACGCTTGTGCCTTAACTTGCTCCCAAGTTCTGCGTGGACTACCTACATGTAAATCCTTATACTTATCTATATAGGCGTGTTTCAAATAGTCGGAAGGATTACTCATTTTGTTTATGTCAAACTTGCCTATACGCTTCTTACGCTGTTTAGGATTATAATCGTGCCTTGTTTTACCTTGTTCTTTAGCAATCATCAACCCGACATAACCGGCAGACTTATTACCATGTGGCATACCGTCACCCCATTCATGTGAATCATATTCTGACATTCTATCTATATAGAATATTTAGATTTAAATGTTTTAATATGTTATGTTAGAATATAGAAAATGGTTCGCAACAACATAGTCGGTGGATGTGCTTCATGTGATGGGGAAGGTATGAGCGGTGGTTCAAGACGCAAACAGTTTCATATGCTACATTCGCAGATGGGCGTAGACCAGCGTCGCCAGAACCAAGTGATTAACAGCGATGAAACTATGCAACAGAAGCCAACAATGTCTGGTATGGGTATGGGATTCCGTGACCCAACTGTTCGTATGGCACATAGGGACAGAGCAAGGCTACGGGCTATGGAAGACCCCCGCTATAGCCATTGGAGAGGTTCTGGTGCTGTAGAAGGTGGCAACTGGTTCACAGATGCGTGGGGTAAGGTGAAAAATGAGTTTGTCAATCCAAACAGCAAACTACGGGGTGAAATCGTGCCAAAGGTCGCACACGAAGCATATAAGGTCGCACGTCCACTTGTTGAAAAGGTTGGTAATGAGTTAGGCAAACAAGTAGGAGTTGAGAACCTTGGAACATATGCCGACCAAGGCTTAAAACTAACGGGACACGGTCGCAAGGGTCGTAAGCGTGTTGCAAAGTTAGGTCGTAAGCAGTTGGCGGACGCAATGGCTTCTGGTAAGGCTTACCAGCACGATAATCAATGGTGGGTGGAAGATAAGCCAATGTCTGTAGATGATATGCACCATCATATGATGAGTGGTGGTGGTTTCTGGGGCGATGTATGGAATGGCGTTAAGAAAGTTGGTCGTGCAGTTGTAGCACCAGCGGGTAATGCTCTTGGTGCTTTAGTTGGTATGCCTATGGCTGGAACATTTGCCGACCAAGGTTTAAAACTTGCGGGTCTTGGTAAGCGTGGTGGTAAAAAGGAGAAAGCAGAGGCGGAAAGCGACAGCGATAGTGATGGTGCTTCTTCGGTTGCTGGTGGACGTAGACCCAAGGCTAAGCGTCGCCCGATGTCAGCATCCGATGGTCGTATGAAGCGTAATCTAATCGTTAAGAAGGTAATGGCAGAGAAGGGTATGAAGATGATTGAGGCTTCCAAGTATGTAAAGGAACACAATCTTTATTGAATGCGTTCGGACAGCCGAAAAACAAACCTCCGGTATAAGTAGAAATGAACTTCGGCTTTGAGTTAATGTCTGCTTCCTTACCCGACCCACCTAAAAAACTAACGAAGGAAGAGCGTAAGGCTAAGAAAGAGGCTGAAGCACTGCGTCCTAAACGAAAGTATGTTAAGAAGTGCGACCAGTTAAAGGGGATTAAGATAATGGAATCACCTATAGTCATTACATTTGATTAAAATGTAATATATACCACTTTTTCTATGTATATTATATATAGAAAAGATGGCAAGACCCAGTCAAGCAATCACGTTCCCAGAAGTGTTTATGTCTAAGTTTGCAGATAGACCCAGAGGGTTTGTCCCCTCTTCAACACCCGCAAGACCTAATGTTGATATGGGTGGAGATAAGCATGGGTGGTATGCCGATGCTGTCAAAGTGGCAAATGACCGTGTAAAACAAATCGCATCATCTAAACACGCATATGAAAGAGGGATACGCCCTTACCAGCGCCTTGGACTTGTTCGCAACCGTGGTGCGATTGTTCCATTTGGCGTTAATAGTGTTGGCGGACAGTTTGTGGATAAACCTTCTGCATACGGTGGTTCTGGGGAACTCCGTGGTGGCATTATGTTCACAAAGGCGGGACAAGATTACCTACAAGACTTGCTAAACAAACGCCAGAAACAGTATGCTGAGATGTATGGCGATTCGCAGAGTAGACAAATAGAAACCTCTTATACTGACCCGCAACTTGGTGATGGTGAACTTTCTGTAATCCAACCTCTATACAACGACCTATTAGACGACCTACGCATATTTAAGATTAAGGGCATTGAGGAGAGTTATAAGAAGTGGTGGGCGGTATTTCTTACTGCATTGCCTACTTTTGGTGCGAACTTCAGACCAGAGATTAATACTATATACGAAACACTATCAGAACTATTAGATGGTTATATAAGCCACTACGAAGCATCTGGGCTAAGTGGTAAGGATTTTACATCATTTCAGTCAGTCACTGCTCGTTTAGAGCGTTCCCTTAATGTAATATATGCTTACATTGGCGATACTGGCACGATTTCAGCAAATAATGCGCCAATCAATGGTAGTTCGCCAGAAAGTCGGCAGAAGGTGGTTAATGCCCTTGTCAAACAGTATGGTGCTACATTAAGCAACGAACTAATGGCACGTGCAAGAAGGGTTCTATCACAAGGCTTAGAGGAGGTAAGCCTAAACGATTTACAAGCAGATGGCACAGTATTTCATATGGCTAATAGGTTTGGCGACGAAGGTGAAAGTCGTGTAAGGGATTTGAATGCTGGTGACTTAGAGCCTTATGATGCCGATGGTGAGTTCAGACCACGCACTGGTAGACTTGAGGAACGTCCAGTGCTAAGTGCTGTAGGCTCTTTGGCTTCTGGAGAACAAGCACCAAGGTCGCAAGGGGCTTTAGCACAAGAACTGCGTGATGCTGGTATAGGGCGTGGAGATGCCCAGAGTTTAGCAACCCAGCAGTCCAGACAAGTCCGCAGACCCGTTCCCGCTACACCAGTAGAGGGAGAAGGCAGACCCAGACATAACTTCCGTCGTAAGCCTACAGTAATGGCGACCCACCACCGCCTCCTTAATGCAAGAAATGAGCGATAAATAGCGATGTAGGCTAAATCGCATTTTAGCCCTTTGAACTTTTGTGATACAGAAGTTTAGAGGGCTAAACTTTTTGTGTAGGGTAATGTAGGCAAAATCGCAAAGTCCTTAGGGAAAACAAGATTTTTAGGATTTGCCCTAACCCAAACTCTGCGATTTACCCTACATCAGCCTACATTCCTACATTTTACCCTACATCAAATATAAAGTTGTTATTTTATAACCTTCTTATATAAGAGAATGCGTATTATACTTAAGAAATACCCAGCAGACTATAGTGATGAAGTCCTTAGAGTTATTAAGGCTATGTCTTTTACTGGCGGTAAAGGCGTAAAACTTGTTGGTAGTTATACTCTCCGAAACCAAGTATATGCTGGGGACGTAGACGCATTAGAGTTAGTTCGTATAAAAAGTGTAAAAGATTGCGTTAAGCGTTTCCAGCGGGTTGCAGAAGAAGTCGTTAAAATACCTTACACTTATATTAGTGATATTAAATGCGGGTCTATTGAGGAATGGCGTGTAGTCCCTACGACAGCAACAATAGAAGAGGGAAAAGTCGTAGGATACGATAGGGATGCGATACTGGCTAAGGTAAAGCAACTATACGATACAAAAATAATAGATGCCGAACAGTTCTCTATCGCTAAGCGTATGCTTAAACCAAATGTAAATGCGGTGGAGTTTTTGGCTTTGCAGAAAGAACTACGGTATAACATATTACGCTGGAACTTAAAGGAGGTAGTGGCTGGGTTTAAGGTATTACAAGATGGTCGTAAATATACACTTGAGGAGGGCGTTCAGTCGCCTACAATAACTAAACTGGATTGTGTATCGTGGATAAGTGGTAATCATTTTACGGATTTTGAGATGATATATGAGTTCAGCCTAAAGGGACGTATCATTAATAAAGGTCTACGTGATTTGGATTTGGCTATTAGAGAAAGTGTATTACTAATGCGTAAGGAGGGCAACTATTTTAAAATGGCTAAACGAATGTATGCTCTTGCACGATACTATGAATATAAGCACGATTTAGAACCACTTAATAACTTATTTATAGGCGACTTAGGGCGATTATATGGTGTTTATGGAGATGCAGAAGCACTAAAGTTTCTAATAAAAAATGTAGAAGATTTACCCAAGGATAAGATAGAGGCTGAGGTAGACCAGTTTGTTAGTAGGCTCTCCAATGTAGTTATACCAACTTACATGCGGAGAGAGGGAAAAATAATGAAGATAATAGAAAAACTTAAGAACCCGAATATTTTGAAGTATGACGATGAAACTATGCTAAAACTGTTAGACGAACTGCGTTTCCAGATATATTCTATATTGTCTAACTACAGTTTGCGTTATTTGAAGGAACATAGATTATTCCCACTTGCTTCTAAATATTTACCTTGATTTCGTGCTTTTTAATAGTTAATAACATACAAATACGAGTTTTTTAAAATATCTCATATTTATATATACGATGTCCTTTCTATCATTAGGCGACGGCAAGAACGGTATGCCTATAGCGATTGTAAAGGGAGGCGACCACGAAGGTCAGATACTAACGGTTTCTACCGAAGAGGATAAGAAAGGCACTAAGCCTAAGCGTGAAATAGAGGCGGTTAAATATAGCAAGGATTTAAAAAGCCTAAAACCGGCTCAACGGGTTGCACTATTTAACCGGTTGGAAGAAGCAAAAACAAAAGGCATTAGCCCCGATATGCTTGTAGGTGAAAGCGAAGAGGTAAAGACGATTTATAAGCGTATATTGTCCGATAATAAGAATGATAAAACTATCGTATTACCCGACGACAGCACATTTAATCTAATACCTAATCCGGATAAAGACAAGCGTTCTGTATATTATATTGCGGGTGCTTCCGGCTCTGGTAAATCTTATATTGCCCGTGGTCTTGCAGAAGGTTATAAGAAACTGTTTCCAGACCGCCAGATATACCTTATTAGCAAACTTAACGAAGATTCCACACTGGATACTATGAAAATAGGTAAGCCTTTGCGTATTGATGTTAAAAGTTTAATAGAAAACTATCCAACGATTGATGAGTTCAAAGATTGTATGGTTATTTTTGACGATTACGATACATTCACAGATAAATCTGGCAAGGTTGTCCAGCAACTAATAGACGATTTGGCAATCCAAGGTCGCCATACTAATACTACAATGTTATGTCTGACACACTATATCACAAACTATAAAAAAACTGCATTGATGCTTAACGAGGCTATGTATTATATTATATATCCACAATCTACTTCTTTTTCATCCCTACGGTATTTACTTGCGACCCGTGTGGGTATGTCAAAAGAGGATATACAAGAACTCCGACGAATGGGTCGCTGGGTTTGTATATACAAGAACTATCCGCAGTTTCTAATAAGTCAGCATACTGCTAAAATATTACACCAAGAAAAATAAGATTTAGGCATTTTTAAATATGCCTTTAGAATATAAAATGTCTGTGTCACTCCTTCAAGTCCCAGCAATGTGCAATGGCGTAGGTGCTGTATCTGGCAGTGGCGGTGGTGGCGGTGGTGGCGGTGTCACCAGCCTTATTGCTGGTGAGGGTATTCAACTAACACCCCCTACTGGTGTTGGTGCGGTCACGGTCGCAGTCACATCAACTGGTGTAGGTGTCACTGGACTTATTGCTGGTGGAACGACAACTACAAGTGCCACACCTAATATTGTAGGTGCTGGTGGTATTACTGCAACAGCCACGGCTGATACGGTCACTCTTACATATGCTGGTGGTGCTTCTGGTGTCACATATTTCGCCCCTCCCGCTGGAACAGCCCTTACACCCAAGGTCGCTGGAGTATCCACAGCCACATCACTTGTTGCAAACCTTCTAACAATCCCAGCGGGACTTGTTAATGGTGGATTCTATGATATTAAACTTACGGTTAATAACCTTAGTGTCACAAATGCCGGAGCTGGTTCTGCTGGAAATATTACATGGACGCTCTTCGTCGGCACATCCGCAACAGCTGGTGAGAATGACCTAAACTCTCTCTTCTCCCAGTCCCAAGCCACTTCTTCATCCGCCCCCTCAGCACCTTCAGTCACTCTAAACGAGGCTATAAGCCCCTCTTGGGCTTCTACGCTGTTTAATGCAAACTACGATGCCCTTGATGCCAACGTCTACCTCAATGTTAATATATCACAAGCAACTGGTGGTGTTCTACCCGACGCACGTGCTTGGACTGTAGGCACATGGCAGTATGAACTTGTCGTGACACAACTCCCAACACCACCCGCTCTTGCTTCAGCCCTTGCCAGTGTATCACCAGCCTCCGTCGTTGGTGCGTCATCTGCCGTTTCAGCCAGTTTCGTAAAACCCGCTAAACCCGCTAAGAAGGTTCTTAAGGAGTTTTTCCGTGCCGACGGTTCTAACTATTTTGAACTTGTTGATGCGTAATCTCTTTAACAAAACCGTCTATAACACTATCCCATGTAAAATCAACAGTAGGTTTTAGTTTATTTTGAACTAATCTAAACCCTTCTGCAAATGCCTCTGGGCTGGTAGTAAGCCCATAAGCACCATTAGCATTACTATATTGCTTGTAAATACGCATTGTAGGCTTTAGTAGCACAGCAGTATCGTCGTTTAACCACGTGCGGTATGCTCCTAAATCCAGAGCCAGTTGTGGCTTACCTAATAGTGCCATTTCACAAGCCATAATACCCCAGCCTTCGCCGTCGCTTGTATTAACGCCATAATCTGCTGTATTTAAAAACAGATTTATCGTTTCGTCGCTTAGATTATTTTCTACAACCCGTATATGCTCCATCGGTGCGTTTTCTAACCCGAACAGAACTTGTAGATTATAAAAACCATCTGGATTAGTTATTAATATAAGTTTGCCGTCGCCTCCGTTTGCTTTATATATTGTAAATGCTTGTATAAGAAGGTCTAAGCGTTTGCGTGGGTTATTCTTTGCAACCGATAAGAATATAGGTTCATCGGTTATATTGAGTTTTTCCCTTAGGGCTAAGCATTCGTCGTTAGACACTGGTTTTATAGTATCACTTGGTGGCTGTAGAAGCACTATCTGCTCCTTATTTATAGGCATACGCCACTGCTCCGAAAATACAATAAACTTTTCGCATTTAATGTTTGATATATTGGAATGCGTATATACTTGGTCTATATAGCACCATATTTTGAACTTGCGATTAGGTATATTACATATATCGCTAAGGAATGCTAAGGTAGAAGCCTCTTCAAATAATATAACTAAATCTGGCTTTGTAATGGTTAAGTATTTCTGCAGTTTCTCTTCACCAAAACCCCTTAGAGGTGGTGATATAGGTGTATCGGACTTGTATGCTACATAGTCGTTCTTTAGACCGATAATCTTTTCCCGCCGGAATATCGGGTGCTGTCGCCATCCAAAATGGTAGACTTCAAACTCTGGGACTTTTACCAATCGCTTAAGGATTTCATAGACTACTTTGGAGTATCCTATAGTATCGTTATAGTGTGCGGAGGCAAAGACGATACGCATTTATATTATGCGTTGATATTTTTCTGGGGCTGAAATAACTTTATTTAATGCCCCTACTATTTGTTGCAGTAGGTCAAAATATGGATGGGTAATACACATATCCATAAGCATACCGTTAAGGATTTGATTTATCTGCGTCAGAAACCGGAGGGACAGTTCTACTTTCATCTACCTTAGGTATTAATATTTTTATCGGAGGAGTTGTTTCCTCTATATCCATACTAACTTCCAGTTTTTTACCAAAACAGTTTGAACGACAACGATGATGGTTGACCGCCTTATAAACGAAGCCTATTATCGCTATTATCCCAAGCACGGAAGCACCACCTATGCTTCCGCTGGAAATACTGTCCATTATATACATACCGTAGTTTTTATTATGGTGTATTATTATGCTGTCAGTGGTTTGATATACGCCCAGTTAAAGTTAGTGCCGTTATTAATAGAACTTGTCTGTGGCTGAAACTGTGCTACTGGGTCACCCACTGCGGTTAAATACCATTGAAATCCACAAGTTATTGTGCTTCCAACAGTTAAAGGTATATAGCCAAACACTTGTCCATTAAATGACCCTACACCAGATGCTGGTGAAGGTGTTAAACTATTACAAATGTTATATTTTGGTGAGATTCCACCTACCAATACTACTATAAAGCATTGACAGAACGAACCGAACGTCCAAGTAGCACCATTCTGTATAATACCCGCTGAAAAGTTTAGAAAAAATACACCAGCCTTTTGAACCGTCCAGATTCCAGTCCCAGCATCATACGACATCACCGCCGTGTCTGTTTGCGGGTCTGGTGTTAAACCTACTACATTATTAATCCAAGGACTTGCAGTAGCCGTTAGATTTTGTGCGGTTGTTAGGTTATATATACCAACGAATGGGTCTGATGAGAAGGTCATAGTTCTTGCTTCAACGCTTGTAGTTATTTCAACACCTTCACCTGCAATAAGCGATATAGCGCCAGTAAGTGCAGTAGTTCCATCTGACAGTGAAGACACTCCACCGGATGCATTTAATGGCTTCCAGTTTGTGGCATCCGCCGAAGGGTCTACAGAACTATTGTTAAAAATCAAACAAACATATGCGTTATTATTAATAGGGCTTATTGCTATACACCCCTTGTTATACCCTTTTCCAGCAATCCAGTTTCCTACAAAAGATGTAATGGGATATAGACCAGTGTCTAAGCCACCGCTACTATTGCTATGACATTGTAGTGTGAATGCTGGGTCGGCATCATTTGTATTCCACTGAACGCTTACTGCTGGAGCATCTGTTAATACATCGGC
>Ga0007809_10001143_pt1 | contig 11175 bp, 9 predicted proteins | sample CryBogCBE02Aug07_FD_60383 | JGI IMG/M metagenome (GOLD analysis project Ga0007809, IMG submission 60383) | Freshwater microbial communities from Crystal Bog, Wisconsin, USA - CBE02Aug07 | ecosystem: Environmental > Aquatic > Freshwater > Lake | place: Crystal Bog, Wisconsin, USA | collected...
TCCGGGCGATCCTAAAGAACCGACCAAGCAGGCGTGAACCTCGCGGATCATTTTTGATTCTTGTTCGGTCATGTATTAATTGGTGCGTTTATTAAAACCCACGATAAAGTTGGTTCGTCCCATATATATGCTTGAGGAAATGTTACTCCGCCCGGACAAGGTACTGGCGCTTGCCATTGCCAAATTGTTTTATCTAAAATCCATGAAGGATAAGGCTGAGAAGAATAAAATACATTATTTATAGAATCATAAATATAATTAGGCGAAGCTGATCCCGGAACGCCATAATTAGTTTGTATCCAAATACCGCCAAATAAATTAGTTAAATAATTTATTCCGTCCTGTATAGAATTATCTAATACAGTTACTTGTATTACAATATTTGATGAATTTATTTGTGCGAAATAATTCATATTATTGAGTTGCCCAAATTATAACTATTCCTTGATAACCAGCACCTGAAGTATAAGTACCTGTTGTATCTACTGCTCCACCACCGCCTGATCCATAAAAAGTAGCAGGATAACCTGATCCTGTTAAAGTATAATTATTAGCAAAAAATCCAGCACCGCCTCCACCTAATCCACCTGTATCAGCCGTAAATTCGCAACCACCGCCGCCGCCGCCTGCGTAATAATTATTAGATCCATCAACTGGTAAAGAAATTTGTACGCCGTTGCCTCCATTACCATTTGGAGCGTTACCGCCTACCTGTGAGGCACCGCCACCACCACCGCCTGATCCGATAGACGAAGTATTACCTCCAGCGTATCCTTGACCTGAAGTGCCGCTAGTAGGATTTACATTTCCACCAGAATTATAACCGCCTGCACCGCCACCAGAGCCAAAAGGCGATCCCGCAGTAGGAGTTGCAAAATTAAATACTCCGCCACCACCACCGCCATAAGAAGTATATCCTAAAGCAGACGATGAAGAACCAGCATTACCTACTACATAAGGACTTCCAGAAGTTCCTTGTACGGCTGCCCCGCCTGATCCTACTGTAATTGCATAAGAACCTAGTCCTAAACTCATTGTTCCTGTAATAACTCCGCCTGCACCACCGCCGCCGCCTACATGAGTTCCGCCCGATCCGCCGCCGCCTATAATTGCGTAATTTATAGTTCCTGCTCTAGTAACAGTTAAAGTTCCTGTACTTGTAAAAGTCCATTGATTATATCCGTTACCTGTAGTTTGAGTGCCGCCGGTTGCATTAAAACCAGTATAAACATTTATTTTTTGCCAAAAGGCAAATGGCATTACTCCGGCGCTCATGGTTAAGTATAATTTTGAACGTAGCTACCAAAATAAGCGCCTACGGTTGCGTTATAATAAATTGTGTAAACGTCGTATTTAGCGCCTGTAGTCATTACCGGCGCAGTATTACCAGTCCATTTCATGGTAGGCCAAGTAACAGTCCAATTTGAAGCGGAATTTAATAATGTTACTGTTATGACTTGACCATCGACTGCATTAGCAAATGTAAAGGTAGTGTTTGCGGATAATGCTTTATAAAAAGAATTTCCTTGTGACCAATCAATTTGACTAGCGGAAATTGTGGTCGTTGCAGGCGTTAAATTTTGATTGGTAGTACCTTTAAGCGTGGCCCGAATTGCGCCTGTAACATCAAGCGCATAGCTAGGCGAGGTAATGCCGATGCCCACGTTGCCTGCTGATGTGATACGCATACGTTCTGCACCGCCTGTAGCAAAAACCATGGGCACACCAATTCCAGCGTTATTAGCGTAACCAGAATTAAACCACGCATAAGAAGTAGCAATGGTATTTGTATCATAAGCACCAGAATTGAGAGCAACACCACCAGAACCATTGCCTACAATGGTACCAGTATTCATATTACCGCTTGTTGCATAAGTGCCATTATTATTTATTTGTAAGCTAGTTGTAGGCGAGGTAGTGCCGATGCCCACGTTGCCTGCAGAAGTTAAGCGCATTTTTTCTGAACTACCATTAAAATTAAATATGAGTGGATTGGTAAAAGTACTAGAACTAGGCGTCTGAATTTGCCACCCACCACCATACGCTTCTATATCTAAAGCAGCTAAAGCACTTAATCCACTGTTTTGATTTGATACAGTTAAAGTAGTAGAACTGTTTTGATCGACCTTTGCAGCTATAGGAGATGTAGCATTTGTACCAGAACCATTACCTACACTGAGCAAGTTGGTAGGCGAGGTAGTGCCAATGCCCACGTTGCCTGAATCACCTCTTATTGTTACTGCATCTGTAAGTGCTGATTGGCTTGAAGGATTAATACCACAAAAAGAAAATGCTACATCTGATGTATTATTAGCAAATAATCTGGTTCTGGAACGAGAAGTAGAAGAATTGTAACCTAAATCCATTCCGTAGTAATAACCACTACTACTATACACTAATACACCACCAATAAAACTACTAGCACTAGAATTATTATTGGCATTAAAATTGGCATAACTCGACATACTACTAGAAAACCCAGACCATTGATTAATAGTTCCTCCTGCGTTTATATTTCCGCCCACACCCAGTCCCCCACTTGTTCCGTTGCCGACAACTAAGGCTCCTGTGGAGGTGCTAGAAGAAGAAAGGGTAGAGTTTACCGTTACAGTAGAACCATTATCCTGTATAATACTATTGGCTTCTGTGCTTGGGGCTGTAAACTTTGCAAGATATCCAGAAGTACCATTACCACCAATTGCCCCGGTACCAATTTGAGCGCCTGGGTACTCTACTATTTGGGCTGCAGTAGTGCCAATTGCAATCATTACTGGTTTAATGATAGAACCGTTTGCAGTTGGTACTGTAGTGGTTACTAAACCAGGAGTTGTATCAGAAAGGTAATATTGTGCTCCGTCTACTAGCCCGGTGAAGCCCGTAGTATATCCATTGGCAACATAGGTAAATTGAGAACCAGTAGCAGCTGTTACTACACCAATAATATCTGTAGCAGAAGCAGCATTTGCTTGTGCTAGAGCGTATCCACCAGATGTTCTATAAATTGCTTGACCGGCTGAAAACGAATTGCTATAAGTTACGATTACGGTGGTGGCTGCATTGCCGCTAAATCCGGAATAACCGCTATAACCGGAAGCAGCTGCAGAACCTGAAACACCAGAGTAGCCTGAGTAGCCAGAGGTACCAATACCACTGTAGCCAGAGTAACCGCTATAACCAGAGGTACCTGAATAACCAGAATATCCTGATGAACCTATAGAACTATATGAGAATGGTATGCCGGACATTATCTATATTTATAGATAAGTTTTAGTATTTTAGTATATTAAACGTAAGAAAACTAACGCTTAACTACCACTGTAACCGGAATAACCTGACATAGAAACCCAAGCTAGTGTGGATTCGTTCCATGTATATGGTCCACCATCTGTTGGCATTGGTGTTGGTGCTTTCCATGTGCACGTAGCTTCATCTACAACCCAACTTGGGAAAGGCTTTGGTGGAATAAATGCATCTCTAGAAGAATCGTATTTATATCCAATACCGGCATAGTTGTAACGTAGGTGTGGTTTACCAGATGGTTTACCATCACTACCATAATGTACACCGCCTCTAGAATTGTAACTTGTTTGTATCCAAGTACCTCCTAAACCTAAATCACTAGATAAGAAGTCATGACCACGTGCTTGTTGATCATCTGTTACTACTAGTACGCGTTTTACTGTGAATGTTGTTAGATCAATTTCTGCAAAATGTGCCATAGTTTTATTATTTACTCCTTATGTTAAAATTTTAAACACTAAAAAGTAATAGAACCAGTACCGGTAAAGATATACACTCTATTGCTACCGTTAGTTGTTACTGTTGGTGAACCTGTAGTAGCAAGAGCTGCTCTATAGGTGTTTGGGTAAGAAATAATAACTATACCAGAACCGCCAGAACCTGGAGATGTTGCATTATATCCTTGACCACCACCCCCACCACCAGTATAAGCTGTCCCGTTATACCCATTATTCTGTGTGTTACGGTCTCCACCATTACCACCACCACCCCAACCACCTGTACCTACTGTACCGTAACTATTATTGTATATACCACCACCGCCACCACCACCAAAATAAACTGAACCAGATACACTTGTATAATCTCCAACACTATATGTTGAAGCCATTGTAGAGGTAATTATTGTGCTAGTTACACCCTGTCCACCGGCTGCTCCTGCTGTACCTGTTGCCGTACCACCTGTACCCGGTGTAACAACTGAAGGACCAGATATACCATATGTATAAGCTAAATAACCTTCCATTAAAGCTATTTCTGTTTGACTTAAAGTTCTATTATAAACAAATATTTCTGCTACATCACAATCAGTTTGTTCAACAAATGCTCCTGTATTAATACATATTCTATCATATGTAGGTGAACCGTACCCGGTATTACCGTACAATGTGCCATTAGCTCTGTATTGAGTGTTTTGATCTGTACTAATAATCCAGTTATTACCGTAAACTGCAGTTGAGCTTTGAGTCATCCACCCATTATGAAAAGCTACTGCATTAGCCCCACCCCAAAACCCAGATAACCAATTAGTTGTTTGGCCTGTTAAAATACGCTTACTTTGCCCCCCATTATAACGACAAACGTGAAAAATTGTATATGTAGATGGCAACACCCCTGTAGGGAACGAACAAGTTTGAGAATAAGCTAATCTTATTACATTAAAACTATTAGTTGCGCCGTTACCATTACCAGACACTATACTTGGAGCACTACTAAATGTAGCGTTATATCCGTTACCTGTTACATCTGTCCATGTTGTACCACTAACACTACCAGCATTATACCTTGCTATTAAACCGCTAGATACAATACTTGGGCCACCTGTGTATGCTCCACCACCGCCACCACCATTACGGTAATTTACATTGTCAGATACACCGCCACCTCCGGAGCTACCCTGACCAGATGTTCCAGCGCCACCTGAACTAGAAGTAGTGCCTTGAGAACCACCACCACCGCCAGAACCACCACTATTACCATTTAATTGGCCAGTTTCACCTGTACCGAATCCGCCACCATAACAAGTTATTGAACTAAAAACACTATTTGAACCATTAGTTTCTGTACCACCACCTCCACCTACGGTAACTGTGTATTGAATAGCACCAGTTATAGATAAAGAACCTTGTAGTACACCTCCAGCCCCACCACCACCTGTACCATTATAGGGGTAACCGCCTCCACCACCACCTGCGACTACTAGATAATTTATAGAAGATGGAGGGTATACAGGAGAAGCTGTTGGAGTTATCGTTGGAGTGTGAGTAGGTGTATAAGTCGGTGTAAATGTAGGCGTGTTAGTTGGTGTTACTGTTAAAGTAGGTGTTACTGTTGGGGTGTAAGTAGGAGTACTAGTAGGTGTATATGTAACACTTGATGTAACAGTAGCTGTTGGTGTGTATGTAGGTGTTACTGTAGCTGTTGGAGTATAGGTAGGGGTTACAGTTGGGGTTGGAGTAAACGTTGGCCAAATCTGTTCATCTTGACCAATATAAACATCACTAATATCCCATACACCTGGAGCAGCAGATAGTGCAGGGTTGCGATATGTACCTATTAATGATGCGTTTTTTCTCATTAGAATTGTATTGAACCAGAACCTTTAAAAATGTATACTCTATTGCTACCATTAGTTGTTACTGATGGTGAACCTGTAGTAGCAATAGCTGCTCTATAGGTATTTGGATAAGAAATGATAATACATCCGCTACCGCCGTTTTGTCCATTACCACTGTTACCGTAGTTGTTCCCACCACCGCCACCGCCACCGCCTGTATAAGATGAACCAGCAGAATTATTATTACCGCCGTTGTTACCGCCGTTACCACCACCACCATAACCACCCACAGCTTGACCGGTACTGTTATATTCAAAGCATCCACCACCACCGCCGGCAAAATAAACTGAACTACTCACCACTTGTCCTACACCATATGTAGAAGCTTGTGAGGTTGTAATTAATGAAGTAGTTGCACCATAACCACCTTGAGCAGGATAGCCTTGTGCAGAGCCTGGATATGCACCACCGTAGCTACCGTAGCCGCATGCATCATAATAACCAGAATAGCCTGATATACCGGCACCACCACCACCACCTGCACTATTACATCCGCAACCACCGGAATAACCGCCTGGATTGCCTTGCCCGGAAGTGCCAGAACCTGGTGTAGAAGATCCGGCATCTCTACCGCACCCCCCACCAGAACCACCACTGTTACCATTACCACCTGCACAATTAGCACCATTATCATAACCATACCCACCACCGCCACCGCCACCATAGGCAGTTATTGTGTAAAATACTGAATTGCTGCCATTATTACCAACTGTATTAGTACCGGAACCACCGCCACCTACTGTAACTGTACAATTTGTACCGCTACTAATGTTTATACTGCTTTGTAATAAACCACCAGCCCCACCACCACCACCAGCAGAATAACTATAAGTGTTACCAGAACCACCTGAACCACCACCTGCTACGACCAAATAACTTACAGGCACAACCGGTAGAGTTGGGGTTGGAGTATTAGTTGGTGTAAATGTAATTGAAGGTGTTACTGTTGGGGTATGTGTTGGAGTGTATGTAGGTGTTATAGTAGATGTAGGTGTGTATGTAGGTGTTACTGTTGGTGTTGGAGTATAAGTAGGTGTAATACTAGGTGTTGGGGTAAACGTTGGCCATATATTTTCGTCCTGTCCTACATAAACGTCAATAAGGTTCCATACCCCGCTACCACCTGATAAAGCGGGTAAATTAGCTTTTCCTATAATTGATCCGTTTATTCTCATGTTAGTATGTTATTGAACCGGTACCTGATGTAAAAGTGTATATTGTGTTACCACTATTAGTTGTAACTGATGGAGAACCTGTTGTAGAGGTAGCAGATCGCGAAGCTGATATAATAACTACGCCACTACCACCATTACCTGCATAATAGTATGAGTTGTTTGGTTGAGAACCACCACCACCACCACCACCTAAACCATTAGTACCGTTACTACTTCCGTAACCATCAGATGCTCCATACCCACCACCACCACTACCGCCGTTATTTAACGGTGAGCCTTGATTACCACCTGAACCACCACCACCACCTGCATATGTTACTGCAGTTCCGGTAATAGAACAAGAAAGCCCGCTACCACCAGCGCCCTGACCGCTTGCACCTGTAGAAGTTGCTCCTGATCCACCAGCACCACCACCACCAGACCCACCACCAGAACTACATTCATTACCGCCTGGATAGCCTTGTCCTGCTGTATTTGAACCGCCTGTTCCGGAACCACCATAACCACCAGCACCGCCACCACTACCGCCTGAGCCGCCTGAATCTGTAGCGTTGTTTGCTCCATTGCCATAACCACCACCTATTGCAGTAATTGTCGATATACCTGAACCGGAAATACTACTGTTGTTACCTGAAGTACCGGGGCCAGTAGAAGGATTATTAACAACAGCGGTAGCCCCTGTTCCGCCAGAACCAACAGTTATTGTATATGTTGTTCCAATAGTAAGACCGACAGAGCCTGTTAACATTCCACCACCACCACCGCCACCACCGTAAAATCTACCACCACCGCCACCGCCAGCTACAACTAAATAATTTGCTAAAACCCCGCTGAAGAAAGGTATAAAAGTATATGTGCTGTTACCATAAAAAGTATGGTAAGTGTAACCACCGCTTTGGGTTATAGTACCACCCGCTCCAACTGGTGTACCGGAATACACAATAACAATACAACCAGGTTGACCTTGATTGGGACCGGGATTGCCACCATAAGCATAACCAGAAGGTAAAACTGTACTACCATTAAATGTTACGTTATAATTTCCAGGTACATTATTTGACCCTGTTGCTAATGAACCGCTGCTTATATATGAAGTATTATAAAAACCAGATCCACCACCACCAGGTGTATTATAATTACCAGATCCACCACCGCCGCCATAATAGCCACCACCGCCACCACCACCGCCACCGCCGTCCCCGGAAGTATTAGGGCTTCCGCCTTGTAGAGCGCTACCACTTGTTGATCCACTAATAGCTCCGGATCCGCCTGCTGTTTGAGTTCCGCCACCACCACCTGGATCAGTACCGTAAGAAGCCCCGCTTGCGCCTGATGTACCACCACCAGCCCCAGCTGTTATATTATAATCCCAGGAACCACCACCGCCACCGCCTGCCATAATTATAGCTGTGCTTTGACTATAACTTGTAGATGTAAAAATACCTGAATAACCACCACCGCAACCACCATATCCTAGTGTGCCTGCAATACCACCACCACCTAATGCTGAAGAACCAGGCCCAGCATTAGAATTTCTAGTATCTCCACCACCACCAACTAATAGGTATAAAGATGTACCTGACGTTACCACCATTTGACCGTAAGCATATCCACCACCACCGCCATACCCACCACCAGAATTATAACCAGCCCCACCACCAGCTCCCCATACATATATACGTATTGTATAAGACGGGGTGGGTGTGTTTGAAGGTGTAACAGTAGCTGTTGGAGTATACGTTGGCGTGTAAGTTGGGGTATAAGTCGGTGTATTAGTAGGTGTTACAGTTAATGTCGGAGTAACTGTTGGTGTGTAAGTAGGAGTAACAGTACTTGTTGGTGTGTAAGTAGGTGTTATTGAAGGTGTTGGCGTAATAGTTGGCCATATATTTTCATCTTTAGCTACATATATATCTGTATTAAACCACATACCGCTACCTGTCCCGGAAGCAGCGGGTATATTTAATCTACCTATGACTGAGCCATTTGAACGCATGTTTTAGAAAGTAATTGAGCCTGAACCAGTAAAGATATATACTCTAGATCCACCATTAGTTGTAATAACAGGAGATCCTGTAGTACTTATTGCTGCCCTATATGCTGTAGAGTAAGAAATAATAACAATACCAGAACCACCAGAATTGCCAGTACCCGCATTTCCTCTACCCCCACCACCACCGCCACCAGTGTTTGTCGTGCCTGCAGTAGCTTCTACTGTAGTTGACCCGCTGCTTGTACTTCCACCACCTGTACCACCACCGCCATATCCGCCTGCACCGCCTGGACTATTATAAGCAATACCGCCGCCATCAGTACCTTCAAAAGTGCCACCACCACCGCCACCTGCAAAGTATACCGAACTGCTTACTACTTGCCCCACACTATAAGATGTAGCTTGAGTAGTAGTAATTAAAAAAGTAGTCAAACCATTACCACCCGCTCCAGCAGTAGATCCTTGAGAGTAACTACCACTAGCAGAAGTAACCGGTGGAATGCTTCCAGCACTACCAGCACCACCACCACCGCCCCCGCCTGTTTGTGTATTAGCTGTAGTTGCACCGGCAGCTCCATTATTACCTTGCCCAGATGTACCAGAACCACCAGAAGAATTGTAATTACTATCCCATGCCCCACCACCGCCTGAACCACCTGTAAGTCCGTTTTGTTGGCCTGGATTAGTGTAATCTTCTCTAGTACCACCACCCCCGCCACCTAAAGAAGTAACACTACTAAATACGCTATTATTTCCATTACTTGCAGCATAAGAATGAGTTGTCGAACCTGCCCCGCCACCCCCAACCGTAACAGTATAAGCAGTACCAGTGGATACGCTTAATGTACTAGCAAGTAATCCACCAGCCCCACCACCACCAGCATGATTACATCCTCCGCCACCACCCCCGGCTACTACCAAATAAGTCACAGATGAAGGAGCATATACAGGAGAAGCTGTTGGAGTTATTGTAGGGGTTGGAGTATATGTTGGAGATACGGTAAGAGTAGGGGTTACTGTTGGGGTAGCTGTCGGTGTATAAGTAGGTGTATAAGTCGGTGTAAATGTAGGAGTTATAGAAGGAGTTGGGGTAATAGTCGGCCAAATATTTCCGTCTTCACTAATGTACACATCGCTAATGTCCCACACACCTGGTGCAGAGGATAGTGTAGCATTGCGTAAAGAGCCTATAATTGATCCGTTTTTTCTCATGTTAGAACGTTATTGAACCTGAACCTATAAAAATATATACTCTATTACTACCATTAGTTGTTATAATTGGAGACCCTGTAGTTGCACTGGCTGCTTTATAATTAGTAGAGTAAGATATAATAACAATACCAGACCCCCCTGCTCCACCATTTAAACCTGTAGCGTTACCACCACCTCCACCACCGCCGCCGCCTGAATTTGCAGTTGCCGCAGTACCGGGTGTGGCCCCTGTAACGGTACCACCAGAATTACCTTGCCCACCAGCATTACCACCTCCTCCTGACCCGCCTCCACCATAACCACCTGCTCCACCCCATTGATCGCTACCACCTCCACCCCCACCAGCAAAATACACTGAACTACTTACTACTTGTCCTATACTGTATGTAGAAGCTTGTGTGGTTGTAATTAAAGTTGTAGTTAAGCCATTGCCGCCAGTTGGTCCGACGTTATATGCAGTACCTAAAGTATTACTACCTGCAGCTCCTGCTCCACCACCGCCACCACCTTGATTGGGGGTATAATTGGTACCAGCACCATTATTACCTTGCCCTGTAGTGCCAGCTGCACCAGATCCTAAGTACGATGCTCCACCACCAGACCCACCTACAACACCGCTATATGTAGATCCACCCTGTCCTTGATAGTATCCACCACCCCCGCCTCCTATTGCAGATAGAGATGTGCCTAAAGAACCACCGGTTATAGCTGAATTAAGTCCACTACCACCCACTCCACTAGAAGAATTTGTAGCTGCTCCACCACCTACTGTAACCGTATATGTTGTACCCGCAGCTACACTAGCAGTACTAGCTACTAGACCGCCGGCTCCACCACCACCACCAACATACCATTCTCCGCCTGCTCCTCCACCAGCTACTACAAGGGCAGCGATAGAAGGCGGTGGTACTAATTGTCCTGGCCAACTATTTACATCTTCACTAATATATACATCACTAATATCCCACACCCCTACCGCTCCAGTTATAGAAGGTACTCTATTTGAACCTATAATTGATCCGTTTTTTCTCATGTTAGAACGTTATTGAACCTGAGCCTGTGAATGTGTATATACGATTACTATTTATAGCGGAAACTGTAGGTGAACCGGTTGTACTGGCAGCTGCTGCATAAGAAGATGGATAGGATATGACTACGAC
>Ga0007809_10001144_pt1 | contig 11172 bp, 9 predicted proteins | sample CryBogCBE02Aug07_FD_60383 | JGI IMG/M metagenome (GOLD analysis project Ga0007809, IMG submission 60383) | Freshwater microbial communities from Crystal Bog, Wisconsin, USA - CBE02Aug07 | ecosystem: Environmental > Aquatic > Freshwater > Lake | place: Crystal Bog, Wisconsin, USA | collected...
TCAAAACTCACAAGCTCGAGTCTTTGCAACTACTTGCTTTAATTAACGGGCAAACCAGCGGACATTTCAGCTTTCCCAACAGTATCCAGGCACATCCGGCTTATAGGGCGACTCTTCTTTATTTTGTTTACCTCGGTCTTCCAGGTAAATCGATCGACCCGGTTTACTTCATCAACTACGCCGGCGGTTGGAGCCACAAATGAACAACCAACTTTGGTCAAGATATCTGTTGCGGGATAGTTGTGGTGATAAGCGGTGAAGTGAACCGTGCAGCCTTGAACAGGGAAAACATATCTAGGTGCGGCTTGGGCGCTTGTGAGAGCACTTAGATTCAGGGCAACTACCAGGAACAGAATTTTCTTCACACCCTGACAATACGGCACGCTCAATGGATACCTCGTGCGCCAGATGGCTAAGCCCGCTCCTCTCTCTTTTCTAATCTGGGTTGCCAATACCCGGAACATTCGGGTTGCGCCCAATGAATGGAGATACGGATGGGTTTAAAAATCGCAATAGTGGGAGCAGGCTTTGGTGGGCTCTCCTCAGCAAAGGTGCTTACCGAGTTTGGACATGATGTAACAGTCTTTGAAAAGGAATCAGAGGTAGGCGGAGTCTGGACTGCATCTCGCAGATACCCAGGACTCGGAACTCAAAATGTGAGAAGCACTTATGCCCTCTCCGACTATCCCTACCCTAAAGGAACCCCAGAGTGGCCAAGTGGCGAACAGGTTCAGAGCTATATGGCTGGATACTGCAAAAAATTTGGTATTGATAAGAAAATTCAACTAAATACCACTGTCGAAAAAGCCGAGCAGAATTCAAACGGAAGTTGGTCGCTAACCTTAGCTTCCGGCGGAAAGAGTCGAACTGAGGATTTCGATTATTTGATAGTAGCAAATGGAATTTTCTCCGATCCCTTTGTACCGAATTACCAAGGTGCTGATGCATTTCGCGCTGCAGGTGGCAAACTCATGCATACCGTTGACTTTCACGATCTCAACGATGTAAAGGGTAAGAATGTAGTCGTAGTCGGATACGGAAAATCTTCCTGCGATGTGGCAAATGCCTGCGTGGGAACAGCTGCTAATGTCACCATAGTTGCGCGCCATCTCATCTGGAAAGTTCCCAAAAAGCTAAAAAATGTTTTAAATTACAAGATGTTATTACTCACCCGAATGGGTGAGGCACTCTTCCCATATATTGAACTAAAGGGAACTGAAGCCTTTCTTCATGGCAAAGGCAAGAAAGTTAGCGCCGGAATGCTGGGAAGTGTTCAAGGGGTCATCGAGAAGCAGTTCAGGCTCGAGAAACTTGGACTTCATCCTAAGAACGGTCTTGAAACAATCGTTCGAAGCACCGTCTCGCTAGCTTCAGATGGATTTTTCAAGAAAGTTCAGGAAGGAAAACTTAATGTCGAACGTGATACTGAAATCGTTAAAATGGAAGCTGGCAAGGTGCACCTTTCCAATGGAAAAGTCCTGGATGCCGACTATGTTATTTGCGGAACTGGCTTCCATCAGCGCGTGAGCTTCTTTGACGACAAAATCATGAAAGCAATCACTGATGAGCGTGGAAACTTCCGCCTCTATCGCCAACTAATTCCACTTGATGTGAAGAACTTAGCATTTAGCGGATACAACTCATCCTTCTTTAGTCAGCTCAATGCTGAAATTGGTTCGGTATGGATTGCTGCAAATATCGCGGGTTTGATCAAACTACCTAGCCGAGATCAGATGCTTCAACATATCGATAAGCGTCTGGCTTGGATGGAACATCGCACCGAGAATAAGCATGCTCGTGGAACAAATATCATTCCGTTCTCGGTTCATAATATTGATGAACTGCTAGAAGATCTGGATGCGCAAATCCCAGTGTTCACTCGCTTCAATCAGTGGCTACTCCCCATCAATCCCGCAAGCTATAAAAATGTAAGCAAGAAAATTCGTGCTCGAGTGGGTGCCGGAAAATAATTAGGCACGTGAAAAAGCCCCGGTCAATTAGATCGGGGCTTTTATCATTTCTGGATTTAGTTATGCTTCCAAGAGCGGAATTGCTGGTACAGCTTGCTCTGGTCCCATTGCTGAATAGCCACCGTCTGCCGCCCAATCTGCTCCAGTTACGACAGATGCTCTATCACTTGCTAAGAAGGAAATGACATTTGCGACTTCTTCTGGATCTCCTACGCGGCCAGTGAGGTGGAAAGGAGCGGCAACTCGATCTGTCTTCATTCGATCGCCTTTAGATAACAAGTTCATGATGGCCGACCAAGTCCAGCCAGGTGAAACGGAATTAACGCGAATTTTATCTGGCGCATAATCCATCGCCATGTTTCGGGTGAGTTGGACAATTGCTGCTTTGCTTACGGGATAGGCCCATCGTCCAATCTGAGCCACGCCCGAGGAGATGCTGGTCAAATTTATGATGGAGCCGCCTCCTTGTTTTTTCATATGTGGTCGAACCGCTTCACCCAATAGTGCGGCACTTGCCACATTCACATTGAGAGTATTCGTCCATTGAGCGCGATTGGTGGCTGAACCTGCGTCATCATACGAACAAGCTAAGTTGACCAAAATATCTATTTTTCCAAATTTGGATATAGCGGTTGTCACAACCGTTACCACATCTGCGTCACTTGTTATATCAGCATGTACAAATTCTGCTCCAGTACTCAAGGCTGCTGAAGCTCCGCTCTCCTCATTGATTTCCACTATGAGAACTTTGGCTCCATCTGCAATTAATACCTTGGCAACCGCTTCGCCGAAAAGGGTTCCGCCACCAGTCACAATGGCACTTTTTCCTGATAATAGCCCTGTACTCATAACACTCCTTTATGGGTTGGTAAGACTCTGAAGGTAGGCAAAAGCGCTTGGGCATCCTGTCCTGCCTGCGCGTAACATAGCCAGAGAACGCAGTTTCGTCGGGAAATCTATTGACGGGCTAGTAGGGGGAGTTAGACCATTAGCAAATGGTTCCCGTAGCAGAGCTGCTCTCGGCGCATAATCTCTTTCGCACCACCAACCTCGATCAAGCGCGAGATGAAGTTGCGCGCGTTTTTTGTCCGCACAGATTAACTACGACCAGCATCGATCAACGTCTGAATACAGTTCATAACCGAATCACACTTGGCGATGTAACCCTTAACTATTTGGATTATGGCGCAGAGGTACACATCACACCGGGCGAGCTTCACTCTTTCTATTTGGTTCAAATGCCGCTTGCCGGATCAGCAGATATTAACTCGGGCAAGGAGCACGTCTATTCCGACGTTAACACTGCATCCATTCCTAATCCCCTTGAAAAACTGGACATGGTTTGGCATGAGAACAATCCACAACTTTTGGTCTACATAAATCGCACAACACTTGAAGAGCGCCTTGAAGATTTGATCGGCCGAGAGCTGCATCTTCCCGTTAAATTCAATTTAGGAATGGATCTCACAACTCCACAGGCTCGAAGCTGGCGAACACTCGTCGACACTCTTGTCGCAGATGTAGATCGCGGTGGACTTACGATGCATGAAGGAGTTCGCAATCAATTCCAAGATCTCATTATCTCGGGCCTGCTTCTCTCCCAAAAGCATACCTACAGCGATTCAATTGGTACAAAAATTGAACCAGCTGCACCCAGGTCAATTCGACTTGCGATAGCCGCATGTGAGGAGAATCCAGAGGAGCCATTAACGGTTACCGATATGGCCCGTGTTGCCGGAGTAAGTATTCGTTCATTGCAAGATGGCTTTAAGAAATATGTAGGAATGAGTCCAACTGACTATTTGCGAGATGTCAGGTTAAATCGAGTGAGAGAAGATTTACTCTCCGAACGCGCCTTGCAAACATCCATTGCCGACATCGCATTTTCATGGGGATTTACTCACTTAGGTCGCTTTGCCAAGTCGTATCAAGAGCGATTCGGAGAGCTTCCATCGGAGACCGCTCGCAGGTAATTTCGATATATCAACTGCGTTGCTGATAAAGTCGGCCTTTGCCTGCATCCTTGCAGGGCGGTAACTCAGTTGGTTAGAGCCCCGGACTCATAATCCGGTCGTCGTCGGTTCGAGCCCGACCCGCCCCACTCAATATTTTCCCTTATTAAAGTGCCGCTAAGACATTCTCGAAATTGGGATGCCGCGGATCGATTAATTCAAAGTGACCGATTCCCGGAAGTTCGTAATATTGAACGGTCGAATATTTCACGGCGAAATCTCGAGAGAGCTCAACCGGAACTCGAATATCGTCAGAGCCGTGGAAGAGAGTTACAGACTTTTCATTTATACCCACTCGTATCGGTTCTAAATCTGAACGACTTTCTGCGCTCTGACCTAGGAAACTTTGAATTGCTCCATCATCTAAGTTGAGTTGCTCGCCTGAAACTAAATCCGAGACTGGCGCGAGAGCTATAGCTGATTTCACTTCGTCCAATTGGGTTGCGAGTAAAGCCAAGTGACCTCCGGCCGAATGGCCAATTACCACAGACTCCCCCACCAATTTAATAGCGGTAAATACATCCTCCACCGTTGCATTTGGATTTCCCGGTTCACGGCGGTATTCAATGAGATAAGTATCAAATCCTTGGTCAGCTAGCGCCGCAGCAAAGGGTCGCAGATGGACCCGGTCATACTCAGGGCGCCAATATCCTCCGTGGATCAGAACTACTTTCTTTCCGCCCTTGTTTCCATAACGTTCTATTAGTTGATCCGGCAGATCACCGTAACGAATAACTTCATCAGATGGCTCAGCGGAGAGTTCAAAGACGGAACGGTCCTCCACTATCTCGTACCAGACCTTCGACCAATATTTACAGGCGCGGATGAATAGGTTGAAGAACTGTAGGAACCATCGGTGGGCGTTGCAAGAACGGATACATTTCCCATACGCGAACTCATTGGCTTCCACGCACAAGTGGCCGCTATCGATGGTGAGCTTCCGGTTGTTGCAACTCTGATGCAACCGGGGATTCTCTTTCCGTAAATGCTGAACGTAACCTTGCCCGGCACATTCACATTAGCGCTCATATTTGCTCGAATACTTTTCACTGGAGGCGTCGCGAAAGAAAACGAAAGTATTCCAGCAACTAAGCCTGATATGACCGAGATAAGCGAAGAAGTGACACCTGAACCATAAACGTTATCGGCCCGAAGTGCGATTGAATAATTAGTTCCATCTGTTAAACCCGGAACTGATACTGGTGAAACGGTATCTACGGGAGAAAGCGCCATCCACGTATTTCCACCATCGAGTGAGTACTCATAATTGGTGAGAACACTTCCACCATTCGTCGATGGATCAGTGAATGATATTTGGGCTGAACCGGCAAGCGGAACGTAACCCAATCCAGTTGGAGCGTTAGGTGGACCCACTGGCGTAGCGGTTCGCGTTTCAGACCACGCACCTGTTCCGAATGAGTTTGTACCGGCCACTCGGAAGGTATAACTAGTTCCATTAGTCAGACCAGTGACCGTCTCAATAGTTGTTGGTGCTACCGGCGTGGAAAAAGTTGTGAATGCCGTGTCAGGATCGCTGGTTTTCTTATATTGGACGATATATCCGGTGGGGGCATCACCTGACGCTGGTGCTTGCCAATCCACCACCACTTGATGGTTTCCTGGCTGTAGTGGAAGTCCGAGTGATGAAAGTGGATAGCGAAAGACAACAAGTGATCCGGATGGAAATGCGAAACCTTTTCCGCTCAGATTTGCCGCACTAGGACCGGCACCATTTGAGTTATTTGAAAGGTCACAACAAACTCCGGAATTATATTTATAGTTGGGAACATAACCTGTGGAATCGGTGCCTGTTGCATAAGCAGAAGTCCATGAGACTCCAGTCAGTGCACTCTGGATATCTGCTAAAGAGACATTTTGAACACCATTTGCTACATCTGTTAAGTTGTAGCCAGTTATAAATGAATGTAAATCAACATATGGAGAACTCAGTGTCGCTCCGCCCAGCGGAGAGCGGCCAGAGCTGGCTTGAGCGCCGGGAATTGAAACCACATCCATGCCATTGAGGTAACCACCAAAATCTTCGGTGCCGCCGCCACCCATGACAGCTAGGTATATGTATGACTCACCAGATTGCGGAATGATGTTAAGAGTTGCTGCATTCGTCGCTTGGGTCATCCAAGCAACGTTGTTCTGATAAAACAATCGAGTAACTGAACTGCTATCTCCCATAAAGACCGCGAAGTCATTGTCGACTAAAAGTTTTAAGGAGGCCTGCGTAAATGTGGGGGCGAGTGGGGCGGCTGCCGCGCTAGCCGATGGAGTAAAACCGAGAATTAATCCAATAATTAAGGTCGGCAACAAATAAGGAAGGGAGCGCAGACGCGCTCCCCACCAATTCGACTGCTCGGCCATGAGCAGAGTCTATATCTAGCTTATAGGGCGACTCTTCATTCAACAAATTGAATGTTTTACTCGAAACTTTAAACTTGCGACTGGAGTTTAAGGGTTAAGTCTAAGATCAATTATCTGCTCTGCTTCTGCTTCTGCTTCCGCTTCAAGATTCAGGGTTCGTATCGCCTGCATTGCTTGCCTACCCGTTACCTTTAATTTTCTATAAATAGCGACGGTCTCTTGTCGTATGAGCGATTCGCTATATCCAATTTCCAAGCCTATTTGAGAATTGTTGAAGCCTCGTTCAAGTAAGCCTGCAATCACTAATTGACGGTCACTCAAGGGGACTGGAGGAAGGTCTATCTTTTGCTTTGCGTGAAGCGCTACTTCTACAAGTGCCTTGGGAAGACGACTTGCATAAAGTCCTAAGAGAGAACCGATTGCAACAAAAAAAACCTTCATAGATTCAGTTAATTCAATCTCTTGTGAAGAATAGAAAGCCATCCCACCGATTGGATAAACCGGAATGGCAACACCTGATTTCCACTTCACTGACGTCTCGAGTTGATTCATCAGGGGATAAGTATTTTCGAAATCTTCATCATGCTTTAAGACGATTACCTCATTTGCTCTGATTGCATCTGTAATTGGGTATTTAGCTTGAATAGGGAGGTCGGCGAGAGATCCATACTCAGTTGCTTCCCAGCCGAATCCCCCTAAGGGGCAAACCACGCCAGTTTCGATGAGCTCACCTATATAAATTGTTAGGCAGCCTTCGGCATTGAAAGTATTCATCACTAAAAATTGCGCAATTTCGTTATATGACTTGGGTGGACGGGCTAGAAAATCAGAGAAGGCAAGAATTTTCTGCGATTGCATTTCCTCCTCCGTTCCTCTTATTTGATTTTAAGTCCAGATAGTGTTGCTACTTTTACACTACTCCAAAGTTCAGAGGAAGCAACAATTAGAATTTCTACGCTTGCGTAAGTTCATTTTGTCTGGACTTAACTTCGTATTTGGAATGCATTTTCAAGTTATTTGTCAGTTCAATAATAATCAGTCTGCGTATAACAGGACATACGTTCATTATTAGCAGTGAAGACACTTATGTTCTCCCTATTCAATAGGTTTTTTTGGGGGATTAAATATGCGGATATCCGGCACTTTGAATAAGCCATATGCGCTAGTTCTCGCGACTATTTTTCTCACATCTATCTCCCCCATAAATAGCGAAATTGCAGCGGCTGATGTTCTCCCAATTAATATGGGTGTAGCTGGAGAATTTTCACTTCTTGCCCCAACAATCACAATTGGGGGAGCGATTTCTGTTTACTCGGCTATCGGTGCGCTTTCTGTCGCAAGTGCAACAGGGGAAGCGGCAGTGACTGATCCATTGGTTGCTAAACATTTTGGTGATCCAACCTATGTCGCAGCGATGGAAGATTTAACATCGGCGATCAATAGCGCATTTTCTGACACCGCAACTGCGATACCGGCAACAGTTTTAGATGCGCAAACTTTTGTTCCAGGCAGGTATTATTTTTCAGCACAGGAAGTTACTACCGCCGCCAACGCAGTTATTACTCTTGATGCCAGTAGTAATCCATCTGGTGTTTATATATTTATGTTTCCAGGCAACTTTACGCCGGGTGCAACCGTCCATGTGATGGGAAATGCAAATCCACGCAAGGTCTTCTGGATTGCCCAAGGTAATTTCACATTGGGGGGTGCTAGTTCTATTTGGTTGGGAAATGTCTTAGCTGGTGGAAATATCACACTTGGAAACTCTGACATCGTCATCGGCCGGACTTTATCAATGACTGCAGTTACTACTGATGCAAGCCAGATTTTACCGGCTCTGACGACACCTAATTTCACTATAAGTCGTTCTGGAGAAACTGGGACTGTCGGCGTACCGATTACTCCAGTTCTCATGGTTAATGTGGAATCAAGTGCAGTGACCTACTCCATTTCACCGGTGCTACCTTTAGGGATATCCCTGAATACGAGTACAGGTGAATTATCTGGAACACCATCAGAGTCCAAAACTGCAACGGCATACACGATCACAGCGACAAAAGGTGACCAAAACGCAACGCAGACTTTGCAATTGACGATTTATCCTGCTGTGGAAAAATCTTCGCCAACAATAACCTCTGTCGTACCAATCTCTGGTTCTACTTCTGGTGGAGACACAATTACGATCACTGGAACGGACTTTAGAAGTGGTGCCACAGTCAGCGTTGGTGGTAGCTCATGCACTGTTAGCAGCATTACAGGAATTGAAATTGCGTGCCTGACAAGTTCTGGCTTATCTGGAAGCGTGGATGTCGTAGTTACAAATAACGATGGTGGAGTTGCCACAGCGTCAAACAAATTCACTTTTGTGGTGCCAGGAGATATGGCACAATCCGCTCTGTCTCTAACGATTATTGGTGGAAGCGCTGGATCGCCAATTTCATTATTAACTTCAGGTGGTTCCGGTTCGGGAGCTGTCACTTACGTTGTGGACTCCGGTACTGCGACTGGTTGCGTGAGCAATACTGTTGACTCTTCAACCGCTTCTTTGACCTCCACTAGTCCAGGAACATGTTGGGTAACCGCCACAAAGGCACGCGCTCTATCCTCCGGATCGGTGTATTACGCGTCGATTTCATCACCTAGCGTGGCCTTCACGTTTATTGGTCTGCGGCAAGAGACATTGACCATTACATCAACTTCTGGAACTTTCGGTACTCCGCTTTCTTTGGCTACGACTGGTGGCACAGGGGGCGGATCAGTGACCTATGCCGTTGATAATGGTTCTTCTACGGGTTGTTTAATCACAGGTGGCAAGCTAACAGCAGATAGTTCGGGGACATGTCGAGTAACGGCTACCAAGGCAGCTAGTGGGAATTACGCCTTGGAATCTTCGGTTCAAACATATGTAACTATTGTCAACCCTCATCCTGCGTTAACAATCACTTTCTCTGATCAGACGCTCATGCCTGGGACGGTTGGAGCTTCTTACTCGGATTACCTCCGAGCTCGCACATTCAGTGACGGAGCAGTCGATTCGCACACCGTCACATACGCATTAGCCTCTGGTTCCTCTGCTTTCCCATCTGGGCTCGTTCTTGACACAGCCACCGGTAGTGTTTCAGGAAGCATTTCATCAACAGTTTTACCTGGAACTTTTAATCTTTTGTTTACCGCTTCTTCCCCTGGGTATACATCCGTCACGACTTCATCTCTTTCGTACTTGATTGTCACTGCTGCCCCAGTAGTTAATCCTGGCGGCGGCGGCGGCGGCGGAGGCGCCCCTGCACCAGTACTTACTGTTGCATTTACTGATCAAACTCTAAAAAATGCGACTATCGGCACGGAATATTCTGACTTTTTATTTGCTCACACATTGAGTAATGGTTCAACGGATTCTCATGTAGTTACATATGCTCTTGCCGCTGGCTCTTCAAGATTGCCATCAGGGCTCGTTCTTGACACAGCCACAGGTGTGGTTTCGGGAACCATCTCATCGACAGTTTCACCTGGAACTTTTAATCTTTTATTTACCGCGTCTTCCCCCGACTACACACCTGTCACAAGTACATCAGCCTCGTACATGATCGTTCTAGCCGCTTCTTCAATAGCAGTAGTGCCAAAAGAGGCTACTACTGAGACCGTAACTCCTGTGGAAACAATCACAACACAAGAGCCTGTCACGTTCACGAAAAAGCTCTTGATGACTGCACTTTTTGGAAATAACAGTGCACAACTTGATTTGAAAACGCAGAGTGCAATGAGAACCATGGCGGTGAAGATCAAGAAAATGAAGATTGAATCACTTACCGTTGTGGGCTACTCAAGCTCAACTAGTGGTGTTGATAACTTGAAGTTATCAGTAGCTCGGGCAAAGTCGGTGGCAGCCTTTTTAGTTTCCAATGGCGTCAAGACCAAGATCAGTGTCAAAGGGCTAGGGGTTATAGCCTCCAGCGGGACGAAATCAGCGCTGTCACTCACTCGCAAGGCCGAGATATGGATACTGATCAAGTCCTGAGTGAGCAGAAAATATGACTCCTAGGAATTCGAATCGAGATGACAATGCGTGCAGAAGATATTGAAATTCCCGAGGTCCCTGTCTCGCTTCGCACTATGGCTGCGGCTCGCTCGCCCAATGACAGTTGATCGCCGGTGCGAATTTTTGGATGGTGGTGCCAAAGAGTTTTAACCATTTTTCCACCCTAAGGCACAACCAGGACGGGCCGGTTAAGCAAAGGTAAATATTTGGCTATGGCTGGTGGCGCTTGGACATGCGGTTTCGGAAAGTTCACTTTAGGCTTACGGAATGAGCTACCTATTGAGCGTGACAACATCCACCCGCGGTGAAAAATCTTGGTCGAACAAACTTTTGGCCGAATTTGAAGCTCAATTTAAGGCGAAGCATCCTGAGGTATCGGTGAAGAATCGGTTCACCGGAGATATCCCACACTTGGACTTTGCCGCTCAGAGTGCCGGTCGGACGCCGTTGGACAAGCAGACCGACGCGGACAAGCAGGCGTTTGCGCTGGCAAATGAATTGACCGAAGAAGTGCTTAACGCGTCGGCTTTGGTGGTGGCCACACCTATGTATAACTGGGGCCCACCCAGCTCATTGAAGGCGTGGATGGACCGCGGCATGATTTCGGCGGAGGACGAAACGAGTGCGTACGCGAAGGCGTTAAAGCAGATCCCCGCTGCAGTTCTTCGCGCTCGATAACGAAGAATGCAGGGCTAAAATTAAGATATGAGCTCCGACTGCATCTTCTGCAAGATTGTCTCCGGTGATATCGACGCCTGGAAAGTTTATGAGGATGAAAATT
>Ga0007809_10001145_pt1 | contig 11171 bp, 13 predicted proteins | sample CryBogCBE02Aug07_FD_60383 | JGI IMG/M metagenome (GOLD analysis project Ga0007809, IMG submission 60383) | Freshwater microbial communities from Crystal Bog, Wisconsin, USA - CBE02Aug07 | ecosystem: Environmental > Aquatic > Freshwater > Lake | place: Crystal Bog, Wisconsin, USA | collected...
CATGAACAAAACCCTTACCCTCCTCGCAGTCGTGATCGCGACCGCCGCGACCTCGTTCGCCGGTACCGATTCCAATAAGGTTGTCGTCGCTCCCCAGCAGGACCTGTTCCGCGCTGGTGAGTTCCAGGTCGACGCCGCCGCAGTCGGCGCCGCCGGTCATTACTACAACCCGGGTGGTCCTAACCACGACAACATCGGCGCCTTCGGTGGTAACCTCGGCCTGAGCTACTTCCTCACCAAGTACTTCGGTATTGGCATCGACAACTCCCTCGGTGGATGCGTCGGTGGCAACGGTGTTTCCGGAGCCGTTGACAACCTCCAGGGTCAGCTCATCGGCCGTCTGCCGATCGAGAGCCTTCACCTCGCTCCTTACGCCATGGTCGGCGGCGGCGCGACCTGGGCCAACAATCAGGGCCAAGGCAACGGCAACGTTGGTGGTGGTGTTGAGTACCGCATCAACCGCGGCCTCGGTCTCTTCGGCGACTACCGCTGGCTCTACGGCAGCAACCACCTCAGCGAGAACCTGTTCCGCGCTGGCGTTCGCTTCGTGTTCTAAGATCTCCTGATCTAGAAACCAATCTGAAGACCCCGGAGGAAACTCCGGGGTCTTTCTTTTTCAGGGCATCGCGTCTAGCTTTGACACCCCGCCGAGACCACCCACTTCCATGAACCCGCCGAACCCATCCACCCCCTCCCGACGCGTCGTCATCGGGATGAGCGGCGGCGTGGACTCGAGCGTGGCGGCCTGGCTTCTGAAGGAGCAGGGATGGGAAGTCATCGGTGTCACCATGAAACTCTGGCCCCAGGACTGCATGACCAGGGCCGAGGACAAGTGCTGCGGACCCCAGGCGATCGCCGACGCCCGAGGAGTCGCCCATGCGCTGGGAATCCCCCACTATGTGGTCGATGAAGCCGTCCCATTCGAGCGCCTCGTGATCGATTACTTCGCCGAGGAGTACAAGGCGGGCCGCACTCCGAACCCCTGCATCATGTGCAACGAGCGGGTGAAATTCGGAAACCTCAGGGACAAGGCAGCCGCGCTTGGCGCCGAGTTTATCGCCACCGGTCACTATGCGATCGTGGAGCATCCGGAAAACAAATCCCCTGTGCTCCGCAAGGGGCTCGATCCCCGTAAGGACCAATCCTATTTTTTGTTCAGCCTCAACTCCTCCCAGCTTGCCAGCACCCTCTTTCCGCTAGGCAAACTCACCAAGCCCGAGATCCGTGACATCGCCCGCAAGCTTGGGCTCAAAGTCGCCGACAAGGAGGACAGTCAGGAAATCTGCTTCGTCCCCGGCAAGGACTACAAAGCCTTCCTCAAGGGACGCTTCGAGGAACGTGGTGAGTCGTTCCAGCCCGGTGGGTTCTACGATCTGGAGGGGAACCATCTCGGTGATCACGAAGGGATCGAGTTTTTCACGATCGGTCAGCGCAAGGGCCTGCCGGGCGGTGGTGGCACACCACGCTATGTCATCGATATCGATGCGGAACGGGGACGTGTCCTCCTCGGTTCCGAAGAGGACCTGCTCTGCAATGAATTCACGGCGGGCAGGGTCACCTGGCACGGCGCCCCGCCAACCGAACCCCGCCGCATCACCGTGAAGGTCCGCCACGGCCACGCCGGAGAACCGGCCGAAGTCACGGCAACCGCGGAGGGTGAAGCGATCATCAGACCCCTGGAGCCGATCCGCGCCGTCACTCCCGGGCAGGCAGCCGTTTTCTACGATGGGGACCGCGTCCTGGGTGGCGGTTGGATCGCCCGTCGCACTCTGGCCACCCCTCATTCCTGTTGGGAAGAAGCCGTGACCGCATGAAGAAAAAGCCCGCAACATCCGCCCAACGCACGGCTACGCGCAAGCAGGCACCCAGTCGGACGCCTCGGAAACGCACCACCCCTTTTGATCCGATTCCCGAGGTCATCGAGGAAATCCGCAAGGGCCGGATGGTGATCGTCACCGACGACGAAGACCGCGAGAACGAGGGTGACCTCGTCATGGCCGCCGCAAAGGTCACCCCACAAGCCGTCAACTTCATGGCCACCCATGGTCGCGGACTGATCTGCGCACCGATCACTGCGGAGAGGGCCACCCATCTTGGACTCCAGCGGATGGTGGCTCATAACCGGGAGCTCCACGCCACCGATTTCACCGTCTCGGTCGACGCGACCCACGGCACCACCACCGGCATCAGTGCCCGTGACCGCTCGGCCACGATCCGTGCCCTGGCCGACCCCACAGCCAACCCCGGCGACCTCCGCCAACCGGGTCACATCTTCCCCCTTCAGGCTGCCGAGGGAGGCGTCCTCCACCGGGCGGGACACACCGAGGCAGGCGTCGACCTGGCGCGCCTCGCCGGCCTCGATCCCTCAGGCGTAATCTGCGAGATCCTGAATGAGGACGGCTCCATGGCCCGCCTTCCCGACCTGCTCAAGTTCCGCAAGAAGCATGGCCTCAAGATCTGCACCATCCGCGATCTCATCGCCCACCGCCGCCGAAGCGAGAAACTGGTCCGCCGCGAGCAGGAGATCACGATGCCGACCGATTACGGTGACTTCCGGATGTTCCTCTACGGCACGGAGGTGGATCACCAGCACCACATCGCCCTGGTGAAGGGGCCGATCGATCCCTCCAAGCCAGCCTTGGTGAGGGTCCACAGCGAATGCCTCACCGGCGATGTCTTCGGCTCCCGCCGCTGTGATTGCGGAAGCCAACTCCACCGGGCGCTCCGCCAGATTTCCGAACACGGGCATGGTGTCCTCGTCTACATGCGCCAGGAGGGCCGCGGCATCGGACTCCCCGCGAAGATCCACGCCTACAAGCTCCAGGAAGAGGGACTCGACACCGTCGAGGCCAACAGGAAGCTCGGCTTCCCTCCCGACCTGCGCGAATACGGCACCGGCGCCCAGATTCTTGCCGATCTCGGCATTCAAAAGATCCGCCTCCTCACCAACAACCCGCGCAAGGTCGTGGGCCTTGAGGGCTATGGACTGGAAATTGTGGAGCGCGTCCCGATCCGCCCGGATCCAAACGAACACAACGCCCGCTACCTCAAGACCAAGAAGAAGAAGCTCGGGCATTTGTTTTAGGGCGCAGGAAATCGCCACCCTGCGAAATCCCTTCATCAATCTTTCGCCATCCTTCATCCTCTCCCACGTCCATGCTCACCCCGATCCCGAACCGCCCCTCCGTCTCCACGGCGGCAAACAACCGGATCGTGATTGTGGCCAGCCGCTACAACAGCGAGTTCGTGGAGCCGATGGTGACCAAGGCGCTTGAGGAATTCTCCGCCATCGAACCCGGATCCTCAGTCGAGGTGGTTCACGCGCCCGGTTCGTTTGAGATCCCCTTCCTCGCGGCAAGCGTTCTGGAGCAAAAGAAGCCGGACGCCGTGATCTGCCTCGGGGTGATTTTCCAGGGTGAGACCGGCCATGCCGACCTCATTGCCGCCTCCGTGAGCGATGCCCTCTGCCGACTCTCCGTGGAAAAGCTCGTTCCCGTCATCCACGGGGTACTCCTCTTGAATGACCCGGAGCAGGCCCGGCAACGGTGCCTTGGCACCGAGATCAACCGCGGAACCGAGGCCGCCCGCGCCGCGATCGAGATCCTTCGCTCGTCTAAAGCCATCACCTCACGATAGGATTCATCTCATGGGAGTACGCCGCGAAGGCCGAGAGGCCGCCATCCAGTTCCTTTACCAACGTGACCTCGGAGGAGGTGCGGGGGTCTCCGACCTGCAGGAGTTCTATGCCTTTCGAGGACTGAGCCCCTCGGCACGCCGATTCTGCGAGGGCCTCGTCTCGGGACTCCTTGAGCGCACCGAGGCGATCGATGTAGCTCTGCGCGAGCACACCCAGAACTACGAACTCGAGCGCCTCTCCGCCGTCGACCGGAATATCCTGCGTCTGGCCGTCCACGAGATGCTCCACTGCGACGACATCCCTCCCGTGGTCTCCATCAACGAAGCCATCGACATCGCCAAGAAGTACGGCACCGAGGAATCGGGCCGATTCGTCAACGGCGTCCTCGATAAGATCAAGGCGACCCTAAAACGCCCCGAACGCACTCCTGCGAGCAGCAAGCAGGCTCAGGGCACTCAACCGACCGAAGACTGATGGCCGGGTGGTTGAAGGGGGTTCTCGGTCGCATTACCGGAACCCATGAGTCCGTTGATTGGGAGGAAGTTGAGGCGGTGCTTTGGCAGTCCGACCTCGGGGCACCCACCGCCACGGCAATCCTGAAATCACTCAAAGACCAAGGCCTCGCCCTCCACGCAGACAATGTGTTGGAAGCAGCACGGGCGGAAGCCGCCAAGCATCTCACCGAGAAAGGTGCCGATCTTTCCCCCTCCCCTACTCCCGATGGAGGGCCCATCGTCATCCTGATGGTCGGCGTGAACGGGACGGGCAAGACCACCAGCAGTGCCAAGCTAGCAGCCCTTCTCAAAGGACGCGGTCATTCCGTCCTGCTCTGCGCCGCTGACACCTTCCGTGCTGCGGCCGTCGAGCAGCTTAAGTCCTGGGGCGATAAGCTCGGGGTGGAAGTGGTCAGTAGTGAATACGGCGCCGATCCGGCCGCCCTCTGCCATGACGCCCTCGCCAAGGCAAAGCGCCTGAAATCCGACTTCCTGATCTGCGATACGGCCGGACGCCTCCACACCAAATCGAATCTCATGCAGGAGTTGGCCAAGGTCCGCCGCTCCCTTGGAAAACTCGATCCCTCGGCACCCCATGAAGTCTTCCTCGTGGCTGACACCACGACCGGGAGCAACGCCGTCGTTCAGGCCAAGGAATTTCACGCCGCCACCCCCCTCACCGGACTCATCCTGACCAAACTCGACGGCTCTGGAAAAGGAGGCGTGGCCGTGGCCATTGCCCGCGAAACCGGGGTTCAACCCCGCTTCATCGGCACTGGCGAAGGGGCCTCGGATCTGGCTCTTTTCGACCGGGCGGCCTTCTTGGAACGGATGCTCTGATTGAGGCGTTGACCCGCTGGGGTGGTGCCCTATTCTGTTATCACAAATGCGGGGGAGCCGGACGGCTGAGAGGCTCGGAGAGATCCGGGCGACCCTTTGAACCTGACACAGGTCAGGGAGAAGACTCAGGCCACGCCGTGCATCCCACGCGTGGCCCTTTCATTGCCTTCACTCATCACTGTCCCATTTCTGACCTAACAGTCTCATAGCCTTCAGCCTAAACCCCTACCTTCATGATCTCCACGAAAGCCGATATTGAACCCCTGAGCACAGACGCCCTCCCCGCCAGCACCCGCGTTTATGTCGAGGGAACGATTCATCCCGAGATCCGCGTCCCGATGCGCGAGATCGCCCTCTCCCCGACGAAGAACTTCTCCGGAGAACTCGAGCCCAACGACCCCGTCCGCGTCTATGACTGCAGCGGACCCTGGGGTGATCCCGACTTCGAGGGTGACTCCTCCGAGGGCCTCCCCGCCCTCCGCGCACCCTGGATCGAGAAGCGCGGTGACACTGCTCAATACGAAGGCCGCGAGGTCCAACCGATGGATAACGGTTACCTCTCGGGCAAGCATGCCGAGTTCGCCAGCACCGCCGAGCGCAATCGCCTGATCGAGTTCCCCGGACTCACGAGCGCCCAGCGCCAGCCTCGCAAGGCTTCCGCAGGCCATCCCGTCACCCAACTCTGGTACGCCCGCCAGGGAATCATCACGCCGGAGATGGAGTACATTGCGATCCGCGAAAACATGGGCCGCACGCGCATCGCCGATCTGGCGAATGACATCTCTCGGAACGAACTCGACAAGCAGCACTCCGGCTCCGGTCAGCGTCCAGCGAGTCCCTACACTCCGTCCATCTTCGGCCGGTTCCCGCAACGTATTCCCGAGCAGATCACGGCGGAGTTCGTCCGCTCCGAGGTCGCCGCGGGTCGCGCCATCATCCCAGCGAACATCAACCATCCCGAGCTGGAGCCGATGATCATCGGCCGCAACTTCCTGGTGAAGATCAACGCCAACATCGGCAACAGCGCCGTCGCCTCCTCCATCGAGGAAGAGGTCGAGAAGATGCGCTGGGCGACCAAGTGGGGAGCCGACACCGTGATGGATCTCTCCACCGGCAAGAACATTCATGCCACGCGCGAGTGGATCCTTCGCAACTCCCCCGTCCCGATCGGCACCGTTCCGATCTATCAGGCCCTCGAGAAGGTGAACGGCAAGGCCGAGGACCTCACTTGGGAGATCTTCCGCGACACCCTCATCGAACAGGCCGAGCAGGGCGTCGATTACTTCACGATCCACGCCGGCGTTCTCCTCCGCTTCGTGCCACTCACCGCAAAGCGCATGACTGGCATCGTCAGCCGCGGCGGATCGATCATGGCAAAGTGGTGCCTCGCACATCACAAGGAGAACTTCCTCTACACCCACTGGGACGACATCTGCGACATCATGGCCGCCTACGACGTCAGCTTCTCGATCGGCGACGGCCTCCGTCCCGGATCGGTGGCCGATGCCAACGACGAGGCCCAGTTCGGCGAACTCAAGGTACAGGGTGAACTCACCGAGCGTGCCTGGGCCAAGGGTGTCCAGGTCATGAACGAGGGGCCCGGCCACGTCCCGATGCACATGATCGAGGAGAATATGGCCAAGCAACTCGAGTGGTGCCACGAGGCCCCCTTCTACACACTCGGCCCCCTCACCACCGACATCGCCCCCGGCTACGACCACATCACCAGCGGTATCGGTGCCGCCATGATCGGCTGGTACGGCTGCGCCATGCTCTGCTACGTCACGCCGAAGGAGCACCTCGGCCTGCCGAACAAGAAGGATGTGAAGGATGGCGTCATCACCTACAAGATCGCCGCCCATGCCGCCGACCTCGCCAAGGGACACCCCGGTGCCCAGTACCGCGACAACGCCCTCTCCAAGGCCCGCTTCGAGTTCCGCTGGGAGGACCAGTTCAACCTCGGCCTCGACCCCGTCACCGCTAGGGCGTTTCATGATGAAACGCTCCCTCAAGACGGTGCGAAGACGGCACATTTTTGTTCGATGTGCGGACCGCATTTCTGTTCCATGAAAATCACGGAGGACGTGAGAAAATATGCTGCTGAACAGGGCTTGTCGGACACCGAAGCCTTGAAAGCAGGAATGGAACAGAAATCCCGTGAGTTTACCGAGGCTGGGGCAGAGATTTACACCAAGGCATAGGCGAGAGCCGTTACCCCTCATGACCGCCAAGTTGCCAACCATCTATCTGATTGGCGGCTGCAATGGCGCGGGCAAAACAACCTTTGCGCGGGAATATCTTCCCAAGGAAGTGAAATGCCTTCGTTTTCTTAATGCGGATGAAATCGCCCGAGGATTATCCCCCTTTGATCCCGGAGCAGCTGGCGTACAAGCCGCCCGCATCCTGCTTACCCAGATCAAAGAATGCGTGCGCCGCAAGGAGACTTTTGCCCTAGAAAGTACTCTCAGCGGGAAAACATACATTCGCCTTCTGCGGGAGGCCAAAAAGAGCGGTTACACACTGGAACTCCATTACCTTTGGCTCTCAAGCCCGACACAGGCCATCGCTCGCGTGAAACAGCGCGTGCTTCAGGGAGGGCATCATGTTCCTGCGCAGGACATCCGCCGTCGCTTCAAGCGCAGCCAACTCCATCTGGTAAAAGACTATCTCTCGCTTGCTGACAACTGGGCGGTCTGGGATTCTAGGAATTTGCCAGCAAAACAACTGGCTTCCTCGGTGATGCACGATGAAAATGACGTGAAAGATCTCCTCATCCCATGAGCAAGACTGCAAAAAAATCCGGACCCAAAACACCTGCCTTCGTCCTTCGCGCCGAACGGGCTTTCCAACGGGCCGCCAAAACCGTCCGCGCAGAATACCGCCGCCACGGAATCACCCCGTTGGTCTGGAAAGCGGACTCAAAGGCAAAAGCCAAAGCGTGATTTCCTTGTTTCCCACGATGATCCGAGGCCGTTGGGGATGGCCGAGTCAGACTAACCGCCAGGTTAGCCCGAAGGGCGCTTTCGTTGGGCAACGAAAGCGTCAAACCCTCCCGCAGGAAGGGGCCAAGTCAGCCCACTTCTGCTCCATGTGCGGTCCCCACTTCTGCTCAATGCGCATCTCTGAAGATGTTCGCCGCTATGCCGCTGAGAAAGGCATCGCCGAAGAAGAGGCCTTGAAAGCCGGCATGGCTGAAAAATCGAAGGAATTTTCAGCCACAGGCGGCGAACTCTATACCAAAGCCTGATGCGCATTGACTCCATGAGCCGAGGCCGTGGGGAACGGCCGAGTCAGAGCCACCGCAGGTGGGCCCGAAGGGCGCCGACGATGGGCATCGGCGGCGTCAATATCACTCTGTCTTCCCGTAAATACGCAGCCGCCCAGAATCTCTCAGAAGAGGAAGCCCTCAAAAAGGGTTTGGAGGAGAAATCCAAAGAGTTCGCCGAACAGGGCGCAGAGCTCTACACGAAGGCGTGATTGAGCTTTTTGAGCGAGAGGGCTTTTTCTTTTCTTTCAATAGAAGATCCACAAAATCCCACAAATGGCCGTTCCTAAGTTTGACGAACTTTTCAACCCCTTGCTTTCAGCTCTTCATGAGCTCGGAAGTTCTGCTCAGATTTCGGAACTCGAAGAAAAAGTAGCCACCATTCTTGCGCTCAGTGAAAAAGATCTAAACTCTATTCACGAGGGTAATAGAACGAAGTTCTCCTATAACCTTGCTTGGGCGAGAACTTACTTAAAAAGGAACGGGCTGATTGAAAACTCCTCTCGAGGGGTATGGGCCTTAACTCCAAAGGGCGAGAGTGTTCAGACTGTGGACAAGGAGGCGATAAAGCGAAAAATCCAAGAAGAGGATCGCTCAAAAAGGGAGTCCAAAGAACAAGTCGAAGAATCTGCTCCAGATGAGATGGATTGGGAAATGGAGACTTTGGATGCCCTCAAAAAGATGGAGCCGAACGCATTTGAACGCTTATGCCAACGCGTTCTTCGCGAGTCAGGTTTCATAAATGTAGAGGTTACTGGACGATCAAGTGATGGAGGCATAGATGGCCATGGTGTCTTCAAACTTGGAGCGGTTCTGTCCTTTCATGTTCACTTTCAGTGCAAAAGGTACAAAGACACTGTTTCCGCACCTGTCATTAGGGATTTCCGTGGTGCCATGGTTGGCCGGGCAGATAAGGGCCTTATCCTCACAACAGGAACTTTTACAAGAGATGCGAAAGCAGAGGCTATAAGGGATGGAGCTCCCCCATTAGATCTGATTGATGGTCTGGAGTTCGTGCAAATGCTCAAACATTTCCGACTTGGCATATCAGTAGTGGAAAAACGGATAGAGGAGATAACCGTGGATCCCAGTTGGTTCAAAAACTACTAACTATCTACTTTTAGGGCTTGGAAGTTTTGATGCTGCGCTAGGCGCGCGAGCGAGGCTGTAGTGAACTACTGCGAGCGAGCAGCAACAACGCGCGGCGCAAAAATCCCAAGCCCCGTTCTCAGCTGCGTTTGCGGCTAAGCATGATCTCATTGCCTTCCGTGTCTGCACACATCGCGAGGTGCGGCGGCTCTCCATTCTCCGGTTGTGGCTCCCTGAGTAACTGACCTCCCGCCGCGACAATCTCAGCCGCGCCGGCGATCACATCGGCCACCTGAAAGCTCATCCCAGTCCAGGTGCGCTTTCCCTCGCCGCCTCCATGGATCCCGATGATGCCGCCAGCGACCTCGATATCGGTCACGGCAGGATTCTCTCGGATGATCTTTCCGCCGAAGACCGAAGTGTAGAAGGAAACGGCGCGGGCCGTATCCGCAGCCCAGATGATGTATTTGAGTCGTTCGACGTGCATGGCTGAGAACTGACAGGTGACAGGCTCTCCGGAAATCACGAAATCGTCTTTCCTCTCGCCACAATGACTGCTTTTACAAAAAGGCTTGGAAGTTTTGATGCCGCGTTAGACTCCCAGCGCAAAATACCGGGCCGTGGGAACGGCCGGGATAGACTATGCTTTGCATAGCCCGTTAGGGCGCTACTCTCGGGAGAGAGAGCGTCAACTCCCAAGCCTCCACACAATTCCTATGACCATCACCACCGGCTCCGTTGTTCTTTTCGACTACACCCTCACCGATGACGAGAAGGATGTCATCGACTCCTCCAAGGATGGAGGTCCCCTTGCCTACCTGCATGGCGAAGGACAGATCGTGAAGGGTCTGGAAAAAGTCATGGAGGGCAAGAAAGCCGGCGACACCTTCTCGGTCACCGTCTCCCCCGAGGAAGGTTATGGCCTTCCCGACCCCGACAAGATCGCCGTGGTCACGGCCGATCAGATCGAAGGAGGCGAGGAACTCGAGGAAGGGATGCAGTTGGAAGCTTCCAATGATCAGGGCGAGCAGATCGTCGTGGTCTCCAAGATCGAGGGCAACAAGGTGACCCTCGACGGGAATCATCCCCTGGCCGGCATGACGCTCCACTTTGACATCACGATCCGCGAGGTCCGTGAAGCCACCGCCGAGGAGATCGCCCACGGCCATGTGCATGGCCCCGGCGGCCACCACCACTAAGAAAATTATTTCCCCGTTGAGCTGTTCAGCAGTTCACCGAGATCCAGCGAAGCAGTGAACATCTCCAACTGCCCGTCTCTGGTGCGCGGCCACTCCTCGGGCGAGCGATCCCGGTAAAGCTCCAGTCCATTACCATCGGGATCGCGCAGGTAAATGGCCTCGCTGACTCCGTGATCGGCAGCACCATCCAGCGGGATGTTGTGCTCCATCAGTCGCTTTAGCGCGCTCGCGAGCGAGTGACGATCAGGATAGAGAATCGCCGCATGATAGAGTCCGGTCGTGCCTGAAGGCGGGGGCGTGCCACCACGGCTCTCCCAAGTATTGAGTCCGATGTGATGGTGGTATCCGTCCATCCCGAGGAAGGCCGCTTGAGAACCAAACGTTTGCGTGACCTCAAACCCGAGCACATCGCGGTAGAACGCGAGGGCTCGGTCGAGATCGGCAACCTTCAGATGGACATGGCCGATCCGGATGCCGGAAGGATGGTGGGACGATTCGCTCACCCGGGGCTTCTTGAGGATTATTTCGAGATGCGGCGGGTGATCAGGCCGTCGATCGAAAGAGCTCCCGATCCCTGGATCATGACCACGAGTGCGAGGCCGATGGCGAGGAGGTGGGATTCGGCCGCTGGTCAGCGGGTTAGAGGC
>Ga0007809_10001146_pt1 | contig 11169 bp, 9 predicted proteins | sample CryBogCBE02Aug07_FD_60383 | JGI IMG/M metagenome (GOLD analysis project Ga0007809, IMG submission 60383) | Freshwater microbial communities from Crystal Bog, Wisconsin, USA - CBE02Aug07 | ecosystem: Environmental > Aquatic > Freshwater > Lake | place: Crystal Bog, Wisconsin, USA | collected...
GAGTTTGGATCCTTTACAAATCAAAGCCCTTTGCGAGTGCACGGAGTCATACACCGTTTGGGCAACTGTGGCTGTGATCACTCCTGGCAAATCCGAGTTCACATCGCGCCCCAGAATGGCTGGGATCACACTGCCCTCCAAGATCGCAAGAGGACTCTCGATGGCGGCAGACCCCAGTGCGGGTTTGAGAGGGGATGGTGAGGTAGCTTCTTTTAAAAAAATACCATCTCTTGACCTCAAAGTGGCTGAACTTGATGGATCCTCCTCGCTTTTCATGGCCTGGCGAAGCAGCTCCTCACCTCCCAAACCCAAAACGCCTTGAAGCCCTTGAGCTCCCGAGAGTAAGGCACTCTCTGGTGTGTCTCTTGGACGCTCAACGGTGGGGAGAGTCTTGACAGAACTTGGTGATTTTTGAGTAAAAGCCTGCAAAGCCATCAGCTCAGCATTTCGGTCCTTGAGCTCAGACAAGCGCGCCGTGGTGTTCTCACCCAAGGACAAGGCTTTCGTGTTTAATTCAGTGAGCTTGGGTGCTACTCGTACGCTGGATGAAGAGGACTGAGAGCCCGAGCGATCATCAAAATCGGCCACCATCATTTTGGAGTTGATCGCCTCCACCTCTTTGGCCAAATCCACAGTGTTTTGACCCGTGAGGGCTTCAAATTGAGCACCAGGCAAGGGACTTGAGGGGGAGTTGTTGCGCGCATAGGCGTGCTGAGTTGATAGCGTTGGGAGTGAATTGGAATTGGAATTGGAATTGGGGTTGACTGGAATCGGTGACAAAGATGACAACGGCGACAAAGCGGCCAAGGCAGACGAGGCAGACAAGGCAGACAAAGGAGCCGATGGGATCAATGCCGAGGTGGCGCTCACCTGAGCGCGCGACATTGGCTTGAGAGACGGCACAGGCTCACCCATGGCCAAAGGACTTCCCGCACTTTTACTCTGCCCGGGGTTAGCCCATGGCACATTGGCTTGAAGGCCCCCAGTGTTCACCGAGGGTGAAGGTGAGAGTAAAGATGTCGCCAAAGTGGAGGGCTCTGCGCCTGGTGAGCTAGAAGCTGGAGTTGGAGTCACCAAGCCTTGTGCAATTTGTGTTGCCAAGCCACTCGAGCCATAGGCTTCATCAACCCATGTTGCCCCCTTATCGAGGAGCAGTTTGTCATTGGCATTGAGCTTGGAGGCAACTTCACGCACATACTCATCGGTGGTTTTGATCGCAGGCTCACTCGCTGTGGTCAAAAGGGACAAAATCACAATCAAGATCATGAATAAAGCAAACACCCAGACGATCAATCTCTTCGGGGGCAGGCCTTTGGGCAACTCCACATGGGGTTCGAGAAGTTCTTCAGCACCTTTCATGGCGAACCTCCAAACCAAGATGACGCCTCTTTGACTTCCCGAGTGATTTTGACCTCAGCACTGCCAAGTTTGAGGACCATGCCAGCGTGCACTCCTTGCACCACGATGTAGTGCTCCTCAACGCTATAGTTGACCAACTGTGTGAGTCCTCCTTGCCAAGCAAAGATGGCTGGAAAATTTTGGTAGTGATCAGGAAGTCGAATGAACGTTTTATTACCATCATCAAAGACACTCAAGGGCTTGAAGTCTGCTCTGCCCTCTATGGAGTAATTGGTTCTGATCAAATCCAAATTGATCCGCATCCTTGTTGTGCCTGATGAACTTGTTGTACTTGTTGTACTTGGATTGCTTGTTGAGTCCTGCATGTCCTCCTCCCCCCCGTCCTCAACCCCTGCGCTTGGAGCTCTCAAGTGAAGGGCACCCACTCCTTTGGATGTGGCTCTTCGGGACAATGCTGACAGCCGATAAGCCGCCTCTTGCTCAAATTCCTCGAGCCTTAACGCCGGCGTATTCCAAGACACGCGTTGGTACCACTTGCCTGAACCTTCCTTGGTTGAGCGCAAGATCAAGGGGTATTCCCGTGCGCTGGTGATGAGCGTGACGCTGGTGCTAAGCCCTTCGTATTTGGGCCGAATGAGGACATGATGTCGGTTGGCGCTGAGTACAACGCTGAAGTTGGCCGTATCTCCCACCACCAGGGTGCTCACTGTTTCGTAATCGGGGAGTTGCAAATGGGTTACCACTTTGGGCCGAGTGAGCACGAGGTAGGTTCGCTCAGCGTCATAATCAAAGGTCACAAGCCTTGCATCTGCGCTTACCCAAGTAGTCTCCTCCTCGCTCCTTGCCAACGCTTGACACAGCGTTAGGCTCAGCCCCCAGATCAACCCCACGCAGACGACACCTAGGCGAGTGCCGCCCCTTGGAGGTCTGGGCGCATGATCAGAATGCCAAGTTGAGCGCATTAAGCGCATTAAGCGCATTAAGCGCACTAAGCGCTCTAAGGGGAGAGGGGCAAAGAACTCGGCCGCCCTCATTGCAAGCTGTCTTGAAGACGTTCAAAGTGTGTGATGACGAAACCCAAGGGATTGTCTTGCAGGCCTTTTTCATCCACCGAGGGCTCAATCACATAATGAATCGTGAAGCGCCATTTGGTGAGCAGTGCCGGCCCTGTAGAGATACGCTCACTGGTCTGGGCGAAGATGAAAATGATGTTGTCTTGGGAGACATCGGCCGAGTTGATCTCGGTCGTACGGATGAGGCCCGGGGTTTTGGCCATACGCTCAAAAGGCCTCTCAATGGCCAAGTACTCTTTGAACTCAGCCCGGGCTTTGCCCGCCACCCGAGTCGAGGCCCGAGCCAAATCGTGCCGACTCAAAAAGGGGTCGATCGACATGAGATTGCGAACAAAGTTCTTACCCTCGGCCGCAATCAATTTGGGCGAGACCACAAACTCTTGAACCTGAACGGGCTTGGCCAAAATTTGTCCCGAATCATTGTCAACTTTGACCATGTAGGGGATGGTTTTAACCAAAGGGGTCATGTAGAAAATGGCCCCCACCATGACCATCAACAAGATGAGCTCAACAAACGCAAAGATGCACCACCTCGCCCCCTGAACCTGTGCGCTCATCAGGAGTTGGCTAAACACTCGCTTTTCCTGTGGATTGAGCGATGGAGGTATGTTTCTCAACTCGTTGAGCTTTGGAGTTGTGGAGGAGGATCGAAAGAACATGTGACCATCATGCTCGGAATATCTTCAAATCCCCCCATCAAAAAACAGATCTTTTAGGCGGTTTTATGGTCTGTAAGAGTTAATCTTAAAGAACCTTCAATCTTTAAAAGGCAGAACCAAAAATCAAGCGAGAAGGTGGACTGATTTGAAAGCCAAGCTTCAAGCGGTGAGTTAACGCCTTAAGTATTGAATGCAATGTGCATTCAAAAAGCACAAGGGCCCTGATGGAGGGCCCTTGGATCGAAAGCCATCAAAGATGGCAATTGGTAAATAGGATTTAAGCTGGTAAACGTACTAGCTTCAAAAGGGTTAGTAAAGCCCTCGGCCAACGCTAGCGTTAGGCTTTTGCTCATTGGGCAAATAGGTAGAAGCATAGATACCCAACTGTGAGGCGTACTTGACTTGACTCTCGTAGTTGAACTCATGGTAACGCGCAAGCATCGACTCCACAAGTTGCTGGACTCGTGTTTTTAAGTGAATGTGAAATGTAATTTTCATTTTCAATTCTCCCAAAAGCGGTTGTAGAAAAGTTGAATATATCGCAATTCGTTAAACGGTGTATATAGTTTATACCCTTATACGCCAATTAACAACACTTCAACCTCATTCCAAGGTCATTTCTCTATTTCTCTTTCTGAAGGCCGTTTTTTTAAGTTCGGCACGATCATCAAAAACTCAAATGGTCAACTCAACGGATTCCTCTGACTGAGAGTGGGCCACATGCGTTGCATCACTCGGTCCTTGAGTCGGTAATGGTGCCAAAGGGCAACCATTGCATGAACGCTTGCCAAGGCCATCAAGGCATAGGCGATGATTTCATGGATATTGACCAAGAGACGTCGCATGGGTTTATTGCTGGCATCAAAGGGCTCAATGGTGAAAAGATCGAACATATTCACCCCCCGAAACCAAACGGCCACAATTCCGCTGGTTACCATAGCCAACATTAAGAGATAAAGCAATCCGTGAAAAAACTGAATGGCATGCGCTTGCAATCCCTCGTATGGAGAATCCAGTTTCTGGCCATGGAGTCTTCGCCACACGACGCGGTACACCAAGGCCAAGGTCAACAAGGTGCCGAGCGCAATGTGGACACTTCTCACCATTATTTTGGGCTCACCGCGTGGAACCCAATCGATCCCCAAACCCAACACAAAAAGTATGACCAAAAACACCGCACTCCCCCAATGCAACCATCGGGTCACGGTGTCGTAGGTTTTCAATGTTTCCCCACCTTGCATGCAGTAATGTCCGTTTCTTCTATTATTTTTTTCTTCAAGCACATTTAATTTGGAGATACTTTAACTGCCATAGTCAAAGACTTAGCCACAGCTTTTTGATGCAAAAGAACCCATGCATGAAGAGTTAAATCCTAATTTGGTATTAACTTTAGACCAGTAATAAGTCAGTTTGATTACATTAAAGATCAAAATCAGAAGTTTTTGAAACACAAATACTCTAAATCTAAGCTTCGCTACAACTTATCAAACTGCATTCCTTTAAAGTCTAGTAAACCTATGGTTAACCTTCAAAAGCAGTCTCGAGACTGCGCTAAAATTAGTTGTACGACATGGGCTTAAAAACCTATGATATGAGTGAGGCCGAGTTAACACTGTTGACAGTCAAGCCTTCAAGTATTATCGTATTGGTTTCAATACTTCTTGGTTATTCGGACCCATGATCACACAAGTTAACCTACTACAAAAGAATTCATTTCAACGACACTTTTTACTTGTTTGATCCAAGCCACTTGTCTGACACAAAGCCTGTGGAACGTCTTCACAATGTCCGACCTCACCCCACCCCCCCATTTCATTATCATGCAGCGCAACATTTTGTGTGCGCCATGTTTTTTCGCGCCTCGTGCAACTTAGGAGAATCGTTTGGAAGAGACAAATACTAAAAATCCGGATTACTTTCACAAGGTGGTGGACTGCCAGTGGGCTTGCCCTGCGCACACACCTGTCCCCGAGTACATCCGTTTGATTGGTCAAGGCAAGTACAGCGACGCTTACATGGTCAATTGGACCTCCAATGTCTTTCCCGGCATATTGGGCAGAACTTGTGACCGCCCTTGTGAGCCAGCATGCCGACGCTCCAGAGTTGAGGAGAACAATGGAGAAACGCCCGAACCCGTTGCCATTTGCCGCCTCAAGCGCGTGGCCGCTGATTTCAAAGATGATGTGACAGCCCGCATGCCCTCCATTGCCAAATCCAATGGCAAGAAAGTGGCCTTGATCGGCGCAGGACCCTCCTCATTGACCGTGGCCCGTGATTTGGCACCTTTGGGCTATCAAGTGACGATTTTTGATGGTGAGAAAAAAGCCGGCGGCTTCATTCGTACACAAATTCCAAAGTTTCGCTTGCCCGAATCCGTGATCGACGAGGAAACTGGCTACATCCTCGATATGGGGGTGACCTTCAAGTCTGGGGTTCGCATCGAGTCCATGAAAAAACTCTTGGGCGAAGGCTATGACGCGGTCTACGTCGGCTCGGGTGCACCCCGAGGACGTGACTTGGATATTCCTGGCCGGGTTGAAGCCAAAGACAATATTCACATTGGTATTGACTGGTTGGCCTCGGTCTCTTTTGGTCACGTGACCAGCGTTGGTAAGAAAGTCATCGTCTTGGGAGGTGGAAACACCGCCATGGACTGCTGTCGCTCGGCTCTTCGCTTGGGCAGCAGCGACGTCAAAGTCATTGTCCGCAGTGGCTACGATGAGATGAAAGCCTCCCCCTGGGAAAAGGAAGACGCCCTGCACGAAGGCATCCCCTTTATCAACTACCATGTGCCCAAAACTTTTGAGCACAAAAATGGCAAATTGGTAGGCATGACCTTTGAGGTGGTCAAAGCCGTCTACGATGACAAGGGTCGTCGCAGCCTAGTGCCCACTGGCGAGCCCGATGCGCACTTTGAGTGCGACACAGTTCTATTGGCTGTCGGCCAAGAGAATGCATTCCCCTGGATCGAGCAGGACTTGGGCATCAAGTTCAACCAATGGGGCCTACCCGAGCTCAATAAAACGACTCACCAATCGACACTTCCCCAAGTGTTTTTTGGCGGTGACGCCGCCTTTGGACCCAAGAACATCATCACCGCTGTGGCCCACGGTCACGAAGCCGCGGTCTCGATCGATCTCTTTTTGAATGGCAAGCCAGTGGACGTGCGTCCCTCGCCGATCACTAACTTGATGTCACAAAAAATGGGTATCCACGAGTGGAGCTACCACAACGATGTCTCCAATGACACACGCTTTAAAGTGCCATGGGCCAAGGCCGAGAAGGTGCTCGCCAGCATCAAGATTGAGGTTGAACTCGGTTTTGACGCTGCTACCGCTTTCAAAGAAGCGCATCGCTGCTTGAACTGCGACGTGCAAACAGTCTTTACGCACGAAACTTGTATCGAGTGCGATGCTTGTGTGGACATCTGTCCCATGGACTGTTTGAGTATTACGACCAACGCAGAAGAAAACGAGTTGCGTCAAAACCTCAAAGCACCCGCAACCAACCTGGAGCAAGAACTCTATGTCTCCAGCGGACTCAAATCCGGACGCGTCATGGTCAAGGACGAAGACGTGTGCTTGCACTGTGGGTTGTGCGCTGAACGTTGCCCAACAGGTGCTTGGGACATGCAAAAGTTCTTACTCAACACCGCCAAAGCGGGAGCCACTGTCTAAGCCCCAAAAGGCCGACAGAGTCAACATCCAACCCTACACACCTTCAACACCTTTAGGTCCATCATGAAAAAAATCGAGGCAATCAATGACTTTGTCATTAAATTTGCAAACGTCAATGGTTCCGGCTCTGCTTCGGCCAATGAACTCTTTGCCAAAGCCATTCTTCGAATGGGAGTTCCCGTCAGCCCCAGAAACATCTTCCCCAGCAACATCCAAGGACTGCCCACTTGGTATGAGGTTAGGGTGAGCGAGAAAGGCTACCTTGCACGCCGCGGTGGTGTGGACATGATGGTGGCCATGAACCCTCAGACCTGGGGTGCCGACTTGGCCGAAGTGGGTGAAGGTGGTTATCTCTTTTATGACTCCTCTCGCCCAATTCCAGCGTCGGAATTCAGAGAAGATTTGAACGTCATTGGGGTGCCGCTCACAGAGATCAGCAACAGCAACTACAAAGAGCCACGTCAGCGCCAGCTCTTTAAGAACATCATCTACATTGGAGCGCTCTCGGTGCTCTTGGGGATCGATGCCGATGTCTTTGAAAAACTCTTTGCCGAGCAATACAAAGGCAAAGAAAAGTTGCTCACATCCAACATGCAAGCGCTCAACTTGGGACGTGACTACGTCAAAACCCACATCAGCGAGCCCATTGGCCTCAAAGTCAGACGAGCTGACAATGTGGGCGACAAAATCTTCACCGATGGCAACAGCGCCGCGGCTTTAGGATGTGTGTATGGAGGCGCCACCGTGGCAGCCTGGTACCCCATCACCCCCTCCTCCTCGGTGGCCGAAGCATTCCAGCGCTATTGCGACAAATTCCGCATTGACCCCATCACCCACCAACACCGTTACGCCATTGTGCAAGCCGAGGACGAATTGGCCTCGATTGGTATGGTGGTCGGTGCCGGCTGGAACGGTGCTCGCGCCTTCACAGCCACGTCGGGTCCTGGCATTTCTCTCATGACCGAATTCATTGGCTTGGCGTATTTCGCTGAAATTCCAGTGACCATCATCAACGTCCAGCGTGGCGGCCCCTCCACAGGCATGCCCACACGCACCCAGCAGTCTGACTTGCTCGCTTGTGGCTACGCCTCACACGGTGACACCAAGCACGTGATGCTTTTCCCACAAGACCCCCATGAATGCTTTGAGCATGCAGCCACCGCGCTCAATTTGGCCGACAGACTTCAAACGCCCGTATTTTTGATGACCGACCTCGATATCGGTATGAACCAACGTCTGTGTAAGCCCTTTGAGTGGGATGACAGCAAATTTTATGACCGCGGTAAAGTGATGACTGCTGAAGAACTCACAGCGGGCAAAGACTTTGGTCGATATAAGGATGTGGATGGGGACGGCATTCCATGGCGCACGCTGCCTGGCACACACCCCACCAAGGGCAGTTACTTCACCCGTGGAACAACGCGTGACCCGTATGCGCGCTACTCCGAAAAAGGGGTGGACTATATCTACAACATGGAGCGTTTGATGAAAAAGTTCAAGACCGCTGCCACCATTGTCCCCCAGCCCATTGTGACCAAGGCCACAGAGAAAACTCCATACGGCGTCATCTACTTTGGCTCCACCACGCCAGCGATGGAAGAGTCCTTGGACGCTCTAAGGCTAGAAGGTATCCATTTGGATGCCATGCGCCTACGCGCCTTCCCCTTCCCTGACTCAGTTGCCGAGTTCATCCACGCCCACGACAAGGTATTTGTGGTTGAGCAAAACCGCGACGCACAAATGCATACCCTGATCACCACTGAGCTTGAGATCGATGGTTCTGCCCTAAGCAAAGTCTTGCACTACGACGGCACACCGATCACCGCTCGTTTCATCTCGCAAGCAATCCGTTCACAAATCAACAAATTAAAAGCCAGCACACCCTCACACCGTGAAAAGGAGTCTGTATGACCTTCATTACAAAACCCGTTCTCCATCACCCCACTCTTGCTCAAAACAAGGTCGGCTATACGCGCCGTGACTACGAAGGTCGCGTCTCCACGCTTTGTGCAGGTTGTGGTCATGACTCCATCTCCGCAGCGATTATCCAAGCGTGTTGGGAGCTCGACATCGAACCCCACCGCGTGGCCAAGCTCTCCGGCATTGGTTGCAGCTCCAAGACCCCAGACTACTTCTTGGGCGCATCGCATGGCTTTAACACAGTCCACGGCAGGATGCCCTCAGTCCTCACGGGTGCCAATTTGGCCAATCGTGAGTTGCTTTATTTGGGCGTGTCGGGTGACGGCGACTCAGCCTCCATTGGACTGGGTCAATTTGCCAATGCGATGAGACGTGGGGTGAGGATGGCCTACATCGTTGAGAACAACGGCGTTTACGGACTCACCAAAGGCCAATTCTCTGCAACTGCTGACCGTGGCTCCAAGAGTAAGAAGGGCGTGATCAATAGCGATAGCCCCATTGATTTGGTGGGCTTGGCCCTTCAATTGGGCGCAACCTATGTGGCCCGCGGCTTCTCCGGCGACAAAGCCCAATTGGTGCCTTTGATCAAAGGTGCTATTGGACACGGTGGTGCCGCTTTCATTGATGTGATCAGCCCCTGCATTGCCTTTAACAACCACGAAGGCAGCACCAAGAGCTATGACTATGTGCGTGAGCACAATGAGGCCGTGAGTCGTATCGATTTCATGCCCCAGCGCTCAGAGATCACGGCCTCTTACGCCAGTGGTGAGGTCGTGGAAGTTGAACAGCACGATGGCCGTTTCCTCAGACTTCGCAAGTTGGACGACAGCTACGACCCCACTGACCGCTACGCCGCTTTGAACTACATGAACGAGCACCATGAAAAGGGCGAAGTGGTCACAGGTCTCTTGTACCTTGATCCACACGCCTTGGATTTGCATGCAGCACAAAATACGACACACCAACCGCTCAACTCTTTGAGAGAAGCGGACTTGTCGCCTGGGAGCCAAATGCTTGCCAAAATCAATGCCTCACTAAGGTAATCGAGGCCCTCGCTGGCCAAGGCTCGAATTAAAAAAATAGAGCCTTCAACTGTTGCCAATCTCAAGCCCAGTGTGCTGTGGGTCTTTTCAAGAAAGACTCCCGGAACACTGGGCTTTTTTGATGGGTGGCAAATATTGAGAAAAAAGGTGACAATAGATTACGTTTAACCAATGTATTCCTTCTGGCGTTTCGTTTTTCCCCCTAACTTTGGCTCAATACATCTAAGATTGAAGCGATCCATCATGAAAAAACTACTGATCACGCACGAAGTGAAAGATCTTGAGTGGTGGCTTCATCACAACTCCTTGGACGCTGTGTGGAGCGAATACGGGATAAAGTGTGAAATATTCACACAAAAAAATAGCGCCAGAGTGGCCATCCTTGTAACGGTCCCCAGTGCACAATTCATCGATGACGTTCTGAGAAACTCAACACTGGTAACCACCTCAATGAAGGCTGATGGTGTCGTGATAGAAACACTTCAAATATTTGAACATTACTCAGCTCCTTGAATTTTTACACCCATGCCTAGGGGTGTCACAACGCATGACGTCTCTTGAATGAGATTTCTTTGGAAAAATCGCAATACACCTCTTAGTTCGTTGGAGAGGTCAATCATTGATGACTCATGTGTTCCAAGGACCCGATTGGCCCACTAGGTTTAACCACAATGAACCTGTGATGGCTTGATCCCTATAATGGTTGGAGGATCCGAGTCCTGTGCCGGCGTGGGCACTCCCACTCCCACTCCCACTCTCACCCCTATCCCCACCTTGTGAGTCAATGATGTTGAATTTTAAAATTGCGCGCCTTGTTTTTCCCCTTTTGCTGGTCCTCAGTTTGAATACTGCAAGCGCAGGCACCTACTCTCGCCTCCCCGATCTACCTGATCCAGCGGTTGACCCCATCCTTAAAAAAGAGCAAGAAGAGAGAAAAGCAGCGGGTGGCTCAGTTATCAATTTACAACTCACCACGGGCCACGCTCCCAAGATCATGATCGCCACTGTGGGGCTGGCGAAGGCTCTCAGACTCGATGCAATCACCCCGCGCTATATCCGAGAGGTGGCCATCATCCGCACAGCCGGCGTTGTTGGATCAGATTACGAGCTGGGTCAACACTATGCATTGGCCAAGGCTTGTCGCTACGACAATGACAAAATTCAGGCCATCCAAACTTGGCAGACCTCCAAGCTCTTTGACGAGAAAGAGCGTGCCGTGCTTGCCTACGTGGAAGAGATGACACACGGTGGAGATGTGAGTGACCCCACGTTTGACCAACTGAGCAAATTCTTCAGCACCCAAGAGGTGGTGGAGATCACCCTCACCATCTCACAATACTTTGGTAATGGGCTCGTGACCAAAGCGCTTCGCATCAAACCTGAGACTGACGGCCGGGTGACTTACCCCGGGAAGTGCTAAAACTCTAGGCATCTAGGC
>Ga0007809_10001151_pt1 | contig 11147 bp, 22 predicted proteins | sample CryBogCBE02Aug07_FD_60383 | JGI IMG/M metagenome (GOLD analysis project Ga0007809, IMG submission 60383) | Freshwater microbial communities from Crystal Bog, Wisconsin, USA - CBE02Aug07 | ecosystem: Environmental > Aquatic > Freshwater > Lake | place: Crystal Bog, Wisconsin, USA | collected...
TGCTTGGGATGTTTTGCATCATTGAAATCTCTACCACAACTCTTGCATTGTGAAGGATCTTTCTTTAGATTACCCATTTCATCGCGGTTGGGAGAGAACATATTTATAAGGTCTTTAAAAATACCCTTAGAAGGTTTATTAGCTGCATAGCGTTGTTTCCAGTTGACACTTGCAGTATGAAGATGGATTGCATTACCTCTCAGGGTCTCTTCATGGTTATAAAGGTCTTTGATTTCTTCTCGATGAACTCGATCATGAATACGATCTAACTCATCGTCTGTAAAATCTGCGGGGTCCCCTGTGTTTTCTTTAAAATCGTAGTTGTGAGCATACAAAAGATGTCTAAGCACGAGGTCTCTGTCGTGTGGGTCTATAATAGGCATAGTATTACTATTTACCAAAATCTGTTGCCACTTTGCCAAACGTTGTTTCCTGTTATAGTCCATACTACATAGATGACTGAAGTCTAGAAGTACAGTGTAACCCTTTCTCGGATTTTTTTGAGCTCGACGTCGTCTCTATATAAGACAGTCTTTTATAGACAGTCTATAGTGGACAGTCTAGTTGAAGTTTGTCTAGAAGTCATGGGCCCTGCTCGTAGCTAAAAGTGCCTTACGCTGTCGCTCTCACAAGATCGCAGTCAAAGGGGATGAGGATCTCTCGCGAACGTCGTCGTTTAGAACGGTGTCAGACGCCTGGCTAGATTGCCGTAAAGAACGCTGATTGTGGCGCAGTAAGATGCCTTCTACCACCAGCGACATAACCACAAAGTCAACCTTGCAGACAGGAATGCCAGGTTACTTGCGTTTCCGCTTTCACCTGGCTTTGACTTCCCGTTGACTTCCCGGACTAGGCTTCGATTACCGCCTTGGCTTCTTCGATGCCTGCTTCAACAGCCGCCTTCTTCTCCGCAGCTGCCTTCTTTGCAGGAGCCTTCTTCGCGGTGGCGGATGCCTCCACCTTTACGTTGGCCAGGGGATTGGCCTGAACGTGCGGGCGTGGCTTGCCCTTGACGGCGTCCCATGACACCATCACGTAGCCTTCTGCAACTGCAAGGACGATGCCTTCCCATTCACGACCGGACTTGCCTGCGTCGTAAACGTAGCTGACCTTGTCTCCAACCTTCACTGCTTCCATTTGCTTTCTTCTTTCTTGTACCGGCCTGGCTCCATACCAAACCTTATACCTACTAGTTTACCAGGTCCATCCGTGGTGGATGAATGCTGGATGATGAATAAATGATACCTTCCACCGGCGGTGGTGAAGCACCAAAAACATCATACCACTATGTTATCCGTTGGCCAAGTGCAGGACGTGGGTCGATTGATGAATAAATGAAAGTCATATGTGGTCGTGGAGACTGTAGCGAAGCGTTACCTTTCGCACCAGAACCCTGTCTACTTCCATCCATGTAGGCGTATGGCCACCTCTGGTAGTGTGTCTGTACGTTTAGCGTCGTATGTAGTTTGTAGTTTAGCGTCTGTGTGGTGGTCTCGGATGTGTAGTGTATGAGGTCACTAGGGTGGTACGTCATCTACTTTAGCGTCCTTTTAGCGTTAGCTTGCTGCAACTTTTAGCGCTAGCTTGCTGCAGCTTTAGCGCTACGTCTAGGCCTTATGTTCTGTCATCATCAACTCCATCCATGCAGCATACGTCTTATCCACTACCGCGTCCTTGACGTTCTTTGTAGAGGCCTTTGTAGAGATCTTTGATGAAGGAGTCTTTGATAGAGGAATACTAAATCGTGCCACTTCGTGCCGTACAATCGACCGTGGGTGGGGCCCCTTTTTCGCCGCCTTATCGATCTTTCTCCACGCAAGCCATCTACGTAACATCATACACCTACTTCTTCTTCATCGTCTTCGTCTATCCAAGCAAACATCTTCTGCCAGCAGTTGTTACAGATACCGGATTTTAGCAGTTCACGTTCACCCGCGTTCAAGTACGGAAAGGCATCCTGAATCATCTTTCCGTTCTCCTTCCAGTCAACGTAGTCCTGCAAGATAAACTTCAGCTCGTATTCTGCACCACACTTCGTACAGTCGTAAGTGTCTACCAATTCGAAATCAAACATACTGCTCCTTCCAGGTAGCGATCGTATCCGTCAGTCACCATTACTTTATCACCTTTGCAAAAGTCTCTTCGAAGTTGTTGACCAACTTGTCAATAAAAACAGCTTCGGCCTTAGCTTTAGCGTCGTCCAATTCGTACTCTTCGCCAGACTCAACTTCGATTGGATAGAAGTAAACTACACCTACCTCCCATCGGTAGTAGACCAGATCAGTGTCCAAGTCCTTGACATGACGCTCAATAGTGGCGTAACGACGCTCAGCCATAAACTCATCGTCACCCTCTAACGGGTGGTAGAGCAACTCAGAACCGTGCTCCTCGTCCTCCCAGGTGCCCATTACTTTTTCTTCAATCATACTTACTCCTTTTCATAATCCCTATACTACCAGTATAACCGTTTGCCATTTATCGTATTGATTACATCTGATGAATAAATGATGTTACTGCACTATGAGCGTCTTAGTCGCTCACTTGGCGTTCCCTATTCTCCGGTGCTAAGAACCTTCACCGGCATAGCCGTTTTCACCTGCCGTTACATCTCCACTCCTTCGTCTATCACTTCGTGGCCTTCTGGAAACAGTTCATCGAAGAAGATCATATCTTTAGCGTAGTCGATTTTAGCGTTTATTTCTTCACTGCCATGTAGCCAGCTTTCCGTCGAACCTTCAGCAGGTGACTTGTCCTGGAAGTTGACGTGGGTCTCCGGCACAAACCAGATGATGCCTTCTTCGTTGACCGCTACTTCGATGATGCCATCTGGACGTGGTAGCACTGCAAAGAATTCAGGCCATACATCAAAGTCAAACGTTTTGTTGAAGATGCCATCTTGACGTTGTTGGATAATCCACTCCGCCATCTGCTTGTATAGTTCCTTGTCCGTGGCCTTTGACGCAAACGTCAAGTTATCGCTTTGAACGTGGAGGTAACCATGACGCCAATAACCGCCTTCGATCACCCAGTATACACCATCACCGTAGTTGTATTCCATTATTCCAACACTCCAGTCGGTTCGTCATCGTCGTAAAACATCTTGTATCCATCAATGATCTGATCGATACGATTTTGTATGCACTGTGGACTACCGCAGTTGTCATCATTGCAAACCGCAAAGCCCATTACAGCTTACCTTCCTTTACCAGCCACAATGCGATATCATCGTAGGTGCCTTCTGGATCTTCCTGCAATGCTTGGTACAGGTCAGCTGGAAGTTCGTCGTCCCAGAAACGAAGCAGACCATCTGCTACGCCCCAGTTGCCATCGGTTGCTAAGTACATTCTTGTTGCCATCTTACTTGGTCCTTTCAATAACCTTTATATCTATACTATAGGAAGATCTTGTTAGATCAAAGCCTACATGGTATGAATAAATGATGGCTGGTAGGCCTTTACTAGCACCTACCAGCCTACATCTACTACTTGTCGGTTGCCTCGGTTGGCGTTGGCTCAGCTGGCTTCTTTGCAGCAGCCTTTGCCTTTGCCTTTTCAGCGTGGGCTTCGGCAATTGCCTTTGCCTTGTCTTCTGCCTCCGCCTGCTTGGCTGCCTTAGTCAACTGCGGGATGCCTGTCACTTCGTCCAGCTTGTTCGTCTGGAAGTGCGGACGTGGACGACCGCTGACTGCGTCCCAGGCGACGGTGACGATGCCCAAGTCGGCATTTGCGTACAGTACCGTACCTTCCCAGGCGCGGCCTGACTTGCCTTCCTTGTAGACGTATGCAACTGCTGAACCTACTGCTGGTACTGCCTTTGGCGTTGAAGCCATTTTTGGACCTCCATTTGTCCTAGGTTTGGAACTTTTCCAAAACCTTATACTACTAGTTTATTTGTTACTACCTGTCTTATCTGGAGCCGATTGATGAATAAATGATATCCACCAACCGGCCCCAACAAGTTTTATTAGCCGTGGTAGACCAATTCGAATACTTCGTCCAACATGTCACCAAGGATACAGTTGCATGCTCCAAGGTATCCTTCACAGATGATGCATTCTTCGTAGCTCACTTTAGCCTCCATTTGCTTTTGTATTTGTAACCTACCATACCATTGTATTAGGTATCCTTGGCACAAATCCAGCTACTATGATGAATAAATGATATTAGTCAAACAGATTGCGGAAGTTCTTTACTAGCCAGATGAAGCCAGCTACCAACGATGGGATCGCAATGCAATCGAACACGATAGTAATAATTCGATCAGTCACGGGTCAACTCCATGATGTTGTTACGAATGCTCTTCATCTTATCGTAGCACATCTGGGCGCCTTCACGAGTGACATCAGGGCTTTCGGTGTCATATGCCATCTCCAGGTAACGACCACGGGACAACAGCAGTGCAGTTTCAATGTGGCCCCAATCGGCTCGGGTTAGCGTTATGGTAATAGGTTCGTACAAGCGTTCCAAGTACTTTTTTGTCGTTGCTTTCATCTTACTTTCTCCTTTTTTAAACAACTTACTATACTAGTTTATAATGCTTCAATGCAAATATCTATACCAACTTTATGAATAAATGATGGTCACGGAGACTGGTACAAGAAAGAAAACCAGCCTCCGTGCACCACCATTCTGCAGGTGAAAGGAGGTGTAAAGGCCTGCAGATTTTAGCGACTTAGTGCCGCTCGACCACCAATTCGTGACTGACCAATATCGGCTCGATTACCAGCGGACGAACCAGCACCATAACCACTGGCACTAGTTAGCGTTCGTGTAGTCGTACGAAGTGCAAACGTATTGCTATTGTAGTAGTCTTCGACTGACTTATCCTTCTTCACCAGCACCAAAGCAAATTCATCATTGCCGTTGTTCTTAGACGTCTCATCAAACTGCTCCTTTTTAGCAGTCTTCAAACGATGATGAATACGATTAGCATAGCCACCAAAGAAGCTCTTCTTCCAGCTAACAGTCGACGTATACTCCGGCTTATCCTTGAATGCGACCCACATCTGATTGATCATATCGATCTCCAACGCTGTATACATGGCAACCACCATACGGATATCGTTAGAGTAGCCGTATACACGAGCAAACTTTGGATGACGTACTACCTTGCAGTAGTTGTTTTGGGCAACAGCATTTAGCAAAATCGCTTTATCAACTAGATACGGGTTATTGATCATGACGTCGAATGTCGTCAATTCATCATCAAGCACTCGATTGTTTAGCATCGCTTCTTCAATCTGATACTTGGTCATCAGCTCCTGGGCCTTAGCCTGGAACGTTGCAGCCTCATCTGGATAAGGCGTATTAGCAGCCTGCTTGAACAGGGCTTCAATCTTACTAATCAAGCCGTCTACGGCCATCTTTTCTCCTTTCAATAAACTTACTATAACTATACTATGGATTGACTTTATTCACCATTACACCTTTATGATGAATAAATGATGTCACTTACCTAGTCTGCCAGCTTTACCAGCTGCAATTAGCAATAGACAAAACACAATAAATACAAAATCTACAAACTCCATACATATCTCCTAACCCATATATACCATTGTATAGCCTTTATCTTGTGAGATCAAAGCCTACAAGGTGTATACTAGATGTTCTACCATTCTTCTCCATCACCATCCAAGATGTATTCTGCATATTTACCTTCTTCGTTTAGCAATGGAACGCCATTAGCGTCTAGTACAGGCTTAACGCAATAGGTAATGCCTTGGGCGTCACCTGGTTCGTACCAAGTTGCAGGAGTTGAACCAGTGCAAATCGAACCAGCAAAGTATTCACCTTCGTCACTCCAGTCGACATCTTTTGATTTAGCATATTCATTTTCGCCTTCGCCAGAAGCTGGGTCATACCAACCACCAACTACTACACGAGGCAATACTTCAAATGCCAGCTCTTCATCAAACTTATCCCATTCAAAGGTCATGGAGTCCATCCTTCTACATCATCTTCCAAGAAATTCATCAACGGAACACCGTTAAAGTCCTGCATTGCTTCTTCTGTCCCACATGGGGAGCAGATAGATGTCTTATTGTCTAGACGTGATAAGGCTGGAAAGCCTTCGTAGTTAGACTTACAGCGGGGACACTTTGCCATTATTCTTCTTCTCCTTCTGAATCGTCTTCATCACATTCACAATCATCGACAGGATATTCGCACTCGTCACAGAGTTCGTAGATCTCTTCTTCTTCGGGACCATCATAGTACATGTTAAGATTCTCGTAGAATATCTTCCATGCTTCTGCTTCATTCTTTGCCTCTACTTCACCGCTATACTGATAGGTACCGCTAATCTTATACGTTGCCATATTCTTCCTTTCAATAACTTACTAATACCATTGTATTTGGTATTACTTCCCAGCAAGACCCTACAATGATGAATAAATGATATTACTGGACGTTCTTGTAGTACTCGTCAGCTTGCTTGGATAGATTTTGAGCTAGCTCCGTAAACTCCGCCTGCTTAGCAGGGTCCTCCATGTCCTTCACAAACTGTAACACTTGATTAGCTAGAGCTTCAAGGTCATGTCCAGTGTGGTGGTGGTTAAAGGTCGAAGCCAATACTGGATCACTGTGGGCGAATTCATGCCACATTATCGGGGCCGAGTCAGGGTCAAGGACAATCATACGTCCTGCCTCTCCATGCTCTAAGCGGACATGGTCCATTGCCTCTTCCCAGGACGGGAAGTCGTATATGTTATTGAACATCTCCATTACAGCTGCACTTCGTTTTCGTCCAATACTGATACGTTGCAATCAAACAAGCTTACACCATTACGACGCAACAGCAGCTCGATTTCAGTCTTGATATTTTCAAGCTCAGTGGTGCTGTCAATAACCTTCCAGACCAACTTCAGTCCAACAAGCTTGGTGATGACATAGTCAACTTCGAAGTCATACTCCGTAAAGTCATAGTTGAAGTTCCATGCTACACCATCAACATTGCTATCCAATTCGTCCAACATTGACTCAATGTCGTTTAACATCAACTGACCAGCATCGTTAAGGTCATCGTTGTCAATAACGCTCAAGGAGGAACGAAGGTCACTAAGAATAGTTCCCATGTTGTTCTGGAACTCTTCGATAGCACTTTCTACTTCTTGGGTCGTATCGCTTAGAGCTTGCTTAAGAAACTCCAAATCTTTCTTTGTCGTTTCGAACACTTACTTTCCTTTCATTTGGTAAAACTTACTATACCTATACTATTTGTTTTTATTGTACTTTTTTTGTGAATTTTATGAATAAATGATATTAGTCGTCATCGTTGCCTTCTGCATAGTAGTCATCATCGTAAGAGTAGTCGTAGTCATCTTCTTCTTGTTCATCAGTATCGATAACAATGTCACCAAACTCCAACAAACCTGCATCACTACGAGTGCAAAGGAAGTCATCGGTAAAAGTCACCACACAGCCCAGGTCTGCATTGGGTCCACCTTCAATCAAGTCAACAGGCACCAAGCCAATCATACCAGCATCGACAGGATACTTGTTACCCTTCTGGTCACAATATTCTCCATCACCGTAGGCGGTGCTAAAACCAAGGACCATCTGACCATCAAGCTCTGCCATCAAAATGTGGTTGTTCTTGTAGTCAGCTGCTTCCAACCACTCCATCCAACGAGCATTTGGAACACTATAGCAGGGATCACCTACCATATACGTACCAGCAGGCATTTTTACTGTACCTGCAATCAACTTCACTGACATCTTACTTTCCTTTCAATAACTTACTATAACAATACTATATGATGCAAATAGACTATTTAGAACACATTTGATGAATAAATGATATCATTGAGCATACTTCTTGCGGAGTGTCTCAAAAGCATCTTCAACCTGTAGAGCAGTAGGGATAGAAGCTAGTTGCATTTTTAGCGTCAACTGTAAGTCTTCTTCTATCTTATCTAACTCCAGACACATCTGCCTTCGTCTACTCCACCACTTCATCTTCATCCTTCTTTGGGAGCTTATTTGCCCACATATTACGACTAGGCTCGTCCATACCGCCCCACCAACCTACAGAGGCAGTACGTACAGCTTCACCTCGACAGATAAGCATTACAGGGCAGCCATCACAGGCCTGCTCTAGTCGCTTTCGCATTTTAGCGCTAGGTCGAAGGGTGCTATAGCCTACAAAATCAGTACTACCGTTAGCGTAGCAATTACCATCCATATGCCAATCAGTATAGGCGTATGGAAAGTCAATATTACCAGCTACAGTCGTCTTACGAGCAAAGGAAGTATCTTCAATTGCAGGAAGCTCTGGAAGCCAGATAAGGTCCTTGAATGGCTCCCACTTTAGCTTTGTACGATTTGGACGTACAATCCATTCTACTAAGGCATGGGTTTCACCTACTTGGTGAACCGTACCATACCAATCACGGTAGCTTTCGTTGGGCTTGACCCATTCAACAACATCACCAGACTTAAGGTCTAAACCTATCATACTTTTCTCCTTATCCATTTATATCAAGTATAGAATAAAACTTGTGAGATCTAAAGAGACCATATTATGAATAAATGATTACCCGTAGATCAACTCGCTAAAGATAGCACACTGCAAGATTGCATCACCAGCACAGCTGTCATAGTCAAGATCAACGCTAATAGGAATACCGCAGTGGTGGTAGCCTTTCTCGATACAGATCTCAAGACCCTTTACCAGGTGCTCAATACGAATGTCTTCAAACTGAATCTTTTCGCCTTCTTCAAACTCCGGATCATCAATTCCTACTCGTGCATGTCCAACTAAATTCGTAGGCATTTGGTCCCAATCGCAATCAACAAACTTTAGTGCTTTCCACCAAGGCATAGTCTCAAATGCGGAACCAAATACTGCACTCCAAAGTTTATTTCCGTTGATTTTTGTCTTTACTGTAATTTCTTCGCTACTCATTTTATCTCCTTACTAAAACCTTACCCTACCATAGTATTATGTACTAAATAAAAGTATTGACATCAAATGATGAATAAATGATATCAAAGATTTTCTTGGAGGTCAGCAATCGCTCCAAACTTACTTACAATCTCTTCTAGACTCTTACCAGGAACATGGCCAGAAATAACCTGTTGAATCTGTACAGGAGTCATCTCTGGATTATACTGATGAATCCAATCTACTGCTACTGCCAAAGCCTGACTAAAGAAATCAAATAGGTCACCAATAGCGCCTAAACCTTCTTCAGTGACAATCTCTGCTACTACTTTATCATTTAGCGGGTTGTCTTCAGACATATTTTCCTTTGGTTTATTTCCAGTTTATAGGATGCCAAAAGAAAAATCAAATGATCTTAAAGCCTTCTTTATGCTGCTTCTTCTCATCTTCTTCACAAAGATCACATAAGTCAGGGTCACGAGGCATAGCAGGCGAGCCAGCAGTAGGATAGTGAACAGCATTATGGAGTAACTCACGATAGGTATCGACATCGTTCTGTCCATAAAGCTCTGGATTAAAAGATGCTTGAGATTTAGCGTCTTCATGTTGCTCATCACAGAACTTAATATCATTTAGCAGGTCAATAAAATCTTGGATATGACTTGGATTACCACGTTGTTGAATTTGCTGGAACTTACGAGAGAGTGTATTGAACAGTTTTGGATAACGACGTTCTTCTTCTGGTTCTGTGATAGGAAGCAAGCTAGACTTCTTTGGTGGTTGAAAGCCAAAGCCACTCTCTTCTGGATCTTGTTCTTCTTGCTCTTCCTTTTTTCTGTTATGTCTATTAATAAGCTCAGAGATTAAAGGATGCATAGCGATAGCAGCAGGAGTCAAGTATTCAGCGATGTTTGACTCTTTCTCAATACCCTCAACATCTGTTTCAGGATTTACCTTTTGCTTCTTTTTACGAGCCTTTTCTTCCTTTTTCTGGATTCGCTTATGTTGTCTATTGGAATCCCAAACAGAAATAGCAGCTAATCCAGCAGCCCCACCAATCAAAGCTTCATTTGGTGAAATGTGGCTATGTCTATGGGGCTTATCGTAGCCTTCATAACCTCCGCCATTGTTATGAAAGTCATTATGATTGTTTTCTGAATCGTAAAAGTGGTTCTTAACTCTTGGATTATGTGATGGTTGAGGCTTCTTAGTGCTCCAAGAACCATAATCTTGGGGATTAGTTGATGGTCTTGGCCTTGGTCTAGATCTAGTTGAAGGTGGGGGTGTAGTAGGCGTAGTTAATTCTTCAATCTTGATATCATGCTGTAACATCAGTCTATCACGAAAAGCAGCAGCACTAGTAGCTTCAGCTGTTGGTGTATCGGGATGAGTAGCTAGAGTGTGTAACTTTCTGCACTGTTCCAAAGCTTCATCACGAGTTTTAGCAGCATAACGCTCAAACCAACTACCAATTCTCTTCTTTGTAAAAATATCGATGATAGGAGCTGGTTCTTGTTCAATGGGATCAACTCTCCAGCGGGGCTTACCACCAAATGCAGGGTGTCGAAGTTTCTCTACGACTATCATAGCATGCTCTGGGCAGAAGTCTCTTGACCCAGCAGTATCGTTAAGATGGACTCTAGTGTTAGCTTTTTCGTTGCATCCTGTTATAGAGCACTTCATTTGATTAATCCTCTCACGTATTTCTCAGCTTCTACATCAGCATAAGCTGCGGTATGAACACCACCATGGCCTCTATGATGGAAAATACAAAGCCATTCTAAGTTATCGGCTGATTCTACCCAAGCTCCAACTTCATCTGGGTTTGAGACGCCAGGATAGTCAACTTCCAGCCACTTGAGATCTACACCATTCTGTAAAGAGAACTCAATATGAGCATGATGCAATTCTAACGGCTTAGTTAGATCACATTCACTAAAGTCATTACGATGAGCACCAATAGCACAAACCGCAGTATCGTGCGTACGCCTTCTGAAAGCGTTAAAGTCCTTGTAATGTGGATCACTGGTGCGCTCAAAATGAGCAGGATAGTGAATACTATAGTGGTGAGTAATATTAGCATCATGTTCTCCTACTGTCATTTTAATCACTAAGTCCTTTGGAAGTGTTTAGCTGCCCTGTGATGTAGTGTTCATTGAATTTAGCTGCGTAACCTGTAGTAGAGACGTCAATTGAAATCTTACCAGAGACAGTAGTCACCTGGGGATGTACCACAGGAACAACTCTCTTGATTGTCTTATTAT
>Ga0007809_10001152_pt1 | contig 11142 bp, 13 predicted proteins | sample CryBogCBE02Aug07_FD_60383 | JGI IMG/M metagenome (GOLD analysis project Ga0007809, IMG submission 60383) | Freshwater microbial communities from Crystal Bog, Wisconsin, USA - CBE02Aug07 | ecosystem: Environmental > Aquatic > Freshwater > Lake | place: Crystal Bog, Wisconsin, USA | collected...
CCCGTTCGCGATGACCACGAGGACTACGCCCACGAGGTGGCGTCGGTGCTCGGGCTCGCAGGGGAACGCCGGACGCGAGTTGAAGCAGCGGACGAACCCCTCGGTGCGCGCATTCGTCGGGCCAAGCTTGAGAAGGTTCCCTACATTTTGGTCGTCGGCGATGATGACGTTGCCCATGGCACTGTCGGCATCAACACTCGCGGCGCCGCCGATCCATTCCGTGGAGTCACCGTGCAGGACTTCAGTGCCTACCTGACCCAGGAGATCGACGAGCGATCGTCCGTGCAGTACGGCGCCAACTGATGGGTCTGGACCACCTGTGGGCTGCGTGGCGCAACGCCTACGTCGTCAAGGCGACTGCTGATGAGCGAGAGGGCGTTGGCGGCGGCTGCGTGTTCTGTGCGCTGAGCGACCTCGAGCCAGCGGCGAGCAACGGCGTGCTGGCCACGTCGACGTCGACGTTCGCGGTGCTCAACGCCTACCCCTACGGGTCGGGACACTCCCTCATCTTGCCCAAGCGCCACGTCGCCAGCCTTAGCGACCTGAGCGCCGAGGAGCGAGCCGAGCTCTTCGAACTGTGCTTCGACGTCACCCAGGCGATCGAGTCGGCGTACCACCCCGATGGGATCAACGTCGGCGCCAATCTCGGGAGAGCAGCCGGGGCGGGAATCCCTGCCCACCTCCACCTCCACGCACTCCCACGGTGGAGTGGCGACACCAACTTCATGACCGCCATTGCCGAAACTCGAGTGATCCCCGAGTCCTTGGAGACCTCTTGGGAGAAGCTGCACGCCCAGCTCTCGTAAGCCTCGGGCTCGAATGGGGCTCGGTGTAGGCTGGGCCAACGTGCGAACGGCGTCTGCGCTGCAGAGGTCGGTGGTCGATCCGACCACGACGCCAGTGGAGGTAGCGATGTTCGATGGACGGTGGCGCACAGGCGTCGATCGTGCAGCCCGACCAGTTGGAGTGTTCCTCGTGCGAGCGGGAGCATCCGCTGATCTCATGACCTTCTCGGGTCTGGTCTTCGCCGTGGCAACTGCGGTGGTGATCGCCAATGGATGGTTCCCACTCGCCATCGTGCTGTTGACCTTGACCGGTTTCCACGATGCCTTAGACGGTGCAGTCGCCAAGGTCGCAGGAACGGCGTCGATTCGTGGCGCGTTCTTCGATTCGGTGACCGATCGCCTAACCGACGCCATCTTTCTCGGTGGCGTGGCGTGGTACCTGTCGGTGCACAACGGGGGGCGAATCGTGCTCCTGCCGTTCGCGATTTTGACCGTTGCCTACCTCATCTCCTACGAGCGGGCCAAGGCGGAATCACTCGGGATTCCTGCCAAGGGCGGCCTCATGGAGCGAGCTGAGCGCACCATCATCCTCGGCGTTGCCCTCCTCAGCCATACCTTCTTCATTCCCGTGCTCTGGGTGATGTTCGCCCTCACGACCATGACGGCAATGGGCCGCTTCCTCCGGGTGTGGCGTGCGGCATCGGGCAAAGATGAAGCGACGCGGTTCGCCGTCAAGATGACGCAAGCGACGACGGCGTGGCGAGAAGCCCACGCTTCGGGTAGTCGACGACCACCGCGGGAGAAGGCGACGCAGACAGCCAAGGCGCTCGGAGCGCGACGTGCCGCTCGCCAGGCTCGAGCAGCGCACGACCGCCACGGCGGCCCGACCACGAACTAGCGGTGGCTCGGATCAACCGGACCCGCCTGTTCACGACCCTCGCGAGCCTCCTCGAGCGAATTCCCGTCGGTCTCGCAGTTCGCATCGCCAGCGTCGTTGGATCGGTGCTGTCGTTGCGGGATTCAGCAGCCCGTCGCACGGTGGAGCGCAACGTCACCACGATTCTGACGGAGCGTTCGCATGGTCGGGCTCCCGACGCAGCACTCGTGCGACGCTACGTGCGCCGTAACTTCGCAAGCTACGCCCGGTACTGGGCAGAAGGTGCGACTCTGCCGCGTATCGACCGCCACGAGCTCCTCTCGCAGATCTCCATCATCGAGGGCGAACCAGCGCTCCGAGCGGCGATGGCAGCTGGCAACGGCGTGATCTTGGCCCTCCCGCACATTGGGAGCTGGGAGTGGGGCGGTGCCTACCTCGCCGCGCTCGGACTGCCGATGACGGCAGTGGCAGAGCGGCTCGAACCCGAAGAGCTCTTCCAGTTCTTCGTGACGAAGCGCAACGCCATGGGACTCGGCGTTGTCCCGCTCGACGAGGGGGCGACCGGTGAGCTCAGCCGGATTCTGCGCAGCGGTGGCCTCGTGGGGCTCTTGTGCGACCGCGACCTCATGGGTGGCGGGCAGCCAGCCCAGCTCTTCGGCGAGCCCGTCACCATTCCGAAGGGTCCAGCCACCTTGGCGCTCCGCAGTGGAGCGGCGCTGTTCGTGGGCGTCGTGTACTCCGGACCGGGGAGCGCGCACTACGCCATCATCGAGGGTCCGTTGAACACCCATCGAGCCGACGGACTCCGCAAGGACGTCGAACGGGTGACGTCGGACATCGTTGCCCACCTCGATGGTCTCATCGGGCGTGCCCCCGAGCAGTGGCACGTCTTCCAGCCAATCTTCACGAGCGAGGGTGACGCCCGGTGAAGATCGGCTTGGTCTGCCCGTATGCGCTCAGTCTCTACGGGGGCGTGCAGGGCCAGGTGGCAGGCCTGGCCTCCGCCTACGCCGATGCAGGCCATGAGGTCACCGTTGCCGCACCGGCAGCGACCGGACCGGTGGTCGATGCACTTCGGCGTCGTGGTGTGACGGTCATCGATGCTGGACCAACGGTCGGCGTCCGTGCCAACGGGTCCGTGGCGCCGATTGCGATCAACCCGAACGCTGCCGCGCGGGTGCGGCGAGGTTTGGTGGCCGCTGGCGTTGAGGTGGTCCACGTCCATGAGCCCTTGGCGCCGGTTGCTGGGTGGGGATTCCTCTTCGCGCCGGTGGCGCCGATGGTCGCAACCTTCCACCGATCCGGCGGGGGAGGGTGGCTCCGTCTGCTCGCGCCGGTTCGCCCCCTCGCTGGTCGCGCCTTCGATGCATCCTTCGCCGTGTCGCCGTCTGCTGCGACCTTCGCCCGCTTGGTGACGACGGCGACGGCTGAGGTGCTCTTCAACGGCATCGAGCTCCCCCCTGCGCGTGGACCGCGCCATGCTCCGCTCCCAACGATTGCCTTCATCGGTCGCCACGAGCACCGCAAGGGCCTCGAGGTTCTGCTCCGAGCCCACGATGCACTCTCCGACGTCGACCTCGTCATCGCCGGGGCCGGTCCAGAGACCGAGGCGTTGCGGGCGCAGTTCCCCGAAACACAGCATCGACGCTGGTTGGGGGTCGTCGACGATGACCAGAAGCGGACCCTCATGTCGACGGCCGATGTGGTCTGCCTGCCCTCGCTCGGCGGGGAGTCCTTCGGCGTGGTCGTCCTCGAAGCGCTCGCTGCGGGAGCAGTGACGGTCGCCAGTGCAATCGACGGGTACACCCAAGCAGCGAACGGCCATGCACTTCTCGCTCCGCCAGGCGATCCTGACGGACTTCGAGAGGTACTGGCCGAAGCCGTGGCAATGGCAGTGTCTGGCACCGGCCACGCATCGCCAACCGCTCGAGGTGCTGCGCGCGCCCATGCGGCGAACTGGTCAATGGACGCCCTGAGTGCTCGGTACCTCGAGGTCTATCGAACAGTCATCGCTGCAACTGGGGCGCCATCGGTCTAATTGGCCCGGCGCCAGCCGGTAGGTTGGGGTCGTGGCACAACGTAAGGGACAACGCAATCGAGGTCGCCGAGGTGGAGATCGCCAGCGCGGTCGTCAGGGCGTGGAAGCCCCCGTTGTCCTCCCGCCGTCGGCCGAGAACAGCCTCTTCGGCTTCGAGGTGGACCCCAGTGAACTCGCTGCCAATCGCCGAGGTGCGGTGCGTGCCGTCCTTCAGGCTGCACTCCCGCCGCTCGTCGTCCTGGTCGTCATCGCTGCCATCATCAACCCCTTCATCGCCGTTGCCGTCGCCCTGCTCGGCGGGGCGGCGGCTTGGTACTTCCTCTTGGAGCGTCCTGGTGACGGCGGGCTCGGCGCCCTCGTCGGCGGTCGTGTCGTCACGGCGAACGAGGAGCCTCGGCTGGCCAACTTGGTTGACGCGATGGTGGCAACCGTTGGCCTGAGCGTGCCCACCCTCGTGGTGCTCGACGATCCCGTCCCGAATGCCTGCGCCTACGGCAGCGGTGATGGGGCGCGAGTGGTCGTCACTCGAGGACTCCTCGATTCAGTGGACCTGGTCCAACTCGAAGGCGTCATCGCTCACGAACTCGCGCACCTTCGGCGAGGTGACGGCCAACGAGCAGTGGTCGTCTACCGCTGCGCTCCGTTCACGATCGGCGGATGGAACAGCGACCGGCTGCACCGCTCGCTCGGACTCGGTCGTGAGCTCCGGGCCGACCAAATCGGTGCGGCATCGGTGCGCTACCCCATCGGCATTGCCGACGCGTTGGAGCGGTGCATGAACGCGCCAGCGCCGACCTCTGACTCGGCGTTCTCGGCCAAGTCGTTCAGTCGCACCCGCTGGCTCTGGTTCGACCCCATGGTGCACGATCGCTCCGACGACGCAGCCGTTGGGAACCACGACGCCACGTCGCTGCGTATTGCCGTGCTCGAGGAGTGGTAGGGCGGATAGCCCCCTCGGCTCGGTCGGTAGGATGCAGGCATGACTGAGCACACTCGTTCCACTGCCACCTTCACCGTCAAGCGCGGACTCGCCGACATGCTGCGTGGCGGCGTGATCATGGATGTGGTCAACGCCGAGCAGGCCCGCATCGCAGAAGACGCAGGTGCGGTGTCGGTGATGGCGCTCGAGCGCGTTCCCTCCGACATTCGCCGAGATGGTGGCGTTGCGCGGATGAGCGACCCGCAGTTGATCGAAGAGATCCAAGCTGCGGTGTCGATCCCCGTGATGGCCAAGGCACGTATTGGGCACTTCGCTGAGGCGCAGATCCTGCAGTCCCTCGGGGTGGACTACATCGACGAGTCCGAAGTCCTCACCCCAGCAGATGAGGCCAACCACATCGACAAGTGGTCCTTTGACGTGCCGTTCGTGTGCGGCGCGACGAACCTCGGTGAGGCGCTCCGCCGCATCGCCGAAGGTGCTGCCCTCATCCGCTCCAAGGGTGAAGCTGGCACTGGCAACATCGTCGAAGCAGTCCGCCACCTGCGCTCGATCAACGCTGCGATTCGGGAGATCACCCAAGCAGATGCGTCGGAACTCTTCACCATTGCCAAGAACCACCAGGCCCCGGTGAACCTGATCCAAGAGATCGCCGAGACCGGCAAGTTGCCGGTCCCACTGTTCTGCGCCGGTGGCATCTCCACACCGGCCGACGCTGCACTCGTGCTCCAACTCGGCGCTGAAGCAGTCTTCGTGGGCTCTGGCATCTTCAAGAGCTCGAACCCACAGCTCTTCGCCCGTGCGATCGTCGAGGCGACGACGCACTACCAAGATGCTGCCGTCGTCGCCAAGGTCTCCCGTGGCCTCGGCGCAGCGATGGCTGGCCTCGAGACGGCAACCCTCGAGAGCCGCTACGCCGAGCGCGGCTGGTAGCGGTGGGTGCACCCATTGGGGTGCTCGCCCTCCAAGGCGACGTCCGCGAGCACCGTCGAAGCCTCGAGCGAATCGGTCGAGAGGTCGTCGAGGTAAAGACGCCAGCAGATCTCCAGAGGGTTGCCGGGATCGTCCTGCCCGGGGGAGAGTCGACCGCGATCAGCTTGCTGCTCAACTCCAGTGGATTGACCGAGCCCCTCACCAACGCCATCGCTGGCGGCCTTCCGACGTTTGGGACCTGTGCCGGCCTCGTCCTCCTCGCCCGCTCGATCCTCGACGGGCGCCCCGATCAGGTGCAGCTCAAGGGACTCGACGTCGTCGTGCGGCGCAATGGCTACGGGCGGCAATTGGCATCGTTCGAGGGCCACGTTGCTGGCCATGGTCCCTTGGATGGCGCAGCACTTCCGGCGGTCTTCATCCGTGCCCCCATCATTGAATCCGTCGGTGCCGACGTGGAGGTCCTCGGGACGATCGACCACGCTGGCATCGAGACGCCAACCCTCGTGCGCCACGGATCGGTGTTCGCCTCGTCGTTCCATCCGGAGCTGACGAGCGACGATCGCATCCACCACCTGTTCTGCGACATGGTCGAAGCCGCCACGAAGTGACCTTGTAGGATTGCTCCCGGAGAAGACGAGAGGAATCCATGTCTGGACACTCGAAGTGGGCAACGACTAAGCACAAGAAGGGGGCCAAGGACGCCGCCCGTGCCAAGTCCTTCGCCAAGTTGATTCGCCAGGTTGAAGTGGCAGCTCGCGAAGGCGGCGGCGACATCAACGCCAACGCCACGCTGCGCACGATGTACGCCAAGGCACGTGACGCGTCGGTTCCACTCGACACCATTGAGCGTGCCATCAAGCGTGGAACCGGCGAACTCGAAGGCGTTCGCTACGAAGCGATTAGCTACGAGGGCTACGCCCCCGGTGGCGTGGCCGTGATCGTCGAAACCTTGACCGACAATCGGAACCGCACCTCTGCCGAAGTCCGACACCTGTTCTCGAAGAACGGCGGATCCATGGCCGAGCCTGGAGCGGTGTCATGGCAGTTCGAGCGTCGTGGTGTGGTCGTCGTTGACCGGACTGCTGACGAAGACGCCCTGATGGAGGCCGTGATGGAGGTCGGCGGTGATGACCTCGCCGATGACGGGAGCCAGTGGACCGTAACCTGCGAGGCAGCGTCCACCCATGCGGTCAAGACCGGGCTCGAAGAAGCGGGGTTCACCGTCACCTCGGCGGAGCCGTCCCTCGTGCCCACCTCGACCGTCCCGGTTGAGGACGAAGCTGAAGCGACCAAGCTGCTCCGTCTCCTCGATGCGATCGACGATCACGATGACGTGCAGTTCGTCCATGCCAACGCCGATATTCCTGATGCCATCTTGGAGTCCTACGAGGGCTGAGTGCCGCGCACCGTAGGGAGTCATGGAGTAGGATCGAACACGTGTTCGCACTTGGCATCGACCCTGGCTTGACCCGATGTGGGTATGGCGCCGTCGAGCGCAGCGGTCCTGGACAGCCCTTCATCGCTCGAGCTGCCGGAGTACTCGAAACCAGTCCATCGGTGGAGCTTCCCCTCCGGCTCGGGCAGTTGGCCGGTGAGCTCGCTGCACTGCTCGACGAGCTTCGCCCCGATGTGGTGGTCGTTGAGAAGGTCTTCTTCCAGACCAACGTGAAGACCGCGATGTCGGTGGCACAGGCCAGCGGCCTAGCGATCGCTGCTGCTGCCCTCAGGGAGATTCCGGTCGTGCAGATGACGGCGAATGAGGTGAAGTTGGCGTTGACCGGCTACGGAGCCGCAACGAAGGAGCAGGTGCAGGCGATGGTTGGCCAACGCCTCGGGCTCGACCAACCCTTGAAACCGGCTGACGTCGCCGATGCGTTGGCACTCGCCATCACGCACCTCGGCACCTCGGTACTGAGCGCAGCGATTGCACGATCGGGGGCGGGTGCATGATCGGAGCGATCCGAGGAACCCTGCTTGAGGTAGAGACCGAGACCGTCATCGTCCTCGACGTCGCTGGTGTGGGCTACCGCGTCACCGTCACCCCCCAGACTGCGAGTGATATTGCTGCCGCAGGAGAAGCCGCACTCTCGATTTCGACGCAGGTCCGTGAAGACGCCATCGTGCTCTTCGGTTTCACGAATGCGCACCAGCGCAGAGCGTTCGATCTGCTGCTCGGTGCGCACGGCGTTGGTCCGAACCTCGCCATGGCGATCCTGTCGCAACTCTCGGTGGAGGCACTCGCCGACGCCGTCTCCACTGCAGCAGTGACGACGCTCTGCACCGTTCCCGGTGTGGGGAAGAAGACTGCCGAGCGACTCGTCGTTGATCTGCGCGAGAAGTTCAGTGGGTTCGGTGGACTGCCGACACCTCGCCCGCTCGAGCCCCGATCGGACAGTGCTGAGCTGAGAGACGCCCTCGAGAGTCTTGGATTCACTGCCGCCGAGGTGGCGCGTGGCATCGAGGACGCCGACCCTGAACTCTCGCTCGACGCGCAGATTCGCTCTGCCCTCAAGCGCATTGCGAGCCGGTCATGACCGGCCGCCGGGAAGTGCTTGGGGCACTCGATGGGGCGTCAACTCGCCCTGTTGCCCCGACGGCGAGCGCTGAGGAGCAGTCTGAGGAGGTCAACCTCCGGCCTCGGACGCTCGATGAGTTCGTCGGGCAACGAGAACTGCGCGAGCACCTCTCCATCGTCCTCGACGCTGCTCGAGCTCGCCACCAGAGCGTCGACCACCTGCTCTTCGCAGGCCCTCCAGGACTCGGGAAGACCTCACTCGCAGGGATCGTCGCGGCCGAGATGGGGGTTGGCCTCCGGGTCACCGCCGGACCAGTCCTGCAGCGAGTTGGTGATCTGGCCGCCCTGCTCACCGACCTCCAAGACGGCGACGTTTTGTTCATCGATGAGATTCACCGTCTCGCTCGGTCCATTGAAGAGGTGCTCTACCCAGCAATGGAGGACGGCAAGCTCGACTTAATGGTGGGGAAGGGGCCACAGGCGCGCTCCATTCGCCTGGAGCTCCCGCGCTTCACCCTCGTTGGAGCGACGACCCGCATCGGCCTCGTGGCTGCGCCGCTTCGAGATCGGTTCGGGTTCGTCGGTCGACTCGACCTCTACGACGACGACGATCTCACCGAGGTGGTGCTCCGCTCAGCCGGGATCCTCGGTGTGGCGATCGATGCTGCTGGAGCTCGAGAGATCGCCAGTCGCTCCCGAGGAACACCACGCATCGCCAACCGACTGCTCCGTCGAGTGCGGGACTTCGTCGAGACACGCCGAGATGGCGTGATCTCAGCAGCGGCAGCGAGCGATGGTCTCACCCAGTTCGGTGTCGATGCGATTGGGCTCGACAAGGTCGACCGAATGATCCTCGACGTGCTCTGCGTGCGGTTCAACGGAGCACCGGTGGGGCTCACGACGTTGGCCCAGGTCGTCGGTGAAGAGACCGACACCATTGAGGAGGCCTACGAACCTTTCTTGCTGCAGCGAGGCCTCCTCCAGCGGACCCCTCGCGGTCGCGTGGCGACTAGAGCGGCGTACCACCACCTCGGCCTGACGCCACCAGTGGACGCGTTGTTCTAGGCAGGACGCCGCCAACAGTGCCGAGGAGTTTCGGGCACCTCGGCTAGGGTTGTCGTGTTCAGGCGGAATGTCCTGCCGTGAGGAGCATCAATGCACGCTGTTTTCCACCATCTCCTACTAGTGGCGTCGACGAAGAAGCAAGGCTCGTCCCTCGCTCCACTGATCATGATCGCCCTCTTCGGCGTGGTCTGGTACTTCTTCATCCGTCCGCGCCGCAAGGCCATGCGTGATCAGCAACTCCAGGCGAAGACCTTCTCGGTTGGTGACGAGATCATGACGATTGGTGGCGTGATCGGCGTGGTCGTCGACGTCCAGTCCGACCGCTTCACGATTCGCACCGGTGGTGCCGAGCACGGCACGGAGCTCGTCTTCACCAAGGCGGCGTTTAAGTCCATGGCCCCGGCGATTCCCGAGGCAACCGTCGCAAGCGACGCTCCCGAAGGCGACGCTGCTGCTGGAGACGTCGAGGGCGGGCAGTGAAGTCGGAGCGGCGGGCAGGGACCCGCGAACGACGGGGCCTCATCGTCAGCCTCCTCGCCGTGGTGGTCATCTCGGTTGGTACCTTCGCTGCGACCATGTTCGCAAGCTGGAGTCCGAAGCTGGGTCTCGACCGCGCCGGCGGTCTCTCGGTGGTCTACCAACCAGCCCACGCCATCAACGCTGGCCAGATGGCCGAAGAAATCGCCATCTTGACCAATCGAGTGAATGCATCCGGTGTCTCCGGGGCCACCGTGCAGCAGCAAGGGCAGAATATCGCCGTGACGGTTCCTGGCGCCAAGGATGCCCAAGCGATCCTGCAGACGCTTGGGTCCACCGCACAACTGTTCCTCCGCCCCGTGCTCTGCTACGCACCGCCCCTCAACACTGACCCGAAGAAGCAGGTGCCTGCTGGCACCAAGGTGCTGCCGTGTCGGAGCCAGTACGCGGTGACGACGGCGAACGCCCAGACCCCCAACGCCTCGATCGATCCGCTCTTTGGCTACTACCACTCGACCGAGCCGGCGAACGACGTCCAATCGAGCACGGTCATCCTGCCGGGCATTGGCTCCCAGATCCGCTACGTCCTCGGACCGGCACCGCTGACGGGGCGCATCATCGCCAATGCCACCGCCCAGGTCGATCAGACCAATCAGTGGGTGGTGAGCTGCAACCTCACCCCGGTTGGATCGGCTGGCTGGGACGTCATGGCGCAGCAGAACTTCCACAAGCCCGTCGCCATTGAGCTCGACGGCGTGGTGCAGTCTGCGCCGATCATCCTTCCCGGACAAGCGACGTTCAGCTCATTCGGTGGGACGCTCCAGATCTCCGGTGGGTTCACCCAGACGCAGGCCACCGCACTGGCAACGGTGTTGACCTACGGTTCGCTTCCGGTTGCCCTCAACGAACTCCAAGCGCAGACGGTGTCGCCGACGCTCGGTCACTCCTCGCTGGTGGCTGGTCTCGGTGCGGGTATCGCGGGGCTCATCATCGTGTTGCTCTACGTGATCGCCTACTACCGGGCGCTCGGCCTCGTCATCGTGAGCGGCCTCGCTCTCACGGGTGCGCTGCTGTACGCCATCATCTCTGCGCTCGGCCACACCTCACTGGCGCCGAGTTTCACCTTGGCTGGCGTGACCGGCCTCATCGTCTCCATTGGTATCACCGTGGACTCCTACATTGTCTACTTCGAGCGACTGAAAGACGAGACTCGCTCAGGGCGCACGGTGCGGACCTCGGTGGATCGAGGGTTCAAGAGTGCGTGGCGCACGGTGCTGGCCGCCGACCTCGTCTCGCTGATCGCTGCGGTGCTCCTCTACGAACTCGCCCTCGGTGACGTCCGTGGATTCGCCTTCTTCTTGGGTCTGTCGACCTTGCTCGACATCGCGGTGACCTGGTTCTACACACGACCACTCGTCTACCTCCTCGGTCGATCCGACGGGGCTCAGACTGGTGGCCGATTCGGCGTGGCACGAGGCCTCGCCGTCGAAGGCGGTGCCAAGTGAGCGCGTCCAC
>Ga0007809_10001155_pt1 | contig 11131 bp, 14 predicted proteins | sample CryBogCBE02Aug07_FD_60383 | JGI IMG/M metagenome (GOLD analysis project Ga0007809, IMG submission 60383) | Freshwater microbial communities from Crystal Bog, Wisconsin, USA - CBE02Aug07 | ecosystem: Environmental > Aquatic > Freshwater > Lake | place: Crystal Bog, Wisconsin, USA | collected...
ATCTTATAGAGTAAAGATCCATGCTCAAAATTCTGCTGGGGAAGACACGCGCGGCCATCGCAGACTCCAGGAACAAAGATAACGAGCAAAGCACCGTTAAAGAGACGATAGGCCTCTATCATAATTGTTACTGGTGTTATAGCTTGCGTTAAGGCCTGCGTTAAGGCTTGCGTTATAGCTTGCATAAGCATTTATTTAAGGATAAGAATATTTCCTGACAAGTCCCGTCGAGCGAAGCAGTCGACTGAAAAGTGGCCCCGACGACCGCAGCGATAACAAAGAGCCATTCTCATCTTGTATCGCCAGCACTTCATCTCATGTCTCTTCCACTCGGCCTCGTTCTCAAACATCGACGTGCACGCCTCGCAGTCCCAGACAAGCCGCCTCCCATTCGCGGTCACCTTCGCCTTACAGGTCTGGAAAAAGTGCCCTGCATGGCCACACCGAATACAATTATCCTTCGCACCCCAGAGTTCTTTCGTCAGAGAGGCGCGCTGCACCGCGTCGAGTTCCATGGCCACATAGACACCTCCGCGCACCCTATCCAGGCCGTGTATCGCCATATACTCTTTCGTGTATCTGTCTTCATCAAATGGACTCGCATTCTCAAACACCTTTTCAATCCCCAGCGGCCTGAACTTGCGTGTCCACGCGGATCCTCTTCCTTCCAGATGCTCTTGATATCGTTTCATTGGATTGTCTGATTTGCCAATATAGAATCGGCCTTGTTGTAATCTGAGAATATAGATGTTTGTGGTCATTTGTTATCTTTAAAGGGGGTGAGCCGCTTAGGTAACGTCGTGGCTTAATTCTAAGAAGCCTACTGGCTTATTAATTTAGCCCAAACGACTAATAACCCGTCATAACTTTAATATTAGAAAGCTCTTTGAGCTTTCTAATATTAAAGTTTAGACGGTAAGCATTGATTAAAATATCCATCTATGATATAATGTCCTCGGCTTCCATTTCATTCAGACAGACGAAGAGAAAGACTCTGACAACGGGTGGATACGGTCCTACCATCTTCTCACAGTCTGACATTGATAGCGCATTCAGTAATGCCACCGTTACAGGAAATGTCTATCTCTCTCCTAATGCTGCGGCATTTGCTACTTCGGCAGGTATGTTAAACACTGGAAGTGATCTATCTTCTGTAGATGCCACTATACTAACGCTCTTAGATCTGGGTAAAGATATCTATGTGGGTATTACGGGCCTTGCTAATAATCTATTGCGTTTCAGACTTGTGAAAATTACGGGTGATATCCAGAGTCTCGGTGAACCTGTAGGTCCCACTCCCTCTACGGGATATGTTGTTGTTGAGAGCAGAGTCTCAGAAACATACTCCAATAAGTTATATGTAAGTTCTTGGCTCGCTTAAAAACTGCCTCTATAATATAATGACGTCGCTTCTTGCTTCATTCAAGCAGACAACAAGAAAGACACTCACCACAGGAAATTATAATCCTCGTGTTTTTCAGCTTTCCGATATAAACTCTCAGTTTCCTACAGCACAGGTTACAGGAAATGTCTATCTCTGCCCGACAAAGGAGGCATTTGATGCGGGTGCGTCTAATTTAAATGCTGGATACGCAGTGGCAGTAGGTGTTAATATTCAAACTCTTATTGATCTTGGAAAGGACATCTTTGTAGGTGTTCAGGGAAATGCAAATGATCTCTTACATTTCAGATTAATAAAGAATACGGGTAACCAGGCCAGTCTCGGTGAACCGGTTGGCCCTACGACGGGTTATGTTGTTGTTGATAATAAGGTTGGAATCACATACAACGATAACTTATATGTAAGCGCCTGGCTTTCTTAACGTCGTGAGTTTACCCCTAACGGTGAGACTTAAAAATAAGGAAGCTCGAAGAGCTTCCTTATTTTTAAGATCCATCACCAAATTAGTCGTAAGTGCCGGCCAAGGCCGACCCTTAGGGTTGGACATTTATTTTAAGGAAGCTTCCTTAAAATAAAGTTACGACGTTAGATAAAAACCGAGTTCATAGTATAATGACATCTGTTCTTAGCTCTTTCAAGCAGCCGAGTAAAGCAACATTAAATACGGGAGGATATTCTCCTGTTTTATTTCAACTTTCTGATATTCAGGCCGCGTTTTCTACGGCAACGGTTGTAGGAAATATCTATCTGAGTCCGGATGCAACGTCCTTTGGTGCATCGGCGGATGCGCTCAATACTTCCACTGTTCCTCTTGGGAATGGTAGTTTAATGACACTTATTGATCTTGGCAAGGATCTCTACATTGGTGTTAATGGAGGTGAGAATGATCTATTACACTTCAGACTGGTAAAGGCTACAGGCGATGTAAACAGTATTGGTGAGCCGGTTGGCACTGTAACAGGATATACTGTTATTGATAATAAGTTGGGCCTATCATACCATAATAAGCTGGAGATCAGAGCTTGGCTTGTGTGAGATCATGACTGACGTCATTTAATATTTAATTTAAGAAAACTCTCTGAACTTCCTTAAATTAAAGTATAGACGGTATATAGAAATATCATGGCTTATTAACCCTTTTACTCGTAAAAATCAACCTACTCCAAACCCTTCAACATCAACCCTCTCTAATTTAAATAAAAGGAAGGATAATTTACTTAAAAGAAGGGCTTGGATGGGAAAAGCCTCTCGTGAGGTAGCGCAAATCCGGCAAGGTTCAGAATTTGTCTCAGGCGTCCTTCCAGTAGCACAGGCAGCGACGGCGGTCGGTTTTGTCGCGGCTGCTGCAACAGGTGCAACAGGTATTCTCGTTGCCTCTGCGCCTGTTTCCGCCTCTTTACTTCTCGTGGGCCTATTTGCTGCTCACCTCAAGCGTATGCATGGAGCTAATAAGGAGTTTTCACTAAATTGCGTAGCCATTATGGAGGAGACAACGCGCATGTATCATATTATTCAAGTAATTAAAGAAATATCTCAGAAGAAAAAAACAGAAAATAAAAATTCAGAACTCATTTACCCTCAGTTAAAATCACTAAGTTTTGCTAAGGTTGATGTATGGGTAGGTGTTGTCTTACGTGGACTCGTAAAAATGGCAGGCCCCGAGGCCTTTGATCAGATAGAGATAGAACTTAAGAGTACAAGAGCAGATCCCTCCTTCATAGCTCTTTTTGAGAAATTTAAGAAGGAAACAAAGCCATCCTCCTTTGCTTTTCTTAGAAGAAAATTACGTAGAATTTTACAACCGATTGAACAGCTTCGCATGCTCGTAAGAGATGTTATAATTCTCTCTATTTTTTTCCAGATTTTATTGGGAGAGTTCCATATTCTTCTAATGGCGAATACAACTGATACATGGCTCCAGGGAAATCCTATTTTTCAAGGTTTCAAACAACAGATTGATCCTACATATGTGAAGATTGAGGAGAAGGTAATTGCTGCAGCAGCTACCGTTGGCGTTGGTGTTGCTACAGAGCAACAGAGAGAGGAAGGCGATCCTGGTTCTGTTTCTCCTAGCCCTGTTGCTACTGTTCCTGTTGCTCCTAATGTAATACCCCAGGAATTTGCTAATGCAAATTCTACCCTTGCGCGCGGAGGCACGCGTAAACGCAAGGCAAAATTTGAACGCAAAACCTACAAAATCAAATATTAATGCTGCTCAATCCAGCACTCTTCAAGCTACCACACCATGAGATCAAATCCTATGGTGCAGAAGCTCTCACCTATGGCTCTCTAAATGAAAAGGGGCTCGCGTCGGTCGTCTCGCGCTTACTATTGGTAAGGCAAATCCAAGGCTTCGATCTCGGCTGTGGAGACGGCGAACTCATCTGGCATCTTGGCCATTTGTTACCAGGCTCCACATGGTCCGGCGTTGAGATCAGTGAACAGCGCGTGGGCCTGCAAACGCGCGATGTCTCCATTTGGCAAGGCGATATGCTAGAGGAGTCATTTCATGGTTACAATGTGCTCCACGCAGATAACTTGTGCTTGGACGAGAAAACTGCCGATGCACTAGAGGAAAAGATAGCCAATGAGTTCCGAGGCCTCTATATTTCCTATCGCAGAGGTGCAAACATGAAGTTCTTACGCAAGGCGGTGCTGCTTGACTCCGTGCTTACGGAGACGACATGGTCCTCTTGTGTTTTGCACTATTATAGTATCGGCGTCACTCCCAGCTCACATTGAGATGATTGGCCGAAACACTAATATCAATATCAGGAAAGGTTTGATAAACTTTTTCAATCACTGCAGCTAGATGCTCATGAGGAATCGGACCAGGATCGTATTTGTTCAGAATACCCTGAGATGAATAGGTTGCATAACTGTCCTTCTTTAGAACGGGAAAGCTGATCTTCCTCACTCCTTTCTTGGCCCAGACCAAGATACCCTCTCCAACATACTTGGAGTAGATCTCAACCTCCCTCGTGGCCACCGCCGCCTCATATTCACTACCAAGCTCCTGTAATTGAGCACGAGTATACATTCTTTTAGTTTGTCGTGGTATTTTTGATCATCAAATTTACTTATCAAAGAAAAGATGCGCAACCTGGTCTTTACCTCGGCTGGAGATAACACAACCTTTTATAAGCTGTGGACTTGGCCTGGGCCCAGACCCGAAGCCAAGCAAAACTTCGATATTTTCGTTGTCTATTACGGCGATTCAGAAGAAAACTACGAGAAATACAAGGGTTGTGTCGAACACATTGAAAAGAGAAAGGGCTCCAAGTTTCAGAATTTCCACTGGCTCTGGACCCAGAAGCCAGAACTCTTTGATCCCTACGACAGATATTTTATTATGGACGATGACATTCTGATTAGATGTGATGATATTAATAAGATGTTTGAACTATCCCAGCATTTCGAAATCTGCGCCCCCTCTTTCAGAAAAGGGAGTGTCATCTCTCACAAGATTACAAAACAGAAGAAGGACTGTGAATTTGCATACACGAACTTTGTGGAAGTGAACACACCCCTCTTTTCTAGGAAAGCGCTTGATAATCTAATGAATGTATATCACCCTTCTCTTATCGGCTGGGGCATTGATTATCTGGCTATATGGGCGAATGGCCTGGAGAAGGACACAAGTTATGGAATCATTCACTCTATCTCTTGCATCAATCCCAGCAAAAGGGAAAAGGGTGGAAAAAGAGAACTTCTCAAGATCAAAAACGCGAAAAAGAGACGGATTCTCTGGGAAATCTATGCGGCCAAACTGGGCTGTCCCAAAGAATTTGATAAGATAGTATGGAGCCAACTAAGAACTTCTTCATAAGACCTTCACGATGGGGAACAATGAAACTGTTTCAAAAGATCAAGTATAGTTTTCCCCATTTTCCCGAAGCATTTGGCAAGTATGTGGACAAACTCCAGGCGAAAGAGATCGTGAGAGAAATGGCAGGGGATCTCGTGCGCATTCCGAAGACTGTGCGCATCATGGAGAGTCACACCGATCTCAGTGAATGCGATATAAATCCTAATTGGATGATCAAGACAACTCACGGCTCGTCACAGAACATTGTCTTTCATCCTGGTGTAGACTATACTATCAATTGGATTCTGTCTATGTTGGAGAGATATAACAAGTCTTTCTACCTCACTCACGGCGAGGCACAATATAAGTGGGTTCAACCGCGCTTCTTTATTGAAGAGAAGATTGACGACTATTTCAATGGAAAGGATGGAAATGCGATCACTTTTATGATCTATTGCTTGAATGGAAAGCCCTACACTGTCATCTTCATGGATAAGAAGCAGGATCGCTATAGACACTTCCTCTTTTCAGAAGATGGGGCCCTGGAGCAGATTCCCATTCAGAATCAGGTCTTCTACGCATTTGAGATTCCTCCTAAGCCCATCATGGCGCGGATGTATGCGGCGGCTGTCCGTCTTTCACAACCCTTTGAATTTGTTCGCGTGGACTTTTATTTAGGAAAGGATGGTGAACTGTATTTCAGCGAGTTCACCTTCACTCCCAATTCAGGCGAGCAGATTTATTCAGATGCATTGGAGTTGACGTTGGGGGCTTTATGGGTTTAGACGGCGGCAGGAACGCGGATCGCGAGAGAAGGGCGTCTAGGGGCGACTGCCTCAAGCTTCTCGGCATTCATTGACTTACGGCGCTCTTTTGTTACGGTTCCAACAAAAAAGCACCTGTATCCGAGGCATCCTGCCAGAATGCAAACTATGATAACACTTACACCAATTGCGGCTGATACACCAGGTGTAAGATTTGGTTGGTTAGAGGCGGAAAGAGTTGTGTTTGTCGCATTTACAGGAACTGTTATATTTGTCCTTGTAGGTGTTGCAGTAGAGCTATAACTAGCCAGCATGCTCAGTGAGGAAATGGAACTGGAGGTTACAGAAGGAGAGGCTGAGCCTGTTACCGAGGCTGATCCTGTTACCGATGTGGTTATAGAGGCTGAAGGCGAGGACGTAGTTGTCACTGAGGGAGAGAGTGTTGTGCTAAGCGTAACTGATGGCGAAGTTGTAACCGAGGAAGAGGAGCTGGGTATAAGTGTCATAGAGGCCGAAGAAGTGGGTGCTACTGACATCGTAGCAGTGGCCGTAGTTGCAGATCCGAGGGCGCAGCAGAAGGTGACGCTTGTTGAAAAGGTGCTGCCAGCGACGTATGTGCATCCATAGGAGGCGCCCTTCAGATAACAGGATGCGCCATTTACGATGTCCCAGCTCGGAGCCACCGTGTTGCAGAGTGTAGCTGCATTGGTCTGAATGTAGCTACAGTCAGGAATACCTTGGCCCGCAGGGCAAGGTGCATTGTGCTGGGTCAAGCCAGATAAGCTGAGGCAGGAGCCTTGAGCTGCCGCGTAGCTTACCATAGAGCTTAGAAGGAGAAGAAGCATTTCTACTTGACAGTTGGAGTTTTATTCTTAGATGTGCTAGGCCCACCCATCATCTCCGTATAGAGTTCCTCTAGGGCATTCTTATCATCCTCTTCCTTCTCATCGAGCGCAGGAATAATCGCAGGCAAAGGCGCATACGCAAGCTCCTCTGCATGTGAAGCATAGGCGCCGCACCGAATGAAAATAGTATAGGCAAATTCCGCAGTGAGGTTGGAGTAACTCACTTCATTCCACGGATCGCTGAAATAATAGAGGGACGGAACGGAATGGATTCTCTTTTCAGGAACCAGGATCTTCCACCTCTTCAGGGCCCAATAGAATCCCAGGGTCATAATGATCACAACCGGTTGCGTGATGAAAACGGCAAAGATCTGCGAGGTGGCCCAGCTCGTCATGATCGTGGCCCCCGCATTTGTTGTGGCCGCAAAAAGAATGAGATAATTGAGACAGAATGCAAACCAGCCCATGGATGCGGCAAGAATGGCGGTCGATGTCCATGTGTGGCAAGGAAAATACTTGTCAGTCTCCTCTTTTCTGGGAAACCGCTCCCTCGGCCGCTTCACAACACTCAACATCTTTCCAAGAAGCTCCTTTGTTGACATAGCCAGAATGTCCTTGAACTTGGAAATGAAATAGGGGTCCAGTGCCATGTCACCCTTACTGAACAGATATGCAAGGCCATACTTCTCAAACTCCGCGCGACGTCTATACTCCTCATAAAGAAGAGGGAATTGCGCCTGGAACTCGAGGGTTCCCACATAGTTGAAAACATAGAAGAGGAGCTGGAACACAGGAATATTCAGAGTCATTGTAATGGTGGCGAGGGCGAGCATTTCATAGACAGGCATTGCGACACCCTGCGTTGTGAAGGAGTGAAGAGAGGCAGTCACAAAGAGAGAGTGAAACTGGATCACAAAGACAAAGAGAAGACGAAACACGCGGCTGAGGCGCGGATCGAAGCGGAACAGAAACTGGAGAGAAGGATGGTGCTGCATGATGCGGTGGAACATGTTCAGAGACCGATCGCTCGTTTCGCCCACACCCTCCTTTCTGAACTTGACCAGGCTGCTCTTCTTGTCATACACATAGACCGGCGCATACGCATTGTGCTGTAGAGATTTCTTTACAAGAGGATTGCGGAGAAGAGAGTGGACATAGCGGCGCGTGGAGGCAAGATCAATGTAGAGAACGGCAGCTCCGAGGATCACTGTTAGGATAGCGATACCACCGAAAAGGCCGAACCAGAGGGCATATTGGCCCGCATTATGATATACATTGCCCGCATTTTTATAGATTTCCTCATTTGTCTGAACAACCGCAAGAACACGGGCTGAAAAGTCTGTCAAGTGGCTGCAATTACAAACAGTCTCTGTGAAGGTGCCGTTCACAGCAACGCAGCCTTCGCTCGTCCAGGACTTGGTGTCTGCATCCCAGTAGGAGCAACTGTGGCTGAATTCAGGAGGAGGGCAGAGGAACTCCTCAAACGTGTAGGATGCCATAGAGGAGCAAATGAAGATATCCGTCGTATTAAGAAGACAAGGAACGCGCCAGGTTCCAGGCGCGGTCAGATTGGCTCCATGGAAATGGACGTAGCTTTCCTCTGCAGTATAGACGAATAATTCAGAGGTGTCGCATCTCGCCATGTAGGTGGGTGGTGTCTGCAGCCTCGGATCATCAGGTGAAATATGGAGAGGCCAGCTCATTACAATGGGTTCTGTCAGATTTGCTATTGAGATAGGATTCCCATTGGTATCTAGCACGTTCAATGTGAAGACAGGGGAGTCAGGAACAACCGAAGACAGATTACTATAAGGATTAGAGGCCCAGTGGATAAGAGAGACAGAGGCGGCTTGAGGGAAAAGGATAGTCAGAGGAGGAAGAGAGATCTGGATTGTGCCTTGTGTCAGTGTATGAGAGGCATCAGAAGGGAGTGTCTGCACGGACATGGAGAAAGTGCTCGTATTCACCGCGAAGGAGCCATTATCGATGAGTTTTGCGCCGAGCTGGTTAAGCTGTGTCTTAATCACAGAGGGATCGTAGCTGGCCAGCGTATTGATGAACTCGGCCGCCTGTGTTGTTGTGATATTTGTCAGATTGATAGGAGGAGGCGCGAACCAGTTCGGCGTAGGTGATGGCGTCATCGTGGGAGTAGATGAATAGGTTGCGCTGGAGGAGTATGTTGGTATAGCACTCCGCGAGAAGGAACTTGTCTCGGTCGCGGTAGCAGTAGATGAATAGGTTGCGCTGGAGGATTTTGTTACAAGGGCTGTGTGCGAGGAGGAAGCGGACCCTGATGCAGTTGCCGTCCAAGAAGAGGATGGGACGGCAGCTGCTGTTGCAGATGCTGTGGCAGAGGCCGACGCGGAGGCGGAGGCTGAAGCAGAGGGAGTGGCTGTTCCAGTAGGAATGTAGACCTGCCAGAGTTTCATGTTATAGGTGGTCTCATCGCAATCACAGCCGTTCAGAGGTTCAACTATTAATTGGACAGTTGAAACATTTAGAAGAAGATATGATACTGATACAGTGAGAGGTGTATTAACAATGTTTTGCCATGTAGAAATTGGATCACCATTCAAGAACAGAGTTAAGATAATACCATTTCCGCAAAAGGCAGGATTTGATGCCACTAATGAGACCCTCATATTCCACACTTGCTTTGCTGGATTTCTCCATTCAATCCACGGCCTAAGTGTTCCACAAATACCTGAGTTACATGCACTACTTGTTGTAAGTATAGACTTAGTAACATATGCAGGGCATTCAGTATCATAATACCAACTGTTTAGTGCATAACTTGTAGACCCAAAGCTCTGCGCTGCCGATCCATTAAATCCATAGAGCCATCCATTGACTCCATTTGTCGCAGAAAAGTCGGTCGCGCTGTTGTAGACACGGACACCACTTTGTGTAGGTGTGGACGTAGGTGTGGGTGTATGCGTGGCAGAAGCACTTGATGTATCCGATTGTCCATAGGCAACCGAAACCAACGTGGCAAGAATGGTCAGCAACCTCATGCTTTTCTTAAAGGAAGTAATTCGCCTCTAGGCCCCGCACATTTCTTATAACGTCGTGACTTTATTTTAAATAAATGTCCAAGCCTAAGGGTCGGCCTTGGCCGGCACTTACGACTAATTTGGTGATGGATCTTAAAAATAAGGAAGCTCTTGGAGCTTCCTTATTTTTAAGTCTCACCGTTAGCTAAGAAGGATGAAGTTCAACCTTTTCGGAACCTTATTTATGCTATATGGAATTCTAAAAGTCTTACTTGTCATGTCAATTACCTGGTTCATACCACCTGATATACAGAAACAGCTCTCCACAATTGAAGGCACTGATCTCTTTATAAGTGGAGATACGACACTTGCAGGAAGAATGATTGATTATATTCTTCTGTCCTTCGGTCTCTTTACAACTGTTCATGGAATGGTTCTCAATGATATTCTAAAGGCTCCATACATTGAGACCAAGCCCTTTCAGTATTTTATTTACACGGGACTAGGCCTCTTTTCTATTCTCTTTTACACTCTTACTATCTATACTAATTTACCGATTAATAAAGATCCTAAGGAATATGAAAATTACAAGATTTACGGATATATTGGAGGTATTTCCTTTCTGGCTGTGCCTGTTCTGTGGGAGTTGAGCGAGTATCTATTTCCTATGTTAAACAAGCTATCTGTTGAAAAGCAGATGATGTATATGACCCTGATTATGTTTATTGGATTGGGAGCATTAGCGGGCATGTTTTACAGCGTGAATAGGCTAAAGAAGGCACAGCCATTTAATACCAATTCTGCCTAGGTTCCGTGGGCGGAAACATGCGCTCAAGGCCAGGTGTCCAGGAACGATAGTTCCAACGACCCTGGTGTGTTGATGAATCTGTATTATAGAAAGGGTCCAGGGCTGCATCCGCATCCTTCGCAGCTTGAGGCACCACGGTCACGTTCTCACCGACGGTAGGCATAGGCTCCATAGATGCCGGCGCCTCCTGATCCGTCTCCTCGTAGACAATCTGCTCATTCTTCTTTCGGGTTCCAACCACCTCATAGACATTGTTCTTCTTTCTGACGACCTGCGGGACCTCGCCCTTCTGATCGTAGATCTTACGGATGAGTTCCATTGCGTCATCCACATTGTAGGTCGTCAGATCACCGGCATGCTTCGGCTGGTAGGTCTGAAGAATCTTCTTCTCATGCTGCTCGACAGCTAATGTATCCGGGGGCATGATCGCGTTATCCTCGATGAAGTTATAGGGATTTCCCGATGCATCCAGAGGGCCCGTCACAGCATCTACGGGCTTATCCTCCAGATT
>Ga0007809_10001159_pt1 | contig 11097 bp, 11 predicted proteins | sample CryBogCBE02Aug07_FD_60383 | JGI IMG/M metagenome (GOLD analysis project Ga0007809, IMG submission 60383) | Freshwater microbial communities from Crystal Bog, Wisconsin, USA - CBE02Aug07 | ecosystem: Environmental > Aquatic > Freshwater > Lake | place: Crystal Bog, Wisconsin, USA | collected...
CATTTAACGCTGCACCAAACCGTCACCCAGTCATTGGCTGGATGGAGGACCTCAAAAACATGACCTACTTGGATGCCCAAAATTGGTATCACAAATGGTATACCCCAAGTAACGCAGTGCTCGTCGTGGTTGGTGATGTCAAACCAGAGGAGGTTTTGAACATGGCCCAGAGGACTTATGGAGCCATTCCGAAGCGACAAATTGAGGAACGAAAATTACAAGGTGAGCCTGAACAAAAAGGTATTAAACGTTTTACTTTGAAAGCGCCTGCAGAAAATACCCTAGTATTTATGGGTTGGAAAGCGCCTAAAGTGGATAATGGCAACATGGATGTCATTGATCCATGGGCGCTTGAAGTCCTCGCTGGAATTCTGGATGGAAATCAAAATGCCAGGCTCAATCGCACACTGGTCATTGATAAAAAGATCAGTAGTGGTGTGGGTAGTTCTTATGAAGCAAGTGGCCGTGGAGAGCAATTATTTTTGATCGAGGGTGAAATGTTGCCTGGAAAATCCCCGCAACTTTTTGAAAAAGAAGTCAAATCAATCCTCGCCAAAATTGCTGAAAGCGGCATTCAAGATCAGGAATTACAGAGGGTCAAAATTGCGGTAACTGCTGCGCAAGTTTACAAACGTGATTCTGTATTTGGTCAAGCTATGGAAATTGGTGCAAATGAAATTGTTGGTAACTCGTGGAAAAAAATTGATGTGATGACTGAAAAGATTCAAGCTGTCACTGCAGATCAAGTGAAGTTGGTTGCCAAAAAATATTTTACTGACGATCATCTGACGGTCGGCATTTTGGATCCGCAACCGATCGACCCTGCCAAAAAACTCGCCAATGAGCGGGCTGCGGCAGCCATTCAACGTTAAGAGAAAATTTATGAAAAAAACTGTCCACGCACTTTTTACCGTGCTTACTTTCCTGTTTGGCATGTTTCAAGTTCAAAGTACTTTTGCTGCGCTGCCCATCCAAAAAGCGGATTTACCAACCGGTGCAAAGCTTTTTTTTGTGGCTGCAAGAACTATCCCGATGGTCAATATCGGCATTGACTTTCCGGGAGGAAGTGCCTACGACCCCTTCCATAAATATGGAGTTGCTGAATTTACAGCGGAGTTGATGGATAAAGGTTCAAAAATCCAGGGTGTAGAAAAAAACGAGGCATATATCGCCGACAGTATTTCTGATTTGGGATCGATGGTTAATTTTCACGCATCCAATGAGACAGGTTCTGTTCGAATCAAGACATTAAGTAAGGCAGAGGTTCTCAACTCCGTCATCAATCAGGTCAGTGATATGCTTGCTTACCCAACTTTTAACCCCAAAATTTTAGAGCGGGAAAAAGCCAGAACTCGGAGTAGCCTGCTTGAGAGTAAAACCAAACCAGAGTTTTTGTTAGGCGAGCAATTTAAAAAAATGATTTATCGTGATCATCCTCTAGGCAATGAGGAGACGATTGAAACGATCGCCAAAATTGAAGTCGCTGATTTAAAGAAATTTCATCAGATGTATTACCGCGCCAATCAAATGAACGTCATCATTGTTGGAGATGTTGATTTCAATCAAGCGATTGAAATTGGCACACGTTTAACAAAAAACTTACCTACCGGTCCCATCGTCAATACGACTTTGCCAAGTCTGATGGCATTGCCTGTTGCTGATCAGGCAACAAGAGAGGTCAAGATTGCCCACCCTTCTGCGCAGGCCCATATACAGATGGGGATTACAAGTCCGCCGCGCAAAGACCCTGACTATTTCCCACTCTTGGTTGGTAACTACATCTTGGGCGGGGGTGGCTTTGTATCAAGATTAATGAATGAAATTCGAGAAAAAAGAGGTTTGGCATACAGTGTTTCGAGTTATTTTTATCCTGCCAAAAATTCTGGATTTTTTACGGCAAGTTTGCAAACACGGAAAGATCAGTCTAACGAAGCAGCCACCTTACTGAAAGACACAATAGCTCAATTTGTTGAAAAAGGACCCACTGATGAAGAAATGTTGGCCGCTAAAAATAACCTGATCAACGGCTTTCCATTACGCATTGACAGCAACAATAAATTATTAGAAAACCTCTCCGCTATTGCTTGGTTAGACTTACCACTAGACACTTTAGACACTTGGACCGAGCACGTTCAAGAGATAACCAAAGAAAATGTCCAAGCTGCGTTTAAAAAGCATCTGCTGATGGACCGTATGGTCACTGTAACGGTTGGGGGTAAATGAAGAAAACGCCTCGATCGGCGGAACGTATTCGCATTATTGCGGGGTTTTGGCGGAGCCGTCGGATCGAGATTGCTCTGCAACCTGGCTTGCGCCCAAGTACAGATCGGATCCGTGAAACCGTTTTCAATTGGCTTAATCCCTTCCTTGAGGATGCCACGGTTTGTGATCTGTTTGCCGGTACAGGTATTTTAGGTCTTGAAGCGTGCTCTAGGGGAGCCCGAGAAGTAATTTTTATCGAAAAAAATCCGGTCGCATTTCAAGTTTTACAGAAAAATATCGAAGGCTTAAGGCCCCTGCCGGAAGGGGCAGCCATTCAATGTATCCAAGGAGATGCTCTGCAATGGCTCAAAAAACAAGAGGCATTTGCTCCGCAATTGATTTTTTTGGATCCCCCATTTGATCAACCAGAAATCCTCCTCGAAGCACTTGATCTCATTTCTCAAATGACAAAAAAATCAGAACCGCCAATTATTTATGTAGAATCAAACGCTAAGTTACAAAATAGTGCAATTTTAGAGAGAATCCCTGGTTTTGCAATAAACAGGGAATTGGTTGCAGGTGTTGTTAAAGCGTGTGTTTTAATGCGCCATGCGCAGGATTGAACCATTAAGGAGTAGTTACATGACGATCGCCGTTTATCCAGGTACTTTTGACCCGTTCACGAGGGGCCATGAAGATTTAGTACGCAGAGGCTCCTCCATCTTTGAAGAACTCGTTGTGGGCGTTGCGGATAGTAAAAACAAAAACCCGATCTTCACCTTAGAAGAACGCATCCAAATCGCAACTGAAGTCTTGGGTCACTATCCAAACGTGCGGATTGAAGGTTTTACGGGTTTATTAAAGGATTTCGTTAGAAAAAATCAGGCACGTGTGATTCTAAGGGGTTTACGGGCGGTGTCTGACTTCGAATATGAGTTCCAAATGGCTGGTATGAATCGCTACTTGGTGCCAGATGTCGAAACCTTATTTTTAACCCCTTCCGATCAATATCAATTTATTTCCGGGACGTTTGTTCGCGAAATCGCGGTGTTGGGTGGTGATGTGGGTAAGTTTGTATTTCCATCCGTTGAGGCATGGCTGAAGAAAAAAACAAATCTGCCAAGAGAGTAACTCATGGCATTAATGATTACCGATGACTGTATTAATTGTGATGTCTGCGAGCCTGAATGCCCGAATGATGCGATCAGTATGGGACTAGAAATTTACGAAATCAATCCAGATCGTTGTACGGAATGCGTGGGCCATTATGACAAGCCACAATGTCAGATTGTCTGTCCTATCTCCTGTATTCCGTTTAATCCAGATGTTGTAGAAAATAAAACAGAACTGCTCGCTAAGTATCATCTACTCCAAAAAAGATAACTCAAGAGGTGTGAAGGGCTTTCATTGCTCCCTCAGGGTCTCCGGATACCAATTGCGGTAGGACCTGCAAAAATTTCTCAAAGCTTTGATCAATGGCATTTTGATCCAATGAGCTTGGACGTTTGAGAACGTAGTTCGCCACTTCTTGATAGGGCGTACCTACTGGTACGAGATTTCTTGGGTGCCCAATTCCGACCCGTAAGCGCCAATAATCAGGAGTCCCAAGATGTTGTGTGGTGCTTTTTAGACCATTATGACCGCCTGTACCCCCAGCAAACTTTAATTTGGTCATACCTGCAGATAAATCTAACTCATCATGAATAACGAGTATTTGGTTTGTCGGAATGTGATAAAAACGGGCGACTGCTCCGATAGACTCACCGCTTAAATTCATGAACGTTTGCGGTTTGAGTAAATAAAGTGTTTGATTCTTTGTAACGATTTTGCTCAAATGCCCTTTAAAAGCCGTTTGCTTCGTAAAGGCGGATCGATATTGGGAGGCGATGAGGTCACATAACCAAAACCCTGCATTATGCCGGTCATGGACATGTTCTTCACCTGGATTACCTAGACCAACAATTAATTGAATCATGAAAATTATTTAAGAAACAAAGAGAACGTCATTCAATAAAAAAACCCGCCCAAAAAAACTGAGCGGGTATTTGTACCGAAGGTGGGTTACTCCTTACCTTCTTTGTCTTTCAGTTTGGTTGCTGCTGGATCTGCTGGAGCCTCTGGTGCGCCTGATGCAATAGGTTCAGAACTCACTAACGGGAGACGGGCAACGGCGATTGCAGGATTATCATGGTCAACGTGCGGACTTAAAGATACCCCTTTTGGCAGACTGATATCTTTTGCATGAATCGAATCACCAATGGCCATTTTACTTAAGTCAATCGCAATGAACTCTGGCAAATCGGATGGCAAGCAAATGATTTCAAGTTCATTGACGATGTGATTCACCACACCACCGCCGAGCTTAACTGCTGGCGAAATGTCATCTCCTGTAAAGTGCAAAGGAATTTTCATGTGCACTTTTTGTTTGGCATCTACACGTTGAAAGTCAATGTGCAAAACCAAAGGTTTAAAGGGGTGCATTTGGTAGTCACGCAACAACGCTTGTTGCACAGTACCACCGACTTCAATATCTAAAATCGAAGAATGGAAGGCTTCTTTTTTTAAAGCATGGAAAAGAGCGTTATGGTCAAGTTCCACTGCTTGCGGTAATTCTGTTCCACCATAAATAATACCCGGTGTTTTTCCAGAGTTGCGCAGGCGGCGGCTCGCACCAGTGCCCTGTACGCTACGTTCGTAGGCGACGACTTTCATATAAAACTCCTTAATTGATGTTTAACTTACTCAAAGAGTAAGCACTTTGTGGCTCGCGACCAAGCACAAAGGTCTTTGATTATATCGGGATAATCCGTGTTTGGCTAGTCTGTCTCAGTGAACATCGACATGACGGAGTCACCTCGACTGATCCGTTGTAAAGTCTCACCGAGCAACGGCGCAACCGATAACACCCGAATTTTAGGACTGTTGATGGCATTTTCACGAAGCGGGATTGTATCCGTTACCACGACTTCGTCTAGATCAGAATCCATAATCCGACTAATAGCATTACCTGATAAAACGGGGTGAGTACAATACGCCATCACGCTCTTTGCCCCGCGCAGCTTGAGAACTTCAGCCGCTTTGCACAGAGTCCCACCGGTATCAATCATGTCATCCATAATCACACATTGACGGCCATCGACGTCGCCGATTACATGCATGACTTCTGAGACATTGGCTTTTGGACGTCGCTTATCAATAATGGCTAAATCACATCCGAGTTGTTTGGCGAGGGCTCTTGCACGTACGACCCCTCCAATATCTGGCGAAACCACCAGTAAATCGCCATTATTACGATGGTGTAGGTCTGCTAATAGGATAGGCGAAGCATAAATGTTATCTACTGGAATATCAAAAAATCCCTGAATTTGGTCAGCATGGAGGTCCATGGTGAGGACTCTGCCAACACCGGATACGGATTGCAACATATTCGCTACGATGCGGGCTGAGATAGCAACGCGCGCCGAGCGTGGACGGCGATCCTGCCTTGCATAACCGAAGTAAGGGATCACTGCCGTTATAGTACCTGCGGAAGCACGTTTTAGTGCATCCACCATAATCATTAGTTCCATTAAGTTATCGTTGGTCGGAGCACAGGTGGGTTGAAGCACAACGACGTGTTTGCTACGGACATTCTCTTGGATTTCCACTTGGATTTCGCCATCTGAAAACCGACCCACCATGGCTTTACCTAAATCTTGACCTAAATATTGCGCAACCGATTTTGCTAATAGTGGATTGGCATTCCCTGTAAAAATGATCAAGGACTCATTACTCATCTTGGCTCCAAGAGTGAACGCAACGCATTAATTGCATAATTGTTTGAAAAGTGAAAGGCGCGAGGGATGGTGGCAGAGGAGGAAGGACTCGAACCTTCGGATGCCGGAATCAAAATCCGGTGCCTTAACCAACTTGGCGACTCCCCTTTTGTGCGACATTTTTTACATCTATGCAAGATTTTAAATTATAAGCCGGGTGATTCACAAGACTATTCACTTTAAAACCTTGCCAATGGGTCGGAAGCTTTGACATAGCGGTTTCGATAGGGGTGGTTTCTGAAATTTCACAGAAAACCGAACTACCAGAACCACTCATTCTTGGCTTCGATCCTGGAAACTCAGATTCTAACCAATCAATAGCTTGCATTACTTCCGGGTATATTTGAATTGCAATAGATTGTAAATCATTCATAAGCAAGCCATGATGAGCAACATATTGTTCTTCGAAGTCATTGATTGTAATCGGAGTGTGATTTCGAGTCAAATCAGGTGATGCAAAGATCGTTTGTGTAGGGATCGACACCCCTGGATATACCAAGAAAAAAGAAGCTGTGCGCGGTTTGACGGTATGGAGGACTTCGCCAATTCCTTCAACAAATGCATTGTGTCCGAATAAGAAAAAAGGAACGTCTGCACCTAAACGCAGACCCAATGACATGAGCTCGTTAATATCGAGGTTTAAGTTCCACAAGTCATTGAGACCAAGTAATACACTGGCAGCGTCAGAAGACCCACCACCTAGCCCAGCTCCCATGGGAATATGTTTCACTAATTCAATGTCTACCCCAAAGCTTGAACCCGTATGTTGTTTGAGTAATCTCGCCGCTCGAACGACGAGATCATCCTCAGAGGGTAATCCTGGTATTGGATTGATCCGGCGAATTGCACCATCCTCCCGAGAGGAGAGCGTGAGTTCGTCACATAAATCAATATATTGAAAAACGCTTTGTAATAAGTGATAACCGTCTGACCTGACTCCAACAACGTGTAAAAACAGATTCAGCTTTGCTGGAGCTAAGATTTGTAACTCATTACTCATTGATCTTATCAAATATGAGTCGCACTTCAATAGTGCCTTCTTCACCAGACCGCGTCAGAAATAATTTTTTTAAAAATTGGGGATCAGACCAAACATAACTTATCTGCCAGCCGTCTTGAGAAATGCTTTTAACTAGACCACCAGCATCTTTTTCTATCGACCCCAAGGAGCCTGGCCTAACAAATCCGGAGAGCCAAGCAGACAATCCCCGTGCTGGAATGGGTAGACCAACTGTATCAAAAATCAGTTGATCGGCATCGAGAGCAGTTACAGTTTCGCCCTTACGCTCAATGGTTGCTAGTTTCGGGGTGATATTGATTTTGGCAATGGAGGCACCTAAAGGATTTTGAATCTCAAGAAGGTCGGCCATGTTTTCGTGTACTAAAGAAAAAGTACCACTACCGCCAGTATTGTTGGCGTTGATTTTATTGACATTCACAGAAAAACGACCAGCCCACTTGCGATTGATACTTTCATCAAAAAGTAGCTGGTTGTTCCAGTTTGGCACAAAGCGTTGAATGGTTTTTCTCAAAGTGGTTTGATGAGGATCGACCGTTTCTGCTTTTTGCCAAATTTCCTTAGCCCCAGACTCTTGGCCATTCACCCATAGAACTTCTCCAAGGTGGGCGCCGACTTCAGGTTCTGGAGCTTTCTCAAAGGATTGAGTGAGATACCGTATTGCTTCAGAAATATTGCCTAATCGATAGTAAACCCAGCCAAGGCTATCCAAAATAAACGGGTCGTTAGGGGCTTCGAGTAAGGCCTGTTGGATGAGTTCTAACGCTTCTGGCAACTTCATGTTGCGGTCCGCCAAAGAGTAGCCTAGGGCATTTAAAGCGCCAGCATCATTGGGTTTTTGCTTTAAAACAAAACGTAATAACATTTCCATTTGGTCGTAACGCCCCAAGCGCTCTTCACCCATTGCATAAATAAATTGAAGCGAGGCCTGATTTGGCAGTACTTGAATGGCATCGAATATTTTTGCCATAGCTATATTAGACTGTTCTTGATTGTTTGATTTTGCAAGAATAGGAACAGATCGATTTAAGAAATCGTCTCTTTTTTCAGGAGCAATCGTCTTAAGATAGCCAATCATTGGGTCAACTACTTCCTCCCAGCGATTGTTTAACATCAATAAAGTGATCAAAACCTCTTTTGAGGAGTGGTTGTCTTTAGGCGCAAGCTCATCCCATAAGCGAGCAGCATCTAGGGATGCCGAGGCGGATTGTGCGGCTAGGGCAATTTCCATCGCTTGTTGAGCAATACGAGGATCCCGTGTTTTTTTTGCAAGATCAAACATCGCATCGTAAGATAGGGAAATATCACCACCTTGTAGCGAGAATTGGGAAACGAGGTATTGAAATACCTCGTTCGTCAATTTTTGTGGGTCATTCGTTTCAACTGGCGCTTGTGCAAAGCTCGGCCCAACCCATAAATATGGCATGATAACGATCAAGCCCTGAGATAAAAAACGGTGAAGGTGATATAAATTGTTTTTAAGCATTTCTCTATTCTATATAAAACTCATTCTTTCTTCCGAATATGCCTGAATTACCTGAAGTTGAAGTAACAAAAATGGGAATCGCCCCTTTTGTAGAGGGAAAAACGGTTACAGAAGTTGTGATCCATGATGGCAGGTTGAGATGGCCTGTTCCCTTGCAACTAAAGCATATTCTGAACCAAAAAACCTGTGAAAAAATGACCCGTAGGGGTAAGTATTTATTGTTTCATTTTGAGCATGGTGTATTACTCATTCATCTTGGGATGACGGGAGTTTTACGGATACAGAATCGAGAGGAAATAGCAAAAAAATACAACCGCGTGGAAATACATTTTGGTCATACTGCATTGCGTTTACATGATCCACGCAAATTTGGCTCTATCCACTGGCATCCTCGAGAAGATGGGCCGGTTGAGTTCTTTCCCTTGTTGAAAAAATTAGGAGTAGAACCTTTCGAGAATGATTTTGCTGGAGAGCTTGGGGGTGCACTGCTTTATCAGAAGTCGAGGTCAAGGAGTATCTCTGTCAAACAATTTTTATTGGCAGGAGAGGCTGTGGTTGGAGTTGGCAATATTTATTGTTCGGAGAGTTTATTTGAAGCAAAAATTCACCCGAAAACACCCGCCGGCAAAGTCTCAAAACAGCGGTACCAACGTTTGGCAGCGGCAGTGCGCCTGATCCTTCAAAAAGCCATTCAGGCAGGTGGGAGCAGCTTGCGCGATTTCGTGCAAAGTAATGGTGAGCCAGGGCATTTTATGGTCCTTACTCAGGTTTATGACCGAGCAGGCGAGCCTTGTAAGGTGTGCGGCAGTATCATCAAACAGATTACACAAGGACAACGCTCTACTTATTACTGTCCGAATTGTCAAAAGTGAGTGACTTTTCTTCAAGATTGCTGGAATGGTACGCAATCCATGGGCGAACTGGCATGCCTTGGCAGAAACAAAAAGATCCCTATTTGGTCTGGTTATCCGAGATTATGTTGCAACAAACCCAAGTTGAAACAGTAAGAGACCGATATACCGCTTTTTTAAAAACGTTTCCGACGCTCATTGATTTAGCAAACGCTCCTATTGATGCAGTCATGTCACTTTGGGCTGGACTTGGCTATTATTCTCGTGCCAGAAATTTGCATGCGTGTGCCAAGATAATCATGCAAGAGCACGGAGGTGTTTTTCCAAATAAGGCTTCTATCTTAGAAGAGTTACCTGGGATTGGACCATCCACAGCAGCAGCAATTGCCGCATTTTGTTTTGATGAGCCGATTAGTATTTTGGATGCGAATGTTAAAAGGGTACTTGCAAGAGTCTTTGCCTTTGAGCAGGATATTAAAAACACCAAAGCCTCCTTTGAACTGTGGCAGTTAGCACAGTCTCTTGTGCCAAAAAAGACCAAAGAGATGCCAGCCTATACTCAAGCCCTGATGGATTTTGGGGCGACGGTCTGTACACCAAAAAATCCAAAGTGTAAGACCTGTTCAATGCGCCGCCATTGTCAAGCGTTCATCGAAGGTAAGGTGGACATATTGCCCATTCAAAAGAAAAAAAAGAAACCCGATGTTTTCTTTTGCGAGTTTTTACTGGTGATTCAAGGGCAGGAGGTTTTGATGGTCAAGCGTCCACCAAGCGGCATATGGGGCGGTTTATGGTGCTTGCCAGAGTCAGCATGGAGTAAGCTTGAGGAAGGGCAAACTGCTCAAGTACGTTCGTTCAAGCTGGCTTATCCAGAAATGCCTGCACAGCTATTCCGTTACTATGATTCTGCAACGAAGGTGCTGCCACCGCAAAAACATATTTTTACCCATCGGGTGCTGTTTTATCAAATTCGAATGATTCATCTTCATCAAAAATTAGAACAAATGACACCAGAAATGCAGTGGGTTACTAACGAAAAAATAACCCTCTTAGGATTGCCGACCCCTATTCAAAGGTTCATGTCTGACTATCTTCAGATCATTTTTTAAAGGTGATGGACTAATCGAGTTCTCGATGACGCTTGAGAAAGTGAATGCCAGCCATCTCTCCCTTGGATTGCATAAAGCGCACAAAAAGATCATTGACCATAGCCACAGAGCGGTGTTGCCCGCCAGTGCACCCAATACCTACAGTCAAATAGCTGCGGCTTTCAACTTGGTATTTGGAAAGCCACTTTTCAATAAACTGAAAAATATCATTCTCCATGGCGAGGAAATCGGGTTGCTGATGTAAAAACGACTTGACAGGTTCATCGTTCCCGTTGAGGAGTCTGAGTGCCGGTTCATAATAAGGATTGGTAATACAACGCAGATCAAAAACGATATCGGCATCTTCTGGAAGTCCGTTTTTAAAACCAAACGATTGGAACAACAGTATCAAGCCGTTAGCGGTTCCAGGGATAAGTTCTTTAATCCAATTGCGTAACGTGTGAGGTGATAAATGGCTGGTATCGATATGGTGACCAATGCGATTTAATTCGGTCAGTAACTCGCGTTCTAAATTAATCGATTCAATCAAAGAGTGATCTGAGAGATGATTGGACTTTGACGATAAGGGATGACGCCGACGCGTTTCAGAGAAACGGTTAACGAGTGCAGCGGTAGT
>Ga0007809_10001171_pt1 | contig 11037 bp, 9 predicted proteins | sample CryBogCBE02Aug07_FD_60383 | JGI IMG/M metagenome (GOLD analysis project Ga0007809, IMG submission 60383) | Freshwater microbial communities from Crystal Bog, Wisconsin, USA - CBE02Aug07 | ecosystem: Environmental > Aquatic > Freshwater > Lake | place: Crystal Bog, Wisconsin, USA | collected...
AAAGGTGTACGAACGATGTATCGGCTTTTTGGGTAGCGTTACCATCTTCCTTAGCCCATAACCCTGTTAGATAGCTTTGGGATATTTCCTTAAGCGTTAGTATTTCAATGTTGCCGCCGGTTTGTTTACCCCCTGCGTAAACAATTTCACCCATTTCCTTTAATACGGGCAGGCTTTCGCCGGTAACAAAACTATAGTCAATCCAAGCCTTGCCCCGAGTTAATATGCCATCCGTAGGTATTATTTCGTCATGGTGTATCAGCAAGGTATCGCCTGCTTTTATATCGGGCAGCGCAACCGGCAATTCCCCGCCTTCTTTTAATACCGTTACGGCTATGGGGAAATATGAGGTATAGTCGCGCGAAAAAGAAAGTTGCCGGTATGTTCTGTTTTGCAACACCCTGCCAGCCAGCATAAAAAATACAATGCCGGTCATGGAATCGAAATAACCATAACCGGTGCCAGAAAAATATTCGTACAGGCTTCTACCAAACGTTACCCATATAGCCAGCACAATGGGGGCATCTATGTTCAAAAATTTATGGCGCAGCCCTTTGTAGGCAGACTGGTAAAAGGTTTGTGCACTGTAAAAAAATACCGGCAACGATAAAATAATGCTAAGGGTGCGAAACACGCCCTGTAAGCCATTGTCGTTGGCGTTAAGCCCAAGGTATTCGGGAAAGCTAAGCAGCATTATATTGCCAAAGCAAAACCCTGCTATGCCCAGTTTATACACAAGGCCTTTTTCGGTAAGTGGTTTTTTGCCTGTTAAATTGTTCAGGCTTATATAAGGCTCGTAGCCAATGGCCGTAAGCAGCTCGGCCACTTTGCGTAAACTAGTGCTGGGTGAAAAGTGGATGGTTACTTCCCTCGCCGGAAAATCAACCCGCGACGAAACAATGGCCCCATTTATTTTATGCAGGTTTTCCAACAGGTATAAGCAACTGCTACAATGCATTTGCGGCAGGTAAAAAGTTACAATGGTTACTGTATCGCTGGTAAATGAGGCAAGTTGCTGCTCAATTTTTTTGTCATCTAAAAAGGCAAACTTATCTGGCCGTACTGTGGCTCGTTGGGTTAGGCCGGGTGTGTTGTTTAGGCCATAATAGTCACAAAGCCCGGTTTTGTTTAACAACTGGTAAACCATTTTACAACCGTCGCAGCAAAATGGCTTACTGTCAAAGCTAATATTCGAATTGTTGCAATCCTCCCCGCAGTGGTAACATGTAGTTGAGGCGACTGTAGCTGCTGCCATAAAACAAATTATTGCCAAAAGTACCCGCGCAAGATTTTTCACAACCTGATGTATCTCAAACAAAAAACTGACATAAATCAGCCTTTAGCATTGCCGGTGTCCATACCATTGCAAATACTTACATTTGACTAACCATAAACTGCCAATATGCCTAAGATATTAATAGTTGACGACCACGACGACATAAGGGAAAACATTGCCGAAATATTGATGCTTGCCGGTTATGAAAGTATTACGGCTGAAAATGGCCGCCGTGGTGTAGAAATGGCCACCAAGGAAAAACCCGACCTTATTATTTGCGATATTATGATGCCCGAGTTAGATGGCTACGGCGTATTGCATTTATTGCGCAAAAACGAGGATACAGCTTTTACCCCATTTATTTTCCTTTCCGCTAAAACAGAAAGAGCCGATTTAAGAAAGGGCATGGACATGGGTGCTGATGACTATATTACCAAGCCTTTTGACGATATTGAACTGCTAAACGCTGTGGAAACCCGGTTGAAGAAGTACAGCATTTTACAAGCGAAATATTCAGCCGACGACAAGGGAGCAAGTGATTTGATTAAGAAGCTGAATGGCAGCGGGCTATTGGATATGCAGTTGAGTAAGTACGATACAGACACCTTCTCAAAAAAGCAAGTATTGTACGCAGAAGGCAAACGACCTAAATACATTTACTTATTGCAAAGTGGCAAAATTAAAACCTTTCGCATACACGAAGACGGCAAAGAATATATTACCAATCTATACACTAAAGACGACTTTATCGGCTATTTGCCCTTATTGGAAAACAAGATTTACGATGAAACCGCTGAAGTACTAGAGGAGGCAGAAGTGTTAATGATACCCAAAGATGATTTTTTGGAGGCCATTTACCACGATATGAACATTGCCAGCAAGTTTATAAAACTGATAGCCCAAAACGTGCAGGATAAGGAAGAACGGCTGATGCAGCTGGCCTACGGCTCTTTACGTAAAAGGGTAGCTAAAGCATTGATTGATATTCACGCAAAGTTTAACAATGCGCATAACGCCATTAATATTTCACGGGAAGACATTGCGCAATACGTTGGCACTGCCACGGAGTCGTTAATACGCACCCTGAGTGACTTTAAGGCAGAAAAACTGATTGAAACTGTAGAGGGTAAAATACGCATTACAAACTTGCCAAAACTGCAAAACCTACTGTACTAAACTGCTTTTAATAAGTTTTAGGGTGTGGGCACCATAGGGTTTATTGCTTAACGGCCGATATTTCCCTGCCATGTTCATTTTGTTGGCCCAGCGACCAATTGCCTGTCATGCTGGCCTCCAGCCAGATATTACCGCTTTTGCGTAAGACCTGTACGTTTATACCAAACCGGCTTCTAAAAATATTTACCACTTCTGTTACTGTGGTAGTGTCCGACAAATCAACCCTGCCGGTAAGCAAATTGTTATTGAGGTCGCCAAATTTTAACAAAGGCTTAATATTTAAACTTTTCGGCAGGGCTTTTGGGGATGCTGAAAGCTTATTGATGGGCAAAAAATTAAGCCTTAAGTAGGGGAAAAACTCACTAAAAACTTTCTGTACCTCCTCAACTAGGCTATTTTTTGATATTGTTATTTCCATATACTCTATCATCATAACACACGGGATTAATGATTACAAAACTATTCCCGCGCTTAAACAAACTAAATGACTTTCGTTGAAAATAAACCTGATTAAAATCAGCCGACAAAAATTTAATTGTCCAGCAGATATCTTGGCTGATTAAAATCATATCGTCCATTGACAAACCACAATAACCTGCTTGGCAGGCCAAATTACTTTTGGCCATATGACTACTATTGAAGCACTTACGGAAAAGTATAACAAGCAGGTTGCGCGGTACACCAGTTACCCCACGGTACCTTATTGGTATAATTTAAACGGCACTACCCTTTGGGAGCAGCGTTTTACAGCAAACTTCAGGCAGCATAACAGCGGCGAGGGCATAAGCCTGTATTTACACTTACCTTTTTGTGAATCGTTGTGTACCTACTGCGCCTGCAATAAACGAATTACCACAAATCATTGCGTGGAGGAGGAATATATTGACGCCATAGTAAAAGAATGGGAATTGTATTGTAGCCTAATGGATGAAAAGCCTGTTATACGGGAGTTGCATTTGGGTGGCGGCACACCCACCTTCTTTTCGCCGGAAAATCTTGAAAAGCTCCTCACACAAATTTATAAAGGCAGTGTACTACACCCTGACAAAGAATTTAGCATAGAAGGCCACCCCAACAATACCACCCGGCAGCACCTTGAAACCTTATTCAGGCTTGGGTTTACCAGGGTTAGTTATGGCGTGCAGGACAATGACCCAATCGTGCAACGGGCCATCAACCGCATACAGCCCATTGAAAATGTACGCAAAGCCACAGCAATGGCCAGAGAGGTTGGCTTTAAATCGGTAAATTTTGACCTTATTTATGGCCTGCCCTTCCAAACCTTACAGGGGGAAGAAAAAACCATACAGGAGGTTATAGCCTTACAACCAGACCGTATTGCATTTTACAGTTATGCACATGTGCCTTGGAAGCAAAAAGCCCAACGCCTGTTTGACGAAACCAACCTGCCGCCCGCACATACAAAACTACAACTGTACCTGCTTGGCAAACAACTGTTGCTGGATGCTGGTTACACCGATATTGGCATGGACCACTTTGCCCTACCCACCGATGACCTTTACTTGCATTGGTCGCAAAACAAGTTGCACCGCAATTTTATGGGATATACGACCACACATACCAAAATGTTGGTGGGTCTGGGTGTGAGTGCCATCAGCGACACGGGCGATGCATTTGCGCAAAACCATAAGGAATTAGAGCATTACTACCGCAGTATTGAACAAGGTATTTTGCCTGTTACGAAGGGCTATTTTTTGAACAACAGCGATAAAACGTTTAAACAGTATATACTTGATATTATTTGCAAAGGGTATACCGAATTGCAAACAAGCGACGATGATTTTTTGGCCGAGTACACAATACCAAAGCTAAGGGGCCTTGCAGCAGATGGGTTGTTGGTTGTAGAAAACAATACCGTTACCGTAACCCAAACCGGCAGGCAGTTTGTACGTAATATTTGCCAGGCATTTGATATGGTTGCCTATGCGGAAGAGAGCAGCCAGGCAAAAAAATCGTTTAGCTACGCAGTGTAATTTGGTGCATACAATAGCATACCCCCGAATACTACTACAGCGGGGGTATGCTATTGCCAATGCTATTTTTTGTTTTTTGCCAACACAAGGAGCCAAGGGCAAGCCAATTTTTACATAGCATGCCAGTTGGTACCATTTTACAACAGAATTATTTATTGATGGCCGTTTTCAAAACGGCCGGTTTTTTCGCAAATTAAAATGCGGTAAACCACCCCTTTAATCAGGTCAAAATCATTTGGTGGAAATGGCCAATGTGGCGAAAGTTCAACCGTTTTGCTGGTAATAAATGGCAGCGGGCGGTTAAACAATATTTTTAATGCATGGTCCCGTTCGTCTTTATTGGTTAATTCCTCAAAAGTACCCCAGCAGATTGCGCTTTTCCAATTGGCCATATCGTGTAAATGGTCAACTTCAAAACACACATCGGGGTTTTGGCGCATAATATTTAATTTCATTCCTTCTTCAGTATGCCCATACACGTATTTGCCATCAAAGGCATAGCTTAATGGCACTACATACGTTTTGCCGTTTGCATGACAGCCTAAATGCCCAAGCGATTGATGGTATATAAAAGCATCAATTTCCTCATTATTTAAATGTCCAAACATGGTGGTGCGTTTTTGTAAATGTATTAACGCAATAATACCGTTCAATTGACCTTCGTCAATATGCACAATGACTATCCTCACCATTGTACTGCATTTTGCTATATTGACCACAATCACCACCTACATTGACGTTCCTCACTTATTATCCTTTTACCATCACCAAATTTTGTATATAGCCGTCAGTGGAAAATCAGATTGTTGACGATTGTAATGCATAAGTCTTGCGGCGTTTAGTATGGTAAACAGCTTTTAAAAAAAATGGCTGTTCTAACAGTAAGATGTGTTTTATTCAGGTGCCCAAAAAAAACACGGTGATAAATATTGGGTTACGATTATCAATATTCGTATAGGGAAAATAAGGATTCGAAAAAAAGCCCATTATGTGGTTAGGCAATTAATTTTCTACACCGGCATTTTTGAACCTTGGGTACCTGTTGCAATTTAAAATGACACATTTATATTGCCAATGCTACCCTACAATTACTACTACCCGCATTGCATTTACTATGGCTTAAATTTATTTTAGCAGACTGTATAAATAGGGATATATGAAAGTAATTATTTACAGTACAAAAAAATTTGAACAGGAATTTTTTTTAGCAGCCGGTGCAGGCATATACGATATTGGGTTGGTTAGCCAAACACTTAACGCAGAAACCTGCCATTTGGCTAAAGGGTATGATGCGGCAATAATTTGCACCGAGGATGATGCCTCTGCAAAACAACTTGAAATACTTAAGCAAAGGGGCATTAAGTATATTGTTACCCGGGCGGCAGATTATGGCAATGTAGATATTAAAAAAGCGGAAGAACTAAAAATGAAGGTTGCCAATGTGGCATCAGCCTCAACCAACGCAACGGCTGAGTATACTGTTGCCATGATTCTTACCTTAAACCGAAAAATCATTGTGGCAAGTAGGCAGGTAGCCCAGTCCGATTTTTCTGCCGAAGGACTGGCAGGCTTTGATTTATACAATAAAACGGTAGGCATTGTAGGTACTGGTAAAACAGGGGCAGTAGTAGCCAAAATATTGCATGGGTTTGGCTGCCGGCTAGTTGCCTACGACCCCTACCCAGATATTGAGCTTACCAGAAGTTACCACGTAAACTATGTAGGGCTTGAACAACTGTGTGCCACCTGCGACATAATTACCATACATACAGCAATTAACCCAAGCACAAAGTATTTGATAGATGAGGGCCTGATTAACGAAATGAAGCCCAGTGTAATGCTTATAAATACTGCACGCGGGTCAGTTGTAAATTTATATGCAGTGTACAAGGCATTACTAGAAGGACGTATGGCCTATTTTGGTGCAGACATTTGTTTTGGTGGTAATAGTAAACTGCCTTTTTACGGAACAAACGCCCAGCCTGAAGACGAATTACTGGGTAATTTGATTAAGCTACCTAATGTGCTAATTACGCCGCATATTGCCCAAGCCACCACCGATGCGTTGGCTAATGTTGCCAATATTTGCTTTGGCACTATCAGTAATTGGTTAACCAACCATAACAACCCTAACGAAATTTCATTTAAGGAAAGGGGGCGTTCGTAAAAAACCCATTTAATAGCGTTTTAGAAATACATACCAGTGTAATACAATACAACATGTTACCTTTTTTTAAGTAATAAACAACAATGCTGATGAAAATCATCAACCCCACTAATGCCTGTCATATAACTGATATTTAATGCGCATTAGCTTTGTTTGCAATCATTACAATTTGGCCGCCCCATAAAAGTAAAAATATGAAAACCATCATAGCCCTCACTAACCTTTCTGAAAGCTCTCGTAATGCAGTAAACTACGCTGCAGACATGTGTAAAGCACTTAGGGCAGAACTATTATTGGCACATGTTATACAATTACCGGTATCATTTGATGTGCCCCTGACAGAATACGAGTACAACAGCTTGCAAATAGACGCTAATAAAGAACTTGTAAAAATTAAAACTGCATTGCTACTGCGCACAAACTGCGAAATTACCATTAGCACCACTGTGATGACCGGCACAATTTTACACGAAATAGAAAATATATGTGCTACCAAGAAACCGTTTTTGGTAATCATTGCCACCGAGAGGATGCATTGGGCCGAACGTTTTGTATTTGGCAGTAACACCTTTAACAGTGTTAAAAATCTGCATTATCCAGTATTGGTGGTACCACAGGACGCCTCTTTTAAGAATATTGAACGAATTGCATTAGCATCTGACTTTCAGGATATTGATGAAGTGCCTTTGGGCTTTTTGAGGGAACTGGTAGAAATTTTTGATGCATCAGTGGATATTGTGCATGTTAATAGAAATGTAGAAGATGAACTTATGAGTGCCCCTGCTTTTGCACATTTGAAAGAACAACTAAAGGAATTTAACCCGCACGTGCATTTTATTACTGGCTATAACATAGAACAAGCCATAAATGACTATGCTGACGAAAATAAAGATGACCTGGTTATCGTCATATCCCGTAAACACAACTTTTTTCAATCGCTAATACATAAAAGCCAATCAAGGCAAATTACACTTAATCCAAATATACCAGTGCTAGCAGTGGCTGAATAAACGCAATAAACAACATAAATAATAACAGATTATGTCAATCGAAGAATTTTTTAAACATGAATTACATGAATGGAGGGCTACTATTGAATTCTACCTCGCAGATTTAGACATTTTGGATAATAGGTTGATGGAAGTGGCAGGAAAAAATACAAAAACAACAATAATGGTGGGTGTTGAACATTTTCAAAATCAATTTACCCTACAAAAAAATAACCTCCAAGTATTTAAACATAAAGTGCAGGAACAAGATGATAAGCTAAACGCTGTGGTTAAAGAAATTGACCCTCTTAACGACTTAAACATAGTGGATGAGCAGCATTTTTTACGGGAGGCCGTGCAATTAAATGAAAAAATATTTCAAGAATTACGGCATAGCTTTTACCGGTTTTTGTCAAAAGTGTTTTAATAGCTAACGAGGTTTGGGTAAACAGCCATGATACCCTGCAGGATAGATTCGCCCAAAATTTTGGTACAGCCCCCATTCTCCGGATAGGTTACCTAATATCCTTTTTTAGCCTCCTCCAACCGAATGCCATACAAGGCGCTTGGTTAAAATAATTAAGCCAGTAAACTGATGGCTACCATTATTGCAGTTAATTAAAGGGCAAATTAACTGCTTTAAAGGCTGGCCCCTTAAACAAGGGCCAGCCTAATTTATTTGCCAAACCCCTGTATTATAAAATAATATTTTGTAGCAACTCGCTTTTATCGGGGTGGTCAGTATTATAATGTAGGCCCCGGCTCTCTTTTCTAAACTCAGCACCCTTTACAATTAAATAACCAATAGTTATCAAATTTCTTAGTTCGCACAACTGGGGCGAAACCTTGGTGCTTTCATACAAAGCTTCCGTTTCTTCATGCAACAGGTCAAGCCTGCGGCTTGCCCGTTCCAACCGCACATCGTTACGCACAATGCCCACATAATCACTCATTATTTGCTGCAGCTCTTTTTGGCTTTGGGTAATCAGTATCATTTCTTTGGGGTCACTGGTACCTTTGGCATTCCAATCGGGTATGGCCGCCAACTTTTTTTCCCATGCGGCATAACCGCTTTCAAGTTCTTGGTATTTATTAACACTGTCTACAAAAGCACGGTGGCCAAAAACCATTGCCTCCAGTAGGCTGTTGCTTGCCAGGCGGTTGGCACCATGCAAACCAGTGCTGGCGCATTCACCACAAGCGTACAGGTTTTGGATGGATGTTCGGCCAACTATATCGGTTTTAATACCCCCGCAGCTATAGTGGGCGGCTGGTGCCACGGGTATCATGTGCTCCATCACGTCAATACCAATGCTTAAACATTTTTGGTAAATATTAGGAAAGTGGTGAATAAATTGTTCTTTACCCATATGGCGGCAATCAAGAAAAACGTTTTCGGTACCGGCGCGTTTCATCTCATTGTCAATGGCGCGGGCTACAATATCACGAGGGGCTAAGTCTCGTCTTGCATCGTAGCGTTGCATAAAGGCTTCCCCGTCTTTGTTGCGCAGTATACCACCATCGCCCCTTACAGCTTCGGTTATTAAAAACGATGGAGACTCGCCGGGTTCGTACAACGCCGTGGGATGAAACTGTATAAACTCCATGTTCTCAATCCGTCCTTTGGCGCGGTAAACCATAGCCACCCCATCGCCAGAGGCTATCTTAGGGTTGGTGGTGGTTCGGTATGCTTGTCCATTGCCGCCTGTGGCAATAACAGTAATAGGGGCAAGCAGTTTTTCAATTTTATTTGTTTTAAGGTTAAGCACGTAAACACCGTAACAGGTTATATCGGGTGTTACCTTGGTAACTAGGTAGCCCATATGGTGCTGGGTAATAATGTCTACTACAAACCAGTGCTTAATTAGCTCAATGTTTTTGTGGCGGCCTAATTCGGCCAGCAGTGCACGTTCAATTTCCTGCCCCGTAACATCCTTATGGTGCAAGATACGGTTTTCACTATGGCCGCCTTCTTTACCCAAGCTGTATTCGCCAACTTCATTTTTGTCAAACTGTGCGCCGTAACCAATAATTTCCTGTATTCTTTCAGGGCCTTCCTTCACCACCACTTCCACCGCCTGCCTGTTGCAAAGGCCGTCGCCAGCAATAAGCGTGTCATCAATGTGTTTTTCAAAACTGTCTTTCAGCTCATCCCAAACACCTGCAATGCCACCTTGTGCGTACTTAGTATTGGTTTCATCGGCGGTTACCTTGGTTATGATTGTTACCTTCTTATTGGGAAAATGCCTGGCTGTTTTAATAGCGTAAGTTAAGCCGGCCACACCACTGCCAATGACCAAAAAGTCTGTATGCATATGCAAAAATTTTACAAATGTACATACAAATATGGGTAAGCAATAGGCACAAAGGGTTCGTTGGCACTAACTAATATGACAGTACCAAGGTGCAAAAATAACTGGGGCGGAAAACACTATTTGCCTTTCACAATGCTACCAGCCTTACAAAAAGCATGGAAGGTGTGCAACAATTTAAATAGTAAACTTCGCTAGGGGTATCCTCTTGGGGCTTTGTACTATAACAGGAATATTATTGCATTTGGTGTTAGGATACCTTTAAGCCAATTTTATGGGGATTGAATTTTAGCAATTCGGCGTTGTCATTCGAAAGCTGGCTTACTTTGGCCTCCAGCTCCAGAATTTTAGAATGGTTCTTTAGCATTTCATTTTCCAACTTCAGGATGGTTTTTTTTTGTTTGGCCCCTATAGAATAGCGTACCAGCAGCCCGGCAGCAAAACTGCCAACACTAGTAATAAGAAGCGTTACAAAGGAGTATGCATTGTCGAACAATACTAGCAAGTTATGGCTCATAGCCTTGGTGTTTACAATAAAAAATGCGTGTAGTAGGTAATACGGTAATACTTTGTTAAAGGATTATTAAAGATGGCTAAATATTTTTTTTGAAACAACATTTTATCGGCAAACTGTACACTTTATCGGCCAACGGATGCTACACTGCTATTCAATAGTTCCTTAGCTCTTTTTTGGCCATCAAGTAATTTCGCTATCCAATGGCCTTTAGGACTATGTTTTTTACTTCTGTAATCGGTATCCTTTCCTGCAACATGCTATCGCGGTAGCGTACAGTTACAGTGTTATCTTCCTTAGTTTGGTTATCAACCGTTACGCAAAATGGCGTGCCAATGGCATCCTGGCGGCGGTAACGCTTGCCAATTTGGTCTTTTTCCTCGTAAAAGCAACGGAAAGCGGGTTTGCACTCGTCCATTATGGCACGGGCAATCTCAGGCAGGCCGTCTTTTTTGGTTAGTGGCAATACTGCCAGCTTAATGGGGGCCAAGGCAGGCGGTATGTGCATTACTGTGCGGGTATCGGTACTACCATCTTCCTTGGTAAGCACTTCCTCATCATAGGCATGGCTAAGTATTAGCAGGAACATCCTGTCTAAGCCTATAGAGG
>Ga0007809_10001176_pt1 | contig 10984 bp, 8 predicted proteins | sample CryBogCBE02Aug07_FD_60383 | JGI IMG/M metagenome (GOLD analysis project Ga0007809, IMG submission 60383) | Freshwater microbial communities from Crystal Bog, Wisconsin, USA - CBE02Aug07 | ecosystem: Environmental > Aquatic > Freshwater > Lake | place: Crystal Bog, Wisconsin, USA | collected...
CAAAATATTTTTGGTAAAGTTGTATTCGCTTGCGTGAGTTTTTCACCGAGATTTAGCCAATGTTGGAAGTATTCGCTCATGTTGTAGCCAGCAAAAGGCAACATTGCAAAAGGGTCTCTACGAACAACCCCTGTTTTACCAGTTGCTGCTGCAGTAGTTTCTGAACCCATTGTTGCAGCCATATATACGCCTTGCACCCAATCTCTAGACTCTGTAACCAAAGGCACTGTTGTTGATCTTCTTCCACCGAAGATAAATGCATCAATAGGAACACCCTCTGGATCATTCCACTGAGGATCGCATGCAGGGTTATTAACTGCAGCAACTGTAAACCTTGCATTAGGGTGAGCAGCTTTTCTTCCAGCAGCACCATCAGTAGGAGTCCAGTCCTTACCTTGCCAGTCAATTAAATGACTTGGAGCTTCCTTAGTCATGCCTTCCCACCAAACATCTCCGTCATCTGTCAAAGCAACGTTTGTAAATATGACATTTTCATTTAATGAAGACATGCAGTTAGGATTCGTCAAGGAATTTGTTCCGGGAGCTACACCAAACAACCCTGCTTCAGGATTGATTGCAAATAATCTAATTTTTCCTGTTGTGGGATCGACCCTTGGTTTAATCCAAGCAATATCGTCACCAATAGTTGTAACTTTCCAGCCATTAAATCCAGCGGGAGGTATCAACATTGCAAAGTTTGTTTTTCCGCATGCTGAAGGAAACGCTGCTGCAACGTGATATTTTTTACCCTCAGGTGAAGTTACACCCAAAATCAACATGTGCTCCGCATTCCAGCCTTCGTCGCGCCCCATAACAGATGCAATTCGGAGGGCAAAACACTTTTTACCAAGCAATGCATTTCCACCGTACCCAGAGCCGTATGACCAAATTTCTCTTGTTTCAGGATAGTGAACAATATATTTAGTTGGGTTACAAGGCCAAACCACATCTTTCTCACCCGCTGCTAATGGCTTTCCAACTGAGTGAACACAAGGAACATACTCACCCTCATTGCCTAGAACATCAAATACTTCTTTACCCATTCTGGTCATGATCTTCATGTTCACAACAACAAACGGACTATCAGTTAGTTCTACACCAATATGAGCGATTGGAGAGCCTAAAGGACCCATGGAGAAAGGTACTACATACATTGTTCTTCCACGCATGCTTCCTGCCATCAAGCCGCCCATTGTTTGGCGCATTCAATTGGATCAATCCAATTGTTTGTAGGACCTGCCTGTTCTTTTTTGGGCCAACAGATAAAAGTTCTATCTTCTACGCGTGCCACATCAGTTGGATCAGAGCATGCCCAATAAGAGTTCTTTCTCTTCGCTGGGTTTAGTTTTTTCATTGTGCCCGCATCAACCATTTTCTGACAAAGACGGTCATACTCTTCTGTTGATCCATCACACCAATAGATTTGATCTGGTTGTGTTAGCTCTGCAATTTCACGTACCCATGAAATAAGCTTTTGATGATTTATATACGCTGGCGTATTTAGATTAATTTCTTTTAAGTTTATATTTGTTGTCATAAAGGATCGAAGGTTAAAAATTAAATATCTATCATTTTCGCATTTTTTTTAATTTTTTCTTGTTGCAGTGCAACTTATGCAAAATTAAGTCCGGATTCTTATTTTACTTTCCAATACAAAACGAACTAAAAATCTTTCCTAATAAATCATCCGGAAGTAATCTTCCTGTAATTTCACCAAGAAAGTCTTGAGCCAATCTCAACTCTTCTGCAAAGAGCTCTAAAGTAGCATTTCCTTGATTTAAATAGCTTTTTGCATTTTCTAAATGCAATAGCGCATCTTGTAAGGCCTCTAAATGCCTTTGGCGCGCTAGAAATATATTTTCCGTTTGAGACTCCCAGCCTATTGCCGATAAAACTTTAGCTTTTAACTGATCTATGCCATCACCTGTTTTAGCAGATATATAAAGCTTATGATTTTCTGCATTCTTCTGTAATTGGTCTTTTTTATTCCAAATTTCCATTAAACATACATTTTGATTATTTGTTTTGACTAAATACTCTTTAACTTCCGTGAATAAAAGATCACTATTTTCTTGATTAGAGTTAGACGCATCTCTTAAAAATAAAACCACGTCAGCTTTAGCAATAGAATCCCAAGATCTTTGTATGCCAATTTTTTCAACCTCATCAGAGCTTTCTCGAAGACCCGCAGTATCTACTAGCTGAATTGGTACGCCTTCTAAATGTATTTCTTCTCGAATTTGATCTCGTGTTGTCCCTGCTATTGGGGTCACAATAGCAATTTCCTCTTGGGCCAAACTATTTATAAGAGAGCTTTTTCCCACATTTGGTGCTCCTGCGAGAACAACTAAAGCTCCATTTTTTAATAATGCTCCTTGATTAGATACTTTTAAAACGGAGAGTAGTTGCTGATAAATATCTTCCCATTGCTCTCGCGCATTGGCATTCTCTAAAAACTCAATTTCTTCCTCTGGAAAATCTAAGGTTGCTTCTACAAGTATTCGCAAGTGCGTTAACTTTTCTACGAGCGTATCTATTTGTTTGGAAAACTGTCCACTTAAAGATCTATTAGCACCTTTTACAGCAGCCATGGAGGTCGCATCTATTAAATCTGCTATAGCTTCTGCTTGAGCTAAGTCTATCTTATTATTTAAAAAAGCTCTTTCACTAAACTCACCCGGTTTAGCAAGTCTTAAATTAATGTCTTTTCCAATTTCAAGTAATCGTTGAATGACTAACGCAAGAACTAAAACACCACCATGACCATGGAACTCAAGAACATCTTCCCCTGTGAAAGATTTAGGTCCTGGAAAATAGACCAATAAACCTTGGTCTATAGTTTGAAGCTGATCATCATTTATATTAATTAAATAAGTATGCCTTGGGGTTATATCTTTGTCGTAAAGTTTTTTCAAAAGAGGACTTAAGTCCTCTCCTGATATCCGTACAACCCCAATTCCAGCTTTGCCTACTGCTGTTGCTTGCGCAATGATTGGTTCTCTTTTTACCAACATCCTATTTTATTTTTTTGATGTTCCAAACATTCTATTTATTTGCCATTGTTGACCAATAGATAGGACGTTGTTCACTATGTAATAAAGGACTAAACCTGATGGGAAAAAGAAGAACATTAATGAAAATGCCAAAGGCATGTACATCATTACTTTAGCCTGTACCGGATCTGGTGGCGTAGGGTTTAATTTTGTTTGGATAAACATTGAAATCGCCATAATAATTGGCAATATTCCAATAGGAGTACTCAATCCAATAAGTCCACTAATCGCAGTATCTGGTTTTGATAAGTCATGTATCCATCCCATCCAAGGCGCCCCACGCATTTCTACGCTCAATAACAAAACCCAATACAAAGATATAAATACAGGTATTTGAATTACTACTGGCAAGCAACCACCCAAAGGATTGATCTTTTCTTGTTTATACATGCTCATCATTGCTGAGTTTAGCTTTTGAGGATCATTCTTATATTGTTCTTTTAATTGAACTAATCGTGGCTGAACTTCTTTCATTCTTGCCATTGATTTATAGCTTGCTGCCGATAAAGGAAAAAAGATTAACTTAATCAGAATGGTGAGAATAATAATTGCCCATCCCCAGTTTTGTACAACATGATGAATTTGAGTGAGTATCCAAAATAATGGTTTAGCAATGATTGTCAAATAACCATAGTCTTTGATTAAATCAAATCCTGGAGCTACATTTTTTAATAAAGCATCTTCTTCAGGCCCAATAAATAACTGAGAATCTTGTTCAAAGCTTGATCCCGGAGCAATCGCATTTATTGAAGATTTAACACCTACACGATATAAATTATTTTCTAATTTATCAAAATAGACTTCTCTGGTGCTTTCAGGATTTGGTATCCAAGCACTTGCAAAATAGTGTTGAACCATAGCAATCCATCCAGCTTCCCCAGCAGCTTGAGGGTCAGGGAGTTTTACTTTCTTTTTCTCGATATCTGAAAAAGGTATTTCTTTATATTTGTGTTGATCTGTATATATAGCAGGGCCTGTAAAGGTACTGTAAAACTGACTCTCTTTGACGGTAAGACTATCCTTCACCAATTCAGCATATATATTTGGTGTTATTGGGTTGGACGTTTGATTAATAATTTTGTTGCGCACTTTTAGCACATAACTATTTGAATCTAATGTATACGTTTTTTCTAAAGTAACGCCATTCTTGGTTGTAATAAAAATAACTTTTTTATCACCTTCCAAGACCTTATCTTCAAAAACATCATTATGATTTGGCAGCTCTATACCAGCAGTGGTTAATCCGCTTCTAGCTAAATAAGTATGTTGTGGGTTGGTATTAAATAAAGTAATGGGTTCATTGTTGTCAAAATGTTTTTTGAGAATTGCTCGAACAATTGTTCCACCCTTATTACTGATATCAATTTCTATTAAGTCATTTTTTAAAGTAACTGTTTTTGACTGTGCAGTTGAAACAGTTTCTTTTGAGCTTTCAGGAACTGTGTTTTGAACATCTTTTTTTTCTGAAAATTGAGGGGGTGCAGAACTATCAACTGTAGTCTTTTTTTCTACAGTTGCTGAAGGTGGTGGTGCAAAAAGAGGTAATGGTGATTGTCCGTTTGAAATCTGCCAATTATTGAAAAGCATAATGCCAGAAACCGAAAATACAACCCATAACAAGGTTTTTCTTATATCCATTTTTTACCATTAATAAAATTATTACAAAGCATGATTGTAGTGCTTTAAGATCACAAATCGTGATTATGTTTAGGAGGTACAGGATCGTATCCTCCTGGATTCCAAGGACCACATTTTAAGATTCTTCTAAATCCCATGAGGAAACCTTTTAAAACTCCATATTCCCCTATTGAAGTCATCATATACTCCGAGCATGTTGGTGAAAATCTACAACGATCTCCTAACATTGGACTTATAAAATACTTATAACCCAGTATTAATTTTAGAACGCTTTTTTTCATAGGTTTTATTCAAAAAATTTAGCGAGTTCTTGACGAATTGCTTTTCTTTCAGACTCCCGTAACTTTTTTCGTGTTTTTTTTCCTATGGGAGTATGTAATTTGATAACAATATCGTAAGGGACAATTTGGTTTGAGTTCCTAAAGTTTTCTCTAATTAATCGCTTAATACGGTTTCTATCAATTGCTCTTTTAGCATTCTTTTTGGGTATAGCTAAACCCAATCTAGAGCTTTCTAAATTATTTAATTGCTTATAGAGAGATAAATGTTTGCTATTACTAGTACTTTTATTTTTTAAAGTACGTGAAATATCTTCAGAACTTTGAAGAACCGTTTTTTTTATTTTTTTTGTCATGGGCGATAATGCCGTTAAAAGTCGCCCATTAATAAATCAGTAGGGTGTAAACCCTTCTGAATTAAACAGCTAAACGCTTACGGCCCTTAGAGCGACGTGCGTTTAACACTTGACGACCACCTCTAGTTTTCATGCGAACACGAAATCCATGAGTACGTTTACGACGAGTTACTGAAGGTTGGTAGGTACGTTTCATTTTTTGCAATCAATCATTACTGAATAACATTCTATTTTCCATGAAATATATTCGATAGTCAATAGAATATTCAACTTTGTCATATTGTAAGAAAAGTTAATAATTAAAAAACGTTATATTTTAATAACTAATTGATTTTTATAAGATTATTAATGTTATTCACAAGTTATCCACAATTATTCCACAGGTTTTTCCGCTGTTGATAACTTATAAATTTAGATACAATCTATTTCCCATACAAACAATTTAGTAATTCAAAAAACAAAAAAAATAATGTCGCATTTAGAGCAAACAAATATCTCAGTTCAAATTAATTCCGAACCAAATCCGCAAAAGGCCTTTTGGGAAGAGTTTTTGAATGATGCAGGAAAAGAAATGTCCAGCTCTCAATTCAAAACTTGGATTAAGCCCCTTACACCTATTGGCTTAGATCAAGGCAAGGATACTTTTATTATTGCTGCACCAAATCAATTTAAGCTCGACTGGGTTAAAAATCAATTTTTTAATAAAATCAATCATTTAGCTGAAACACATTTACCTTCCGGTGTTCAAGTCCGTTTTATTGTTGATGCTAAAGCTTGTAGTATTAATGAGGCTGAACAAGCTCTTACAAGCCCTGTGATTGGAATTAGTGCGGAACCAGAGGATATTCTTTCGAGTCAGGATGAGCTTGATGACGATATTGATGGAGTTTCGTTTCAAATAAACGTAGAAGATTTTTCTAAACTTAATCCAAACCTGACATTTGATACATTTGTTAACGGAAAGGCCAATCAATTAGCTAGAGCCGCTGCAATACAAGTTGCCAATAATCCAGGTACTAGTTATAACCCCATGTTTTTATATGGCGGTGTTGGTTTAGGTAAAACACATCTAATACATGCCGTTGGCAACTATTTACTTCAACAGAAGCCATCAGCAAAGATACGCTATATTCATGCAGAACAATATGTTTCTGATGTAGTTCGTGCTTATCAACAAAAGGCTTTTGATAAATTTAAGTCTTATTATCACTCTCTTGATCTATTACTAATTGATGATATTCAGTTTTTTAGTGGTAAGAGTAGAACGCAAGAAGAGTTTTTCTATGCTTTTGAAGCCTTAACTTCTAATAAGTCTCAAGTTATTATTACTTCAGACACCTATCCTAAAGAGATGGATGGTATTGATGATCGTCTTATTTCCCGTTTTGATTCTGGTCTAACAGTAGCTATAGAACCACCTGAATTAGAAATGCGAGTAGCAATCCTAATGAAAAAGGCTCAAGCCGAATTTGTTCCTATGTCCGAAGATGTTGCCTTTTTTATAGCAAAACATCTTCGCTCTAATATTCGAGAACTTGAAGGCGCTTTAAGAAAAATACTGGCATATGTCCGGTTTCATGGCAAAGAAGTTAATATTGATGTTGCTAAAGAAGCACTTAAAGACTTACTTTCGATTCAAAATCGACAAATTTCTGTAGAAAATATCCAAAAAGCTGTAGCTGATTTCTATGGCATTAAAGTAGCGGACATGTATTCTAAAAAAAGACCCGCTAATATTGCTAAACCAAGACAAATTGCAATGTATATTGCAAAAGATTTAACGCAAAAAAGCCTTCCAGAAATAGGGGAGTTATTTGGAGGGCGTGATCACACAACAGTTTTACATGCTGTTCGTAGAATTGCTGAGGCTCGTTTGTTAGATAGTCAACTAAATCATGAATTACATGTTTTAGAACAGACATTAAAAGCGTAAAATATACCCTGTGGATAAGCTTGTTGAAAAGTTATGTATAACTATGTGTATAAGATGTTGAGAAAATGTAGATAACTCATAAATATCATGCAAAATAGTAAAGAAAGACAAGTTATCCAAGATTTATCCATAAGTTATACAGAAGTTATTAACAGGTTTTTATTGTTGTAAAATATTGATTAATCTAGATATTTAAGATTATCCACAGAATTTACAGCCCTTATTACTATTACTAAGTTAAATATATATATATCAGGAATAACAACATGCAACTGGTCAGTACAACAAGAGATGTTCTCTTAAAACCACTTCAAGTTGTAAGTGGAATTGTTGAACGTCGTCACACTTTACCCATACTTGCAAATTTATTATTAAAGAAAAATAAAGATAAGATTTCTTTTATTTCTACTGATATTGATATTCAAATAACCACTACTACTGATTTCGGTATTGGTGAAGACGATTTGAGTACAACAGTTGGTGCGCGAAAATTATTAGATATTCTTCGTGCTATGCCAGAAGGTCCTGTAAGTTTGAATGTAAAAGACAATCGCATGGTTGTTCAAAGTGGAAAAAGTCGTTTTTCTTTGCAAACTCTTGCAGCAAATGAATTTCCAATCATGCAAGAAAATTTACAAGATGTGCGATCAATTAGCATGTCCCAAAAAGAATTTAAACAGCTTGTTGGTCAAGTTTATTTTGCAATGGCACAACAAGATATTCGTTATTATTTAAATGGAATGTTGTTTGTTTTAGAAGGTTCTAAGCTAATCGCTGTAGCAACAGACGGACACCGTTTAGCTTATGGGCAAATTAATCTTGATAAACCGATCACTGGAGACACTGGAAAGCTTGAAGTGATTGTGCCAAGAAAAACTATTCTTGAATGCCAACATTTGTTAGAAGATTCTGAAGAAAATTTAGATATTCAAATTAGTCCTTCTCAAATTAAATTTACTTTTGGTTCCATTGAATTACTTTCTAAATTAGTAGAAGGTAAATTTCCAGATTATCAAAGAGTTATTCCAAAAGGTCATAAAAACATTGTTGTTGTAAAGCGTGAAGGTTTTCAGTCTGCTTTACAAAGAGCCGCTATTTTGACAACAGATAAATTTAAAGGTATTCGCTGCTCTTTAAAAGATAATTTATTAATCGTTCAATCTACGAATGCCGAACAGGAAGAGGCTCAAGAAGAGATTGAAACAGCTTATGCTGGTGATGAGATTGATATTGGTTTTAATGTTACTTATTTATTAGATGTTTTAAGTAATGTTAAGAACGATGAAATTCAATTAAGTCTTGGAGATTCTAATTCAAGTGCTTTAATTACTATTCCTGATAATGAAAACTTTAAGTATGTTGTCATGCCGATGCGTATTTAATTAACGAAGAACAAATGACAAACGAAAACCAATCTGTAACAGACTTATATAGTGCATCATCTATTCAAATATTAGAAGGTTTAGAAGCTGTAAGAAAACGCCCTGGAATGTATATTGGGGATACTTCTGATGGCACAGGTTTACATCATCTTGTTTTTGAAGTTCTTGATAATTCTATTGACGAAGCATTGGCGGGTCATTGCTCCGAAATTACAGTAACAATCCATACTGATAATTCCATTTCCATTATTGATAACGGGAGGGGTATTCCAACTGGAATCAAATACGACGATAAGCATGATCCAAAAAGAAGTGCTGCAGAAATCGTAATGACAGAATTGCATGCTGGTGGAAAATTTGATCAAAATAGCTATAAAGTTTCTGGTGGTCTTCATGGAGTGGGTGTTAGTTGTGTAAATGCTTTATCAAAATGGCTTCGTTTAACAGTTCGTCGTGATGGAAAAACACACTTTTTAGAGTTTGCAAAAGGTGTTGTTCAAAATAGAACAATTCAGGAAGAGAATGGATTAATTATTTCTCCGATTCCAGTAGTTGGAACAACTGATAAAAGAGGAACAGAGGTTCACTTCAGCGCTGACGAAGAAATTTTTGGCAAAGTAGAGTTTCATTATGAAATTTTAGTTAAGCGAATTCGTGAACTATCCTTTTTAAATAATGGTGTTCACATTAGGGTGATTGATGAAAGATCTGGAAAAGAAGATGATTTTGCTTTTTCAGGTGGTGTAAAAGGATTTGTTGAATACATTAATAAATCTAAATCAGTTTTACATCAAAATATCTTTTATGCTATTGGAGAAAAAGCTGCAGAAGTGGGTGGAATGATCACTTCTGAAGTTGCAATGCAATGGAACGATGGTTATACAGAACAAGTTCTTTGCTTTACCAATAACATCCCTCAGAGGGACGGGGGGACTCATTTAACCGGTCTCAGAGCCGCTATGACTCGAGTCATCAATAAGTATATTGATGAAAACGAATTAGCTAAAAAGGCCAAGGTTGAAGTAACTGGTGACGACATGCGTGAAGGATTAACTTGTATCCTTTCTGTAAAAGTACCAGAGCCAAAGTTTTCAAGTCAAACTAAAGATAAATTAGTTTCAAGTGAGGTCCGTGGGCCAATTGAAGAAGTAGTTTCTTCAACTCTTAGTGCTTTTTTACAAGAAAATCCGAATGATGCAAAAATCATTTGTGGAAAAATCATAGAAGCTGCAAGAGCAAGAGAAGCAGCAAGAAAAGCACGTGACATGACTCGTCGTAAAGGTGTTCTTGATGGTTTAGGACTACCTGGGAAATTAGCAGATTGTCAGGAAAAAAATCCTGCTAATTCAGAACTATTTATTGTTGAGGGTGATTCTGCGGGTGGGTCAGCCAAACAGGGTCGTGATAGAAAATTCCAAGCAATACTACCTTTAAAAGGAAAAATCTTAAACGTAGAAAAAGCACGCTTTGATAAGATGTTATCAAGTCAAGAAGTTGTGACTTTAATTACCGCTTTGGGTACTGGAATTGGTGTCGAAGAATACAACATTGAAAAGCTTCGCTATCACAGAATTATTATTATGACCGATGCTGACGTGGATGGAAGTCATATTAGAACCCTATTACTGACATTCTTTTATAGACAGATGCCGGAGCTTATTCAACGTGGACACATCTATATTGCTCAACCACCGCTTTATAAAGTTAAGCACGGTAAATCAGAACAATACATTAAAGATGACGCTGAATTAACAAGTTATTTAATTACTATCGCTTTAAGTGGTGCGCAAATTGTTAACGCTAATAATGATGTTTTTGAAGGTGAACAATTAAAAGAGTTAACTACTCTTTATTACTTAACTCAAACGGTAATTGATCGACTTTCAAGAACGATGGATGCAGATGTTTTGCGCGTTATTAGTGAAGGTGTTGATGTTCATTTGGAAACCTTGGAAGAGGCTACTCAATCTGCGAAGGATTTAACGATAGGACTTCAAAATAGACTGGGTGATAACAGCCAAAATTTAGAAATCATTCCACAATTAGAAGAACGAACAGAAAGATATCGCCTCCTTGTTTCAAGAAGAGTTCACGGAAACTTAAAACTAAGTTTTATTAACTCTGATTTTGTTCATGGTTCAGACTATGCGTCTATAAGAGCATTTTCTCAATCAGAGGCTGGAAAAATTGGAGTTGGTTCAAAAGTTAGAAGAGGCGAGTCAGAAAAGAGCAAAGAAATTGCTGTAACCAATTTTCAAGAAGCAGTTACATGGTTAATATCTGAAGCTGAGAGAACGGTTTCTCGTCAGCGTTATAAAGGTCTTGGTGAGATGAATCCAAGTCA
>Ga0007809_10001178_pt1 | contig 10976 bp, 10 predicted proteins | sample CryBogCBE02Aug07_FD_60383 | JGI IMG/M metagenome (GOLD analysis project Ga0007809, IMG submission 60383) | Freshwater microbial communities from Crystal Bog, Wisconsin, USA - CBE02Aug07 | ecosystem: Environmental > Aquatic > Freshwater > Lake | place: Crystal Bog, Wisconsin, USA | collected...
AGAATGCATTTATATGAATCAATAAATAATTATATGATTTCACAAGAAGATAGAATATCCATATTAGAAAAGAAACTAGCACAAGTCCAAACTAAACTAGAATCATATGAGAATGATAAAGAAAAACAACACAAAAATTATGATAAAAAATGAATGACATATTTTAAAGATATTCATTAATTGCATTTTCAATATTTTCTTTATTTGTTCCAATTAGTGAATGACATACTATGCCATTTTTCATGTAGACTAGAGTCGGTACTTTGGCTATACTGAACTTTTCTGTAATGCTAGATAAGTCTTCGTCTTCTATATCAATTTCTTCAAATACTACAGTAGGGTATTCATTTTGCAAATATTCAATGAAGGGCTTCAATGCTTTACACGGACCACACCAAGTAGCCTTAAAGTCTAAAACAATTAGTTTTGTAGGATTGTTCGTGCTGAATGTGATTAATTCTTCGTATGATGCGAACATTTTTGAATGCAAGCTAGAAATGAACTAGAAGAATATGTATTTTATTATTTTATATTGCTAATTTTTTAGAAAAATAAACTAGCCAAATCAATTTTTATTTTTATTTATAATTTTTTATTTTTTTTATAACTAAAATAAACTGAATAAGGTAATAGCAGATTTATTAAGACAGTCAAGAATAACACTTTCACCTTCATGAGTAGAAGGTTTGTATATGAAATAATGCCATCCCCAGGGTATATATACTAAATTGCCTTCCCGAACAATAATTTCAATATAATTTAATTCCATTGGCTGTGCATCTAGCATCCCGGTAGCATCTTTGCTAGATACATAATTAGTAAATGGCTCTAGCTTTGGTGATTGGTCTGGCGGTGTTATTATAATTCGAAATTGCCCTGCGATACATCCAAACATTTGTAAGTAATTACTCTGCTTTATAAAGAAAATACCATTAGTATCATCTAGAACGACTGGGCGGATATCTATTAACCAATCATATGAAAGCGGTAAATTATATGGCTCTAGATTCATTTTAATCGATGTAGAATAATTTATTTCCGGATGGGTAGAAATTTCATTTTTAATTGTCTCTAGGGGTTGTCCTAATAGTTTATTAAAATCTTTCCAAAATTCTAGTTCGCGTTGAAATACAATTGGTTGATTATGTCCTAGCAACTCATAAGCTAATTCTGGGTCGGGGTCATGTACTTGCAAGATATCTAGATGATTATTTGCAGTTGTAATTTTGGTAATATGAACGTATAAAAAAAAGATTACGAATAAGATAACTATAGCTGCTAGGTATTTATACATTTATAAACGTAAATAATGTATGAGGAATTGTATTGTATTATACAGGTTAGTAATTATAAATATATTTATTTACCAAATTATTCTTTTTAGATATTCAATTTTCAAATATATCTTGAAAAAAACAATATAAAGACATTTAAAATAAGGGTATTTAGTAAGTCCCAAATTCGCAAGTTTAATCTGATTTCGTAAGTTTAGCTATAAAAACAATGGCAACTGAAAATACAAGTGCTAGTTCTACCGCCGCAGCTACCTCTACCGAGCAAACTCTAACTGGTTGTGTTAAGTGGTTTAACAATGGTCTGAATTACGGATTCATCACTGTTCTCTCGGAGGGTGAGTATCGTAATACTGATGTTTTCGTGCATCAGTCGAATATTCAGACGGCTCGTGATTGTTTCCGGACGCTATATACTGGTGAGTGTGTGCAATTTGAGCTAGCAAAGTCAGATAATGAGAAGCATCCCTTCCATGCTGTTAAAGTCCACGGATTTAATGGTGTTCAGCTACGTTGTGAGGCTCCTCGTGGTACTGGATTTGGGCGTGGTCGTGGTGGTGGAGAACGTGGTCGGGTAGGTGGCCGTGGCCGTGGCCGTGGAAGTGGTCGTGGCAATAGTCGTAGTGGTCCTCGTCAGAATCAACAAGATTCGTCTGATTCAGCTGCTACAACACAAGAAAATGGTTCTGGCGAAACTACTACTACATCCACCACTGTAAATGCAAATGAGTCTACACCTCAAACAAACACTGAATCTACTGAACCAGTTGTATCTACTACTGCTGAGAATGCTACTACACCTGTAGCAAAGGGACGTGGTCGCGGACGTGGTCGTAAGGTCAATGCCTAAATGATTTAGTAATTAGTTTTTTGGATTGTTGTTTTTTTTGGTTTTTTTCTATTAAGATTATAGTATATACAATACATATCAATACATAAAAATTACAAAATGAGTAATAATTCAAGCATTAGAGAAGTTGATTTTACAAATAAAACGGGTTTTTATCAAAGACATAAGGGTATATTTTCAAATCCGATTACGGTGTCATTAATTGTTTTCATAGGTATGGCATTTACAGCATATGCATTTTATGTGTATTATTATAGTGCAGCAAATAATAATGTAAAGGCTAATAGTAGTTATTATGGAAAAGATATTTCTTTGTATCAGCCAGTATTTCAGGAGTCTGCAAATACTATAACAGATTGTATTACGATGTGCCAGAATGATGTAATATGTGATGGTATAACATATAATAATAAAACCCAAATCTGTACTGGTACAAAAGAAGGGCAAATTCGTAATGAAACATCAGATTACAGTGCATGGATTAAACCAATTGGTGAACCAACAAGTGCTTCTAAGGATTTTAAAAAAGCAGTGTTAGTGGGATATACCAAATCATTTAGAGTTCTAGATGGTGCAAAGATAATGAATCCATATATGCTAGGTAATTTTTGTTGGTCGTTTAATCTTACTATTTATGATTTCTATAAAAATTATGGTAGTTGGAGACATATATTTCATAAAGGAACACCTATTACCACCGGGCAAATCTTATCCTATCAATCTTGGGAAAATTTAGTTCAGGATTTCCCTAATCAACAAATTGGTGTTTGGTTAGCACCTTTTACTAATAATTTACGTATTGCAATTACTACCACATCTTTAGCAAATCGAAGTTATGGTGAATATCCAGATGCATTTGTTGAAAAATGCGACCCCATATCTGGAAACTGTTTCATAACAGATATGCCTAGTGGAAAATGGACAGACACATCACGTGCAGGTGACGGGTCAAATTCTAATACACAAATTAGCACTAATCTAGAGTATCTAGACCAAGATTTGCAAAATATACCAATTAATACACAATTGAATGTTATTGTGAATGTATATAATACCATTGCGGAAATATATTTTAATGGAAAAATAGTAAAAGTATCACAATTAGGAGGAACACCTGTTAATGATAAAACAAATCTATATGTATTAAATGACAATACTGCAAATTGCGAAATTAGTAATCTTATTTTCTATCCAGATGTAATTAAAATAGCTGATGTAAGTAACATAATGGCAATCTCTACCTCTTCAAGCTAGTTCATTATCCTAGCAGAGCATCGATAATAATGTGTTGTATGTTAACAAATATTAGTAAATTAAATACGTTCACTTGCTTTTGCAAGTAAATCCGAATCCTTTCTAGCCTCGTTGCTTATTTTTTTGAATGATTTTTGTAATTCTTGAAGTATTACTTTTGTTCCATTTTCTTTTGTTATTGGTTGATTTTGTCTGTGTTTTTTAGTGTGTTTGTGTATTTTCTTACTCTTCTTTGTACCCTTATAACTGTCCATAATATCAAGCTTTGGAGCTGGAATATCATCTAATTTATCCTTACATTTGAATTCAATATAATCATAAAAACATTTTGGATTAGTTTTGCACCATTTAGCCTTTTTAATATCAGTACATGCCAAAGCTCCATAAGAATTTGCAGGAACCTTATTATTTATTCTATTATTTATAATTCCTTTCACATTAGCATTCTTCTGAGAATTCTTTTGAGTTTTCCTTTGAGTTTTCCTTTGAGTTTTATTTTTTATAAATTCTGCTTTTTTACTAGCCTTAACACTAGGTATTGGTGGTTGTAGAAGCATCGTCAAATCACCCATTTCCATGTTTTTAGTCTGTTTTTTAGATGTTCGATGATTTTTTATAATTTCATCTTTTAATTGAGATATACTTAATTTCTTAACTTCATTAGAATTATCTGCTACAATTGGTGCTGATATTATAGGTAGTTCCTCTAGTTGTATTGTATTTGTTGCTGCATTGACAGTATCGTCTTGTTTTTCTGGTATTTGTTTTATAGTTTTTGCTTTCTGTTTAATACTATTAGCATTAGATATTGCGAATTGTTGTATCTTTCCTGCAGAACGTTCATCTTCAAATTTAGCTACTTCTTGCCCTTTATTATACATTTTTATAGTAGGAAACCCTTCAATCTTTGGTTTATGCGATAATACATCAATAAGTTCATTTTTAATATCTGCAATATTGATTTTACCACTATCCTTTAATTTTTCAACTACTTTTTCCCATTCTGGTTTCATAGCATTACAATGCCCACACCATTCTGCATAATATAACACTAACCAATCACCATCTTTTAGTAATTCCGATAACTTATTTGCATCAGTGGGTGTTTCAACTTTTAAATACATTTTGCGAAAGGCAAAAATACTAGAATATAATAATATTTTTTATTGTCATTAATTCAAAAGCACAAGTAAAAAAAATATTTCAAATTATTTCAAATTATTTGGAAGAATATCTAGAATATCTTTAGAAAATGAATCAGTCTATTATATTTATGATAGCAGGCATAGTGCTGTTAATTGTCTTGTTAGTATTATATTACTTTTATTACTATTTACCGGGGCAAAGTAATATTGGAAAATATCAAATACCAATTCTTACATCTGAAACTACTCTAGATGAGACTTTCACGCAAACAATCCAGATTGCAAATCTTGTATCTAGCCGACCTACTTTAATGGTTCCTAAATTAGGATATGGTATTACATTCAGTTGGGAAATGTATATCCCTAACCTTGCTGGCAGTGCCGCATGGCAAAATAATTACAATATAACAAAACCTATTTTCTCTATGCAAGATTCACCACAAGTCGGATATAATCCAAAGCAAAATTATTTATCAGTAATTACCAAATATCGCGATAATCCATTTTATGCAGAGTTTTCTGAAATTAAAGTATCGGATTTAAAACTGCAAACCTGGTGCAAATATATTCTAGCTATTTCTGGCCGTACCATACAAGTTTGGATTGATGGCGTTATAATAAAAACGGAATATTTACCTAGCTTGCCCGTATTCTATGATATACAAAGCGCAATCACTGTAGGTCAAACTAATAATAATTTTCAGGGGAGAATACGGAATCTAACTATGTATCCATATCCATTAAGTTATACTGAATTGCAAAGCCTCTAGAAGCTATAAGCTATAAGCTACAATCTAAAAATTTGTCTTTTTATTTTTATCCTTTTTTCTTCTATCATAATAGTAATCTAGCAATTGTATTTCTTGCAAATAACTTAATTAATAAATGAATCAGCAAAATAATAACCCTGCTAGACGCAATAATCAAACTAATTCACGATTAAATAATACAGCTGCCGTCGGTTTTCCGCAATCACAAGTATCACGCTCATTTAATTCTAGCTATAGTAATAGTAGTGTCGGATATTCCAGTTCAAAAGTAATTGGTATTGTTATTCTAGTAGTAGTGCTAGGTCTGCTAGTAGGCGCCTGTTATTGGCTATATACTGTTTATACCAATCGTGTATTTCAAACAACTGTAGAAACCGAAGTTATGCCAGATGTGAAAGATGCATCTGCTAATTTCAATGTAGGAAACGGTAGTATCCCTAGTTCAAATTATAGCAATGAATATAGTATTAGTATGTGGATAAATATAGATAATTATACTTATAATTATGGCAATGAGAAAACTATTCTTCGTCGGGGAGATAAAGGTAGCGGTAATCCCGAAATTGTTCTAGATGCCAAGAACAATGATCTCATTGTCCGTCTTAAATTACAAAATAGTAGCACCACTAATCCACTTATCATCACCGGCGGAGGAGCCAGTGTATCTAGTTTTGCAGATATTCCTAAACAAACACAGCAAATACTTGCACTAGGTAATCACGAACCAGCGGATAATTACTATATTCACGGTGCTTTTCCAAATGGAGGGTCCCGAGTGGCAACTAATTCACTTGACCGTGTAGGTAATAATATTGTAGATTATCCTACTATTCAATATCAACAATCTAGTGGTTGTGATAATGCTCTAAATACTTTAAAACCATATGATACTATAGTGATAGAACAAACCGCACGTATGAAGGAAGGCTTCCAAGTGGACTTAGCACCTATTGACACAAGCCGGCTATCTGATAATTCCGCACCTCTAGAATCTCGTAATGTTTATCATAATGATTATTTCTCACAGATATCTGGTAATAAAGTCCAACCTAACAACCAAGCTTCTAAAATAAAGGAACAGTTTGATACCGTGAGTGATTTAACTAATGCATGTGTCGCAGTAATGACAGATATTTGCAAACTTGCAAGTGCTATGCAATCTCAAACTAATGCCGATAATCAAGTAGCTGCTATGAATACAGCATTCCAGACGGTAATTGATTCATTAGAGAATACACGTAGCAGTGCTAAAACCCCAGATGATATATCGGCTGCATTTCAATCATCTATGAGTAATATATCTGTGATGATGATACCCAGCACCACATTTAAACCTCTTCTAAATAATCTTAAAACTGATTTAGCTGCCCTAAAATCTGCTAGCGCACAATCCGGGGCAAACAATATTGATATTACTACAATCCAATCTGCTGTAAATTATAAATTATCTAGTATGAATTGCCCCCTGACATTAAGTGGCACTACTGCAGTTGATATTACTACCAACATTTATGAGGCATTTATTTCAATGGCTAAACAGAGCCTATATGCTTATCTCAATAATATGGGTGCAGGGTTGCAACAGGCATTTCCAAATCTTGCTGGTACTGCAAATGCATCATGCCTTATTCAAAATATGACAAATCCGGATCCAACAATAGGTACTTGTGTATATCGGTCGATTCCATTGCAAAAATGGGTACACGTAATCGTGAGTGTTTATAATCAGGTAATAGATATCTTTATTGACGGACAACTAGCATCTAGCTGTGTATTGAAAGCATATCCTGCAATCAGCACTAGCGATGTTGCAATAACCCCAGATGGCGGATTTGCAGGTAAAATTAGCCGTGTTACATTTTCCAATACTGCTATGACAGTTCAGCACGCTAAACAATTATATTATAGCGGACCAGTTGCATCATCCGGCCTTCTAGCAATGATTCCCAATTGGGCATGGTATGTTGTTATTTTTATGATTATTCTAGGTATTGGTTATTCTGTTATGATATGATTAATGAATATTCATATTTTTTAATTATGTTTTTTGTTGTGTTTTTGTTGTGTTTTGATTTATTTATTTATAAAAAAAATGCAATTATTATATAAATATAATATAATACGCAATACTTTTGCTAGATTAGGTAATTATGGCAGAAAATACTAAAACAAACACACCATCATTAAATACATTTACTACCAATACTATACCCAAGAACAATACACCCAAGAACAATACTCAAACACCTAAGAACAACACACTCACACCCAAGAATAATTCTTTAAAAAATAATGCCACAAAAAATGGAAATATTAGTAATGCAAATTTAAATAAAGAAATACAGAATATTCTTGGTGAACCTGTACCCACGATTCCAAACAATGCTTCCAAAACCAATGCAAATAAATCTACTGCAAATATGAATATTAACAAAGGGAATAACAATAATAATAACAATAATAATAATAATAATTTGGATGAGATTTGGGCAGGTAATACAGGTAATGCTAGTAGAAAAAATCAAAATCAGAATAAATCAAAAGCAGAAGAGCCCAGTATGGTAGAAAAGGGAATGGATAAATTGGGAGATACTTTTTCCAATATAAGAAATTCTATTCTAGGTGAGCCTTCTGCTAGGAATAACTCCCAAAAAGAAGCACAAGAGAATAAAAATCGAGCAAATCGGGAGAGGGAATATGCACCTGAACCCGAATCTGAATCACGAGCTGAAAAAAGCGAATCTATTTGGATGCTAGTTATAAAAGTAGTAATTATGGTTATCATCCTAATTGCTATTTACTATATTGGTAATTATCTTCTTACTAGATACATGAATTCTAGTGCAAATTCACCGCTACTTCTTAACACAACAAAAAATGCAAAGAATGCAATGGTGGTTAGTCAAGATCCGACATCTGTAAATTATATACCTATTTTGAAATCTGACGGACAAGATGGTATTCAATTCACTTATGGATTTTGGTTCCTAATTGAAAGTATGGATTATAAACCCGGAGAATGGAAGCACGTATTCCATAAAGGCAATTCATCTAGTTATCCTAACCGGGCACCAGGTGTATGGTTTCATCCAAATAAGAATTCTATTCGTGTATATATGAATACACAAGATAATATTCTAGAATATGCAGATATTGATAACCTACCCATTCGCAAATGGGTTTATATGAATATCATACTCAATAACAAGAATTTGGATCTTTACATAAACGGATATCTAAAAGTCCGTAAGGAGCTCAGTAGTATCCCTAAACAAAATGATGATGACTTCTGGGTTAATATGTATGGTGGATTTGAAGGCTACCTAAGCAATATTCGCTATTATGCATATGCGGTCGATTTCAATGAAATTTATACTAATATAAATGCAGGTCCTAGCTCTAATAATTGTATTGATACGGGTGAAGTGCCACCATACCTAGATGATAATTGGTGGTTCAATTATAATGGATAAATGGATATGTTTGGTTGAAATATCCTTTGCTAGGAATCTTGAATAGTACTTACAATATTCTTTTCAATTAGTTTATCTAGCAGAATCTTATCATTATTAAGAAGATTTTCCATATCTTTGGTAATTATACCAAATTTTTCATTATTTTTTTCATTGTAATATGCTATAGAATTAAATAATTCATTATATTTAATTTGTATCGATGTATCTATTCTAGAAGTTCGAATCTCCAAATCACGCTTTAAAATTTTTATTTCTTCTTCTAGCAAACGATTTTTTTCTGTTAGTTGTTGTATTTGCTGCAATTGCTGTATGTGCTCCGCTTGATTTATATGATTACCATGCATACCATTTATGGGTTGATTTACAAAAGGTTCATAAATATTTGCCCCGTGCCTATTATGTGATGATGAAAATATATTTCCCATTCTAGTCTAGTTGTTAGCTGCTATCTTCTAGTTATGTCCTATAATCAATAATTTATAAGTTAAAAGAAATTTTATAAAAATAATAATCGAATAAACCCAATAAAGAATATAAAATTCTAGATAATAGGCGGTGCTTTGCTTAGTAATTCCCGAATTTGTTTTCGTATATTAACATTGGGGTCATATTTATAAAAGTCCAAGTCTTTTTTAAATTTATGTATCTCATCCTCAGTCATAAATATATGGTCGGTGTTATAAAATTCCTCTAATTCTATAAGAGATCGAATCGGGATTTCATCGTGTTCTTTGAAAAATTCAACACGGCTCTTATCATCTCCTAGATATCGATGAATTAATTCAAGCACCGTTGCAACTCGCAACCACTGTGCATTATTTTTCCTATATTTATAAAGCATACGTGTCATAATTAATAATCCTAGTGGACTGATAATGCCTTTGAATGCAGAATCTGCATATTTTTTACCTTCATCTAGTATTTCATCAAAACTAGAATATTCATTTAAATCTTGTTCTGGAAGCATAGGAATATCACTTCCGCGATATCCCATCTTTGTTTCTAGAATCTTGTCAAAATCCACGTTTACATATTCGCCTACACGTTTAAATATTTCTTCCGGATTATTCATTTTCTTTGCACGTTGATCGCGTTCATCCATTTTAATTGCTTCTCGAAATGTATTAAAAAGATTATTAAGATTTACACCAATTAAAAAGCCACCTTGAGTCCTTTTCATATCTCGTAATATCTCTTCACTTATTAAATCCGAAAAAACATAACCAAACACTGTAGGTTTATGTGCACCAAATTTTAATTTCCTTTGTTGTTCCTCTTTCTCAACATCGCGATACTGTGCATACGTTGGCAAATCCATCATTGCGGGAAATTTGCTAGTTTTATCTGGTAGTGGTGGTCCTTGTTGCTCACCAATTCCATCAGGCGGCATCTCACCTGGCGGCATTCCTTCCATACTGGGCATACCACCTGGGGCTTGTGATAACATTTCTAGAATAATAGGTGGCACCGGTTGGCCCTGTTCTTGTGCTAGTTGAGCAATTTGTTCTGGCATAATACCTTGTTGCATAAGAGCTTGAACTTCTTCCGCAGTGAGACCTTGTAAATCCATGGGTGGTTCACCACCACCTCCCCGTTGAAGATGAATTATCTTTGGATTTTTTTTTGTTTTTTTCTTATTATGATTTATCTTATACATCTAGCAAATTTTTTTCTAAATTATATCTAGAATATATATAGATATATTTCAATATATTTCAATATATTTCAATATATAATGGCAGCGACAAATAATGCAAATGGGTCAAAATCCTTATTAAACATGGTTGATATGCTAGAAGGCGTGCAAGCAGAACATAAGGAACTAATAAAAGCAAAATTAAGTGAATTAACTAAAAAATCTGATATTTTTTTAGCCAATAAAAATCTGCTCAATTTAAGGACTTGGTATGAAACAAAAAATCCAGATTATAAGAAATTATCTGAACTACCTGATTTAAGAATTCCTGAACATGAATATACTGCATTATATATGATTAACACGATTTTATCATTACTTTCTATTGGACGATTTCCAAAAAAAAAAATAACTAATGTATCTAGTAATGAAGGATTATATGGTTCAAATAGTTTTCAACTAGCAAATAGTAATATTACTGAAAATCCTGAACGTCAACAAAATGCAAAAACTTTACTTATCAGATTAATAGATTATATAAATACTGGTTACA
>Ga0007809_10001181_pt1 | contig 10968 bp, 12 predicted proteins | sample CryBogCBE02Aug07_FD_60383 | JGI IMG/M metagenome (GOLD analysis project Ga0007809, IMG submission 60383) | Freshwater microbial communities from Crystal Bog, Wisconsin, USA - CBE02Aug07 | ecosystem: Environmental > Aquatic > Freshwater > Lake | place: Crystal Bog, Wisconsin, USA | collected...
GCGTGCATTTTTCTCGTTTCAACTTCGGAGGGTTCAAGCTTTCGCAAAGGCTCGGGCTGTGGCACTTGATAAACGAGAATTTGCCCTGCTTCGAGCGGCTTTTCCGGAATACGATGGCGCGTTTGAATAATGCTTGCCTCGCTCGTTTCTTCCTTTGTTTCAACACCGGAAACGCGCGCAAAAAAGCGGCGGATGGAGACGGCATTGGTCGTATCGTCCGCCCCCTGATCAATCACCTTCAAACGATCTTCCGGCCCGATCAACGCAGCGGTGATTTGAATGCCGCCTGTCCCCCAACCGCGGGCCAAAGGCATTTCACGCGAGCCGAAGGGCACTTGATAGCCAGGGATTGCGACAGCTTTTAACAAAGCGCGACGGATCATGCGCTTTGTTTGTTCGTCGAGATAGCCGAAATTATATTCGGGATCGTGCTGGGCCGCGTTCATTCTGCCGCTTCCTTCCGCTCTGCCAAGCGCTCTTCCTGCTCGCGCCGAATTTTGCGCAACAGTTCGAGTTCGCCTTGGAAATCCACATAATGCGGGAGCTTCAAATGTTCTACAAAGCCTGAGGCTTCAACATTGTCGCAGTGATAGAGCACAAATTCTTCTTGCTGGGCTGGATACTCACTCGCCTCACCAAAGTCGCGCGCTTTGAGCGAACGATCAATAATCGCCATCGACATCGCTTTGCGCTCCGCATGTCCGAAGGCGATGCCGTAGCCGCGGGTGAATTGTGGTGGTTGATCAATCGAGCCTTTAAACTGGTTTACCATCTGGCATTCGGTCAGTGTGATATCGCCTAACTCAATCGCAAATCCCAATTCTTCCGGCGCAAACGAAACGGCAACTTCACCTAAGCGAATTTCGCCCGCGAACGGATGATTACCGCCAAAGCCGCGCTGCACCGAATAGGCGAGGCCTAACAGAAATCCTTCATCGCCCCGAGACAGCGTTTGCAAGCGCACATCGCGTTCGGCGGGAAACTCCACGGGATCGCGCGTTAAATCGAACGGGCGCGGATCACCTGCAGGCGGAACCTCCGCTTCCATTAAGCCTTCATCGCCCAAGATATCGGGAACGCGTGGCATCGCAGCATCCAACGCGTGTTCGGCGGTTTTTGCCTCAGGTGAATGTTCACCACTGGCCATCAACGCAAAGTCAAACAGGCGATGCGTATAATCATAGGTCGGACCTAGAACCTGCCCGCCCGGCAAATCTTTGTAGGTGGCCGAAATGCGACGGCGAATGGCCATGGTCGCCGTATCCACCGGAACCGACGAGCCAAAGCGCGGCAGCGTGGTACGGTAGGCGCGCATCAGGAAGGCTGCTTCAATCAAATCGCCTTGGGTTTGCTTTAAGGCGAGCGCGCCCAAATCCTCATCATAGAGCGAGCCTTCATTCATCACCCGCGCGACAGAAAGCTGCATTTGCTCGCGGATTTGCGCGACGCTGAGTTCGGGAACCGATACGTCACCACGGCGCTCTTCTGCGATGAGATCATGCGTTGCAAGGATAGCGGCCTCGCCGCCTTTCACCGCGACATACATTTAAAAATCCCCGCTGATCTGCGTTGAACGCGGCAGGCCCGCAAGCGATGAACCTGCGACAAAAATCAAATCGACGCCGAGAGGAAAGAGCGCGTTGTTGTCTTGCACCTGTTTCCAAAAATCACCATCGACCCCTTGCGGTGCGAAGCTTGTGGTTTCTCTTACACCGGGACCTGTGAGCGTTACCGGAAGCCCGTTTTCAAGCGATGGGCAAAGGATGATCACGGTTGCGGATGTATCGGGGTATCGCTCATCCCCAAGATTGAAGACATCCAATGCAATATCGGATTGTCCCGCTGCGATGAGCGCAAAGCGCGCATCCATCGGTTTAGCCGCTATTGCTGCGCCCGTATGAAAGACAAGCCACGGCCGGATTCTCTCGAACGCCGTTGAAAACCAAATAGGCGTTTCATAATCCACAAGGGTAAGCAGAAGCGCCGCGGCGGCGGGCGGTAAATGATCAGGACAGCCGGATAAGTTATCCGGCAAAGCCATGATTTTTCCCGGCTCAGAAAGGGCAGTGAGCACCGTGCGGAACACCGCTTGTGAGCCAAATACAGGATCGGCAAGCCCCATCGCTAAATCGGATGTTGGGAGAGCACTCATGATTAGCCGTCTCCCCTTACAAGCGTGAAGAAATTGACTTTGGTAGCAGCCGCTTTGCGTGACGCCCTATCACGCGCCTCCGCTTGCGCTTGCTCCATGGCCGTTATGCCCACATGCAGCGAATTCGTCTCGGACGTCGCGCTTTGTAAAAGCGCATCAATAACGGCGGACTGCTCTGCCTTTTTCCGGTCGCGACCGAGCGCGTATGAAAAACCCATTGTGCCATCGGATAGCCGGATAACACAGCGGGTCATCGTGGCTTCGCCCATATTAAACCGCTGCCCTGCCCCACCAGCCCGGCCTTCAAGCATAAGCGTTCCGGTTTCAGGGCGCTTGATGAGCTCATAGCTCGGCTGCGGTTCGATGCCGGCCAAAAGTCCGGAGATTTCATCGCCAGTTGCACGGGCGAGAATGCCCATCCAACGCTGCCGCGCCGTGTTATTCTCACCGTCCAGCACGCCCGAACCCTTTAATTCATCTTGGTTTAGTGTCATAAAACGTCTAGACCTATTACGACGATTCTGCTTAAAGGTCTATACGTTTGACATGACGCTTTCGTGACGAGGTAGAGGAAATGGCCATCCATACAGCGGAAAAAAAGGCACCCCTGACGGCGTGGAAGCGGATAGCCGATGATATTGCCGCCGAGATTGCCAGCGGCACCCATGAGCCGGGCAATGGCCTGCCAACCGCACTGGATCTGGCGGCCCGCTATGGTGTTCACCGCCATACCGCGCGACAAGCCCTCCGCCATCTCCAAGATCAAGGCCTCGTCTCCGTCGAGCAAGGGCGTGGGAGCTTTGTTACCGGTCGCCGCTTTCCGTATCGCATTGGCCGTTCGGTCAGCTTCCGTCAAAATTTCAATGCCGCCGGCATCGAGGCTACGGGCAGGATCCTTTCGGTGCATTGCATTACGATCCCGATCAGCATTTCGCAGTCTTTAGAGCTCCCGACATCTGATTCTGTGTGGCGTGTCGAAGCACTCAATTCAGCGGGCGGAAAGCCCATTTCGGTTTCGATCCATTACCTCTCAACGACGCGCTTTCCTGATTTTCCATCCGTGCTGCGAGACCATAACACGTCAATTTCAGAAGCCTTTCGGTCTTATGGAATTGAAAACTATGAACGGCTCTCAACTTCTCTTTCAGCCCGACTCGCGACGCAAGAAGAAGTGGCCCGCTTGGATTTGTCGTATGGCGACCCTGTATTGACCTCCGAAGGTATCGATAGCCTGCCGGATGGTACGCCCCTACAAGTCGTCGAAAGCGCGTTTTCACCCGCTCGTGTTCAGTTCATTGTTGAGCGTGATTAAACCGGACGCGAGCCGATAATCGCAACACGAAGCTTGCTTGATATCAAATCAATCGCAGCGACCGTGATTAAAACCAGCATGATGATAAATGAGGTCTCTTCCCACAAATAGGTGCGTATCGTTTCGGTGAGATAGAGGCCAATACCGCCCGCGCCAACAATGCCGATAATCGTGGTCGTACGCGTATTCGATTCAAAGAAGTAGAGCACTTGACCCAGAAGAACGGGTAAGATTTGGGGGATAATGCCAAACCTAATGCTCTCAAGCCGTGAGCCACCGGAAGCAACAATGCCCTCCACAGGCTTTTGATCAGCCGCCTCGATAGCCTCAGAGAACAATTTGCCGAACGCACCAAAATCCGACGTGATAATCGCCAGCACGCCAGCAAAAGGCCCAAGGCCTACAACGCCCACCCAGATCAGAGCCCAAATCAGCGTATCAATGCCACGGATGATATCCAGAAGACGCCGTACCGCGTGATGGATAACCGAATTTGCTACGATATTACGCGCGGCCAGAAAACCGAAGGGAAGCGCAAGGAATGCAGCACAAACCGTACCAAAAAAGGCCATAGCCAGCGTTTCGATTACGCCGCGCATGAAGACGATGGCATTGTCCCATGAACCGGGATCGGGCGGCATCATCGCTTTGACGACGATACCAAATTTGCCAAACCCGTTAATGAGCATCATGGGCGTGAAGCCAACATAATAAAGCCCAAAGACATAGAGGGAAATAAGAGCGGCAATCAGCAGATAGGCTTTAACCTCATCTCGCCTATTCCCAATAAAGGCTTCTGCATAGCGCTCACGCATTTCTCCGAGTTCCGGAAAGCGATCGCGTAAACTTGTCTGGGAGGACGATCGATTATTCACGACATACCCTCCTTGGCGATAAGGCGATGACGAATTTTTTCGGTACCATAATCGATCATCATCACGGTAAGAATGATAATAATAAGGACCGCGCCGACATCGACGTAATAGAACTTGCGAACATATTCGATCAGTAATTGACCGATACCACCGGCGCCAACAAAGCCCATGACGGCCGCGCCACGCACATTGATCTCAAAGCGCAGCAATGTGTAGCTGGTAAAATTTGAAAGCACCTGCGGTACTGCCGCAAAACGGACTTGCTGCGACCATGATGCGCCGCTTGCGCGTAAGCCCTCAACGGGCTTCATATCGATATTATCGATAACTTCCGAGAAGAGCTTACCAAGCGCGCCCGATGTATGAATGGCCAGCGCCAGAACGCCTGGGAATGGTCCTAAGCCAAAGCTTACAACAAACATCAAGGCAAAGACGATATCCGGTACGGTGCGGCAGAACTCTAAAAAGCGACGGGCTGCAAATTTAGACCAGCCACTCACCGCCATGCTGTTGCTGGCAAAAAAGGCGAGAACAAAGGCAATGACAGCACCCGTAACGGTACCGACATAGGCAATTAATAATGTCTCGGCCATGAGCTTGAGCCATTTGCCCAAACCCCAATACCATTCGGTCACATCTTCATAAAAGGTCGATAGCCCGATATGCGGGGTCATATCGAAGAAATAACGTGGAAATTTCCAAAAATTCGTAACAAATTTATGCGGATCAACTTCGGCACCAAAGGCCGCAATAAAGACCAACAATACAACGATAATCGAGCCTAAAAGCATTTGCCGGCGCTTCTGAGCAAGGGTCATCGCATATTGCGATTGCAACCGCGCATTTTGCTCATCGGGCAAAGGTTGGATTGTCGTTGCCAATTCAAAATCTCCTTGCACGAAAAAGGCGGCGGATCGATCCGCCGCCTTCGCTTGAGTTAAAAATCAAGACTTCTTCTTCAACTCGTCAACAAACTTAACGAGATCGATGGTTGGCTGATAGTCCTTCGTGGTGATGGACTTGTAAGAAAGCTTCTTGCCATCATAGGCCTTATCGAAGGCTTCACGGTTAGCGGTGTAGGCATTCAAGAAGGCGTCTGCGACGGTCTTCTTGAGATCTTCCGGCATAGAATTCAAGATCGCGAGCGGACCGTTAAGGATCGGCTGCGACTTATAGATGATGCGCAGATCGCTATACTTCAAAAGACCCTTCTTGTCGGCCTTTAAAGCGTCCGAATCTTCATCGTTTGTCCAAGCATTGAAGCATGCGTCAAAAGTGCCTTGGGCAACGCCAATTGCTGCGTTTTCATGCGTACCGGCATAGACGACCTTCGAGAAATACTTATCCGGATCAATGCCGAGCTTGCTCATTTCAAAACGAGGCACATTGTTGCCGGACGTCGAGTTTGGATCAACGAGGCCGAGCGCCTTGCCCTTAAGGTCTTCGAGCTTCTGATAGGGGCTGTCTTTTTTCACGTAAACAACAGAGTAATAGCCGGTTGTTCCGTCCTTATTGACTTCGATGCCGAACGGCGAAACATCAGCACCAACAATGATCGCGCGTGCGAAAGAAGCTGCACCGTACAGACCGATATGGATCGTGCCTTCTTTTTGGCCCTGCACGACGGCGGCATAATCGTTAACAATGCGAAGCTTCACAGGAACACCGATTGTCTTCGAGAGGTGGTCCATCAAGGGCTGCCAACGGTTCGTGGTGTCGGCTGCGTTTTCAGCAGGCACAACAGCAAACGTCAGCTCTGGGTATTTCGACTTCCACTCTTGGGCAAGCGCGCCCGAAGCTGCTCCAACAAATGCCATTGCAGCGGTAGCCGCAAGCATAATACGACGCGTGATCATGGTCTTCGTCTCCTTATGATGAGATGGTTTAGTGAGAATATACCAATCAAGCCGGATAAATCGCCCGGATCGTAGGTTGTTAAGCCACTACAGCGATGCCCGCAGGCATATCATTGGTAGCGGAATTCGGGTTCATAACTTCATGCGCCTCAAGGCCATAGAGTTCGCGCGCAACATCTTCGGTCAATGCCGATGGAACATCATCAAATACAACACGGCCCTGCGCCATACCGACGAGGCGCTCGCAATAGGTGCGGGCCAAATCGAGCGAATGAAGGTTACAAATAACGGTAATGCCAAAATGTTTATTGATCCGCAAAAGCGCGTCCATAACAATCTTAGTATTGCGCGGATCAAGCGATGCGATAGGCTCATCGGCTAGGATAATGTCCGGCTCTTGTACCAAAGCGCGACAGATCGCGACCCGTTGCTGTTGGCCGCCTGACAACTGATCCGCCCGTTGCGCAGCAAGATTGGCAATATCAAATTGCTCAAGGGCAGCAAGTGCGATGGCTTTATCATCATCACCCCAAAGCTTCAGCATCGTCTGCCAACCCGGAGCTTGAGAAAGGCGGCCCATCAACACATTGGTTAAAACGTCCAATCGGCCAACGAGATTAAATTGCTGGAAGATCATCGCACAACGACGACGCCATTCGCGAAGCTCGGCACCTTTAAGCGCCGTCACATCAACGCCGTCATAGATGATGCTGCCATTCGTTGGATCGTTCAGACGATTAATCATGCGAAGGAGTGTTGATTTTCCTGCGCCGGAGCGGCCAATGACACCGACAAAGCTGCCCGGTTTGATCGAAAGCGATACGGAATCAACCGCGGGGTTGGTTCCATAAATTTTGCTCAATCCATTAATCTCTAGCATCGAACATTCTCCTGATCATTGGGAGCGAATTAGGGGCGTTCAATGACAAGGGAATGACAGGCTGTGGACAGTGAGATGAGTCGATAGGCAGCGTTGTTTTTCAGTCTTTGGCCGATTCTGCCCGTCTGGGCTTTCCAAGCTTGGGCTCTTCTGCTAGAAAATTGGGCAGTTTTACGAGGTATCGCGCTGAAACCTGATTAAGACCCCTCCCATTTTGGGGCGTTAGTCTGCATCCGGAAAGACTGATACAGATGGTTGTCACACTCGACCAAGCGATTGAAATCCATGCGAAAGCTGCGCTTTTCAGGGCCGGAAAATCCGCTTTAAAGCAAACCCTTGACCGCGCCGAATTGTTTCGCTCGCGCGGGGATTTAAAGAGTTACGAGACTTGGAAATCGGTTGGCGACAAAATCGCCGAGCTCGAAAAACTCGGCTATCTCAATCAAAGACGGCGGGCTTAAGCCCCATCACCACATCGATTTTTTAGCCCGCTCAGGCCATTCGCGGTCATAGTCCGGGCCGCCTACGCGATTATCGCTTAAACGGGCCAAAATCTGCCCCGCCGTGGGTATGGTTGCCGGATCAATATGATGGGCCGGATTCCATAACTCAGAGCGGACAATCGCCCGCGCGCATTGGAAATAAACGGCATCGATCGTGATCACAATGATCGAACGTGGCTTTTGACCGTCGACAGCAAAACTCTCACAGAGGACAGGATCGGCATCCACATAGGCGCGGCCATTCACGCGCAGCGCATTGCCTGATCCAGGGATTAAAAACATCAAGGCCACGCGCGGATCACGGATGATGTTTTTAAGCGAGTCGGTGCGGTTATTACCCCGCCGATCGGGCATCATTAGGGTCCGATCATCAACAATGCGAACCAATCGCCCATGCCTGTCCCCGCGCGGTGAGCAGTCCAATCCTTCAGGGCCAGACGTAGCCAATGCGGCGAAGGGAGAAACCTCCATCATCGCGCGATATTCGGGCGAGAGGTAATTGATCTCTTTCGCAAGTGAGGTTTCCCCTGGAAGCCCGTAAAGGGCCTCCAAGGCCTCGATTGATTCTATCTTAGTCATTCAGCTTATCTTTCAGCCGCGGGCGGATTTAATGGCACTCAACCACACGGCCCATCAATTTGCAAGAACCCAGTACATGACCATGGGTGTCGTAATCGGTGATCGTCCACTGATCATCAGGTCCACCTTTAGCGCGTTCCATCATTGCGAAGCCAAAGGTACGCGGCTTGGCCAATCCGTTCTTGATCGTCACGCCGTTAATAACGAGACCCGCAGGATTTTCCGGTGGCTTCGCTTCAAGATTGTCGCCGCCATGGCCGGATACGATTTGGATCGGCAAATCCTCGACATAGGCATCTACTTCAAACTTGTGCTGATGACCCGAGAAGATGGCCTGCACATTAGAAGGAATTGAGCCCATCGCGGCGGCGGCAAGTGTCTTGTTGTCGCCACCCGATTTTTCAGCCTCTTCGGTGCCGTCCGCCGTCCAGATCGGACGATGAAACGCGAGCCAGACGGGACCTTCGGGAGCCAAGGTACGCAGCGATTCAAATTGCTGTTTGTAGTTGGCAACCTGCTGTGGATTAGGCTTTGTGTCATCGGCGGTCGAAACATCCATGACGGCAATGCTCAAACCCGGTAGCTTAACTGCAAAGGGCTTTGCAGGTCCAAGGCAGCCCGCAGCACCACTGGCAGCGTCCCAGGCATAAGGATCAAGCGTCCGCGCCCAGCCTTTGCCACCTCGATCACACTCCTCATGATTACCACGCACGAAGATCCAGGGCGCTGAATTGAGGAGCAGTTCAGCAGGCGCAAAGAAGTCAGCCCGCCACACCGCCCAGCTATCGCCATAGGGAGAGCCTGCGCAGCCATCATTGCCATCAGGACAAGCACTTTCGCGATAGTGGAAATCACCGACATGTAAAACCAAATCAGGCTTCAGCTCGGCACCTATATCCGCGCCAATGCGGAACGGCCAAAGCGCGGCATCGTTACACGCTTGGGTCACCTTCCCCTTTAAGCGGCATCCGGTATCGCCAATCACCAAAATACGATTGGGATGCTCGACGGGTAGAGGAAGCGGTATCTTATCGATGCTCGCCTTCTTTGTGCCTGCAGGAAGTGCGGCTGCACACACCGTAATCGGATAATTCTCGCCCTTGTTCGAACGGACCTGCATGGGCAAGGATGCACCATCGGCAATAAGCGCCGGGCAGGTCTCGCCATCCGTAATCGCCCGTGCCTCAAGTCCCGTTGGCGAATATTGAACCCAATGAAACAGCTCGGACGCTTCGGCCATGCTGTTCCCCATGATCGCCAAGCCTAAACAGGCCATAAGTCCAAAGCGCTTCAGCATCATGGTACATCTCCAAACAGAGGAACGAGGATAAATGTCGTTAAGGCTTTAATTTGACACTTTGGTGACAAAGGTTAAATCCGCCGCCCGGTAGCAGAATCAAAAAAGTGCATCGCTTTTGCCGGGATCAGAAGGCGAACCGGTCGATCCAACTGAAACTCGGTATCGCCCGAAACCGATACCACCACCTCTTCATCAGCAAGCATCCCATGCAAAAGCCGGGTTGGGCCCAGCGCCTCTTGGAAACTGGATGTGATGGCAAGCCCTTCCTGCTCGACCAATTGAGCCTGCTCGGCACGAAACCCAAAAACAACTGGTCCATCGGGAATATGCGGCCATTGGCTTTGATCAAACGATAGCGTTTGGCCATCGTTAAATGACATCTGGCCCATCGCCCTATCAATCTTGGCTTGCAACAGATTAAGCCCAGGCGCGCCGACGAAGCCCGCAACATAGATCGAGGCTGGTCGATGATAGACATCATCTGGAGATCCGACTTGTTCAATGACACCCTTATTCATAACGACAATTCGATCAGCCAATGTCATGGCCTCAACCTGATCATGCGTCACAAAAAGTGAGGTGGTGCCGAGACGTTGGTGCAGCTTACGGATCTCGATCCGCATGGCAACGCGTAAGCGTGCATCAAGATTGGAAAGTGGTTCATCATATAAAAACACGTCCGGTTCACGGATCATCGCACGACCCATAGCCACACGTTGCCTTTGCCCACCCGAGAGTTGCATAGGCTTGCGGTTCAGGAACTCTCTTAAACCCAAGAGATCGGCTACAGCCTCAATTCGAGTTGTGCGATCTGCTTTACTGATCCCCGCAACTTTGAGCGCATAGCCAATATTTTCCGCCACTGTCATATGGGGATATAGCGCATAATTTTGAAAAACCATGGCGCAGCCACGGTCGCGCGGCTCAAGATCATTCACTCGCTTTGAGCCGATCATGATCTCGCCATCCGTAATGGCCTCAAGCCCCGCAATCATCCGCAATAAGGTTGATTTACCGCAGCCTGATGGACCCAAAATGACAACGAATTCGCCCGCATTGATCTCTAGATCAACGCCGTGAACAACCGTCGTCGTACCATAATTTTTTTTTATTTTTTTGAGGGCTACAGCAGCCATGATGAAGATCCTACTTTTCGGTCGCAATAAGGCCGCGCACAAAATAGCGCTGCATGAAAGCAACAAGGAGCAGTGGGGGAAGCATGACGATCAAACATCCCGCCATCGCGACATTCCAGTCCGGCGTGCCGCCACCATTTGTCGACACGGTAGGAGCAAGCAGTTTTAGTTCGACGACCGCCGTTGTCCCAAATCCGGCACGGTCAGGGGTCGCGAGTAGCGGCCAAAGATATTGGTTCCATGCATAGAGAAACATAATCGTAAACAGGGCTGCCATATTAGCCCGCGAAAGAGGCATCAAAAATTCAACGAGAAAACGAAGAGGCCCTGCTCCATCCATTCGCGCGGCTTCGAGCAATTCATCCGGTACGGTCA
>Ga0007809_10001183_pt1 | contig 10966 bp, 12 predicted proteins | sample CryBogCBE02Aug07_FD_60383 | JGI IMG/M metagenome (GOLD analysis project Ga0007809, IMG submission 60383) | Freshwater microbial communities from Crystal Bog, Wisconsin, USA - CBE02Aug07 | ecosystem: Environmental > Aquatic > Freshwater > Lake | place: Crystal Bog, Wisconsin, USA | collected...
CATCTATAAAAATAGCAGATCCAAGTAGAAGTTTCTCATCTTCGATTCGTTCTGTATAGTGTCCGATAAACTTATCTCGGGAGTTCATTTTTCATCCAATTTCTTAATTTATTTATAGTACTCACGTGCTTCATAAACAGCATCAACAATGTTGATGTATCCTGTACAGCGACATAGATTTCCAGCTAAGACTTCTGTGATGCGTTCACGGCTAGCATCGGGTTCATGAGTAAGCAGTGCATGCGCCGTAGTTAACATTCCTGGAGTGCAAAATCCGCATTGCAGCGCATGGTGCTTTTTAAATAAAATTTGCAATTTTGACATTGCTCCTTCTACGGATAGTCCTTCAATTGTTGTGACCTCACATCCATCGGCTTGGTGAGCTAGCATCAAGCAAGATCGCACTGCGTCGCCATTCAAAATCACTGTGCAAGCTCCACAAGCACCATGTTCACATCCGACATGGGTGCCAGTTTTAAGACATTGATGGCGAATGCAGTCGGAAAGTAGAGTATTGGACGCTACATCCAAACTGACGTTTTCACGATTTAGTTTGAAATGAATATGACTAGTTTGTATCATCTATGCTGACCAAAAAATTTACAAAACATTCACAAAAAGTTGATCAAGTGGCAATGCTTTTTTGATCATTCCTTGTTGAACCATAAACTTCATCATGGTCTCAACTGCAGCCGCGTTAGACTCTAGGCCGTAGGTCCAAGGGTCATTTCCAAAAATTTCCTCAGCCTGATCAATTTCTTCTGTCATCCAAGGTAGCATGTATCGCAGTGCAGAGTAGTTTTTCATGCGCAACAATGCAGCTTGTTTTGATGATTCAAAAGCATTGAATAAACTTTTCGCAATGAAGGGGTGCGAATCATAAAGTTTTTTCTTAATTACTATCAAATGCATGATTGGGAAAATTCCAGTACGTTTGTAGTAATCGATTTCAACTTCTTTGTAGTTAGGAAAGAGTCTGACAACATCAGGATTTGTTTTTAGAGAAGATGGCAGATGAGTTCCTATGATCGCATCAATTTTTCCTTGTTCAAGTAATTGGCTAAGTGAATATTCAGATTTATTGATTTCTACATTAAATCCTGGTGGAATAATAGTAGGTACACCGTGACTACCTTTGGAGTTCACAGAACCTTCAACCCAATGAATACTTTTTAAATCAACTCCATAATCATTTTCAAGATGTCCGCGCTGCCATACAGCGGCAGTCATTGTGAAGCGCATAACGCCCACTCTTCTACCTTCTAAGTCTTTTGGAACTTTGATTCCAGACTTTCGATTAATGGTTATCATGTTGTGACGAAAGCACTTTGACGGAAACACTGGAATAGCTACAAATGGAGAGTTTCCGCTATCTACCTTAGTAATGTAATCAGAGGTTGACATCTCGCAAACGTCAAATTGTTGTTGGCTCATTTCGCTGTCAAAAAGCCGTCTTGGAAAGTCCTCAATCATGAAATTAAGATCTATACCTTCAGCCTGTACTGCACCTGTGTAAAGAGCTTGCATTCGATCATAAAGTGCGCAAGCTAAGGTTACTGGGACATTTCCGCCAGGACGAGGTGGAAATTGAACTTTAATTTCGTCGAGTGCATTCATTTTTTGACCTTTGATTAAAAATATTTACTTTTCTTTTTTTGGTTCTACGGTAGCAACTATCTGTTTCCATTGAACGATCTCTTCTGCAATATAGTCGTGCAGAAATTGCAATGAAACATTGTCAGCCACAGTCATTGTTTGTGTAGCAAACTGTTGCTGAATTTCGGGCTTTTGAAGCAATGCTTTATTGGTATCAAATAATTTTTGCGCAATAACAGATGGTGTTGCAGAAGGGATGAACATGGCCGTCCATGATGGTGCGTATTGCTTGTAATTGAGCTCACTAAGAGTTGGAACATTTGGTAAAAGCGGAAGGCGATTTGGAGCAATTATTCCTAATATTTTCAATTTACCTTGCTGTTGCAATGGCAATAGTCCCGTCACTGTCATGAATCCGACCTCGGCTTCTCCAGATGCAACTGCCAAACCTGCGGGACCCGCACCTCTATAAGGCACCATGGCAAAGTCACCGTTCCATAAAAAGTTAAAAAGATGTGTGGCGGTTATGTGGGAAGAAGTTCCAATTCCAGAGGTGGCAACTGAGAGTTTTTTCTTTCCTACGAGCGCTTTAAGTTCTGCTAACGAATTTACATTTAAATTATTAGAAACTGCCAATGCGTTTGCCTGATTGGCTAACATCGATACAGTAGTAAAGTCCTTGATGCAGTCATAGCCTGCTGTATTTGAGATCAGGGGATTTAAGGTAAATGATGCTGTCGCTATGAGTATGGTGTAACCATCAGGTGCTGAAGTGGCAACATACTTCGTGGCAACATCGCCACTTGCACCAGTTTTATTCTCAACTATGACTGGTTGTTTTAATGTGTCTTGTAATCCCCTTGAAATTATTCGCGCTGCAATATCAGCGGGTCCACCAGCTGGAAATCCCACTACAAGTTTGATGGTTTGTTTTGGATAATCCTGAGCACAACTTTCACTAACAAATAACGGTAATAAAAGCGAGAAAAGAGTGATAAAAATAACTATTTTTTGTATTAAAAAAGTTATTGATTTTTCTTTCAAAATATCTGTAGTTGTCTTCATTTGAAGTGCTCAAAAAATAAACTATATCTGTAATATACTTCAAAAAATACAAAAAACTCTTTCTTAAGTCTAATCAATTTCAAATGATTTTTTCAAAAGTCATGACTAACACGTTTATCCATGAAGCCATACAATTTTGAACACGTTATCCCTAATACTATTGATGAAGCAGTTCAGTTATTACGGGACTGTTCTGGCGAGGCAAAGTTAATTTCTGGCGGTCAGAGTTTGATGCCAGTTTTAAATTTTAGACTCGCTAAACCTGATTTATTGATTGATTTAAAAAAATTAGATCATCTCAAAGTAATAGAGTGCACCAATACGGGGACAGTTTTAGGATCTCGTGTAAGGTGGATAGATATTGAAAAAAATAATGATCTTACCCATCATCAACCACTACTTCAAAAAGCGCTGTCGTATGTAGCCCATTATCAAATTAGAAATCGGGGTACATTGGGTGGCAGTTTGGCAAACTCTGATCCTGCGGCTGAGCTACCTTTAATCGCTTTAGTACTAGAGGCTACTATTAAAGTTGTAGGTCCAAAGGGAGTACGCTCAATTAATGTAAATGACTTTTTTACAGGGTTCATGAGTACTTCGATAGCCAAAGATGAAATTATTTCCGAGATATTCGTACCAGCTTGGCCAGCCACCAGACGTTGGGGATTTGAGGAGTTTTCTAGACGTAAAGGTGATTTTGCAATTGCTGCTTGTGCTTTGTGGTACGACTTGAATTCAAAAGATGAGATTCAAAATATTCATGTGGGAGTAATTGGCGCCAATGATTATCCTGTGCGTTTGTCAAAACTAGAGAAAATCTTAGAGCACAAAGTCCTCACCTCCGATTTGCTAGAAACTGCAATTGAAACTGGTTTAAAGGACCTAAATCCTCCGCTGGATCCACAAATTAGTCAAGAATATCGTTTGAGTTTAATTGCAACTATGATTCGTAGGGCGTTTGATCAATCGATGTTAGGTCAATGATGAAAAAAACTGTTTTAATTACTGGTGCTGCCAGAGGAATTGGCGCTGCAACTGCCAAATTATTAGCCCAAGCTGGTTACGCTGTCTGTATAAACTACCGTAATAAACACGATGTTGCGCATCAACTTGTTCAGGAGATCGTCGACTCGGGAGGGCTTGCAAAGTGTATTGCCGGGGATATTTCCAAAGAAGAAGATGTGAAAACCATTTTTTCGTTCTTAGAATCGAACTTTGATGGCTTACACGGACTTGTCAATAATGCAGGCATTTTGTCCACCTACTCTAATTTAGATGGGATGAGCTTTGGGCGTCTACATCAAATATTTTCTGTCAATGTCATCGGTCCCATGATGTGCTCCAAGGCTGCAACTCGACTAATGTCTACAAAGCTAGGCGGTAAGGGCGGTTCTATCGTGAATTTATCCACTGCTTTCGTCAAGTCTGGAGCCCCTGATATGGCGATTGACTATGCCTCTTCGAAAGGCGCTGTTGAGGTCTTTACGCTGGGACTATCCAAAGAATTGGCATCACAAGGTATTCGCGTAAATGCTGTGCGCCCGGGGATGATCAATACTGAAATACATGCCGATGGGGGCGACCCCAACCGAGCGGACAAAGCCAAAAACTTTGTGCCTATGAAGCGTGTAGGCGAACCCATTGAAGTGGCACAGGCCATTTCTTGGTTGATCTCGGACAAATCAAGTTATTGTTCCGGATCAATCCTGGAGGTCTCGGGTGGGGTTTGAGTTTTAAGTCGTTTTTGGGCCAGTCTGCCGATCTTTATCTCTCTCTAGCAACCTTGTTTCGAAGAACACCTAGCTTTTCGAATTCAATCTCGATGGTGTCCCCATCCTTCATCCATTTATCGCACTCAAGACTGCAGCATCCCGCAATAGTTCCAGACCCTAGGAATTCTCCAGGGTGAATAGTTTCAGATTCGGAGATGTATTCAATGATCTTCTCAAAACTGTGAACCATCGTTGTTGTTGAGCTCTCGCCCCAGACCTCATGGTTGACTCTGACGGTTACTTTTAAATTTTGCGCATTGTCGATCTCATCCTTGGTGACGATCCAAGGACCGATTGCATTTCCAGTATCAAAACTCTTGCCTTTGGTGGGGCCCATCCGACCCTCCATCTCACGCATTTGTTTATCGCGAGCAGAAAAGTCATTGAAAATGCTGTAGCCAAAAATATAGTCTTTGGCTTCGGATTGAGAAATATTTTTGCCTTTTTTTGCAATATAGACGCCAAACTCTCCCTCGTAATCAAACCAATTGGAGTATTTCGGCCAAGTAACGGTTGCATCATGCCCCACGACGTTAAATCGATTGCTGATGTAGAAAATGGGTTGGGTGTAATTGACTTCTGGAATTGTTACTGAGATATCACTTCGATTGGGAACAGGTTTGTTACTCAGTCGCGCTCTCAATATTTCCATTCCAGCAGGAGCATTGCGCCAGTGGCCTTCTGCATTGTTGAAGTCACGAATTTGACGTGGCTCGGGAACAGGCGACAGGAGTTGTATGTCTCTGAGATTATGTTGAAATTGGATATCACCTTTGAAATGATCGCTCAAAGCCTGTGCTTCATCTAGAGCTTCTTTGCCAGCATCAATGAGATCGAGCATGGTCTTGAAGGCGGGATTTTCTTTTTTGTATTTGGCAATATAACAGGCCTGCAAGTCCAACACGGTTTGAGTGTTCGTGTTGACGGAGCCAATTCTTTCTTGGTGATTGAGATTGAGATAAGTTGCTAATTTCATATGTTCGAATTCACTGGTTTAATGAGTGGACACTCATTGTGGTTTAAGGTTGGCCGCCGTCACAATTTTTTTGTAATGTTCATTGGTCAGGGTAATTTTGTCCTTGAACTGCTCGGGTGTTCCGCCCGTAACTTCGTAGCCCGAGCTCTCGAGCTTTGCCTTGACATCGGGACTTTGAGTCGACTGTTGTATGTATTGATTGATTTGCTTGGTGATGGTCGTAGGAAGATTACGAGGCCCAAAATATCCAATCCAAGTGTCTGGCATGGTGGCACCTCCAAATCCAGATTCTTCCAAGGTCGGAATGTGAGGTGCAGCTTTGGCCCGCGTAGACTCGATCACCGCGAGAGCTCTTAATTTTCCTGATTGAATGTGCTGACTAATGGGCCCTAACACCAAGATGCCCATTTGGACTTGGCCGCCTAACAGATCCGTCAAAGCAGGGGCGCCTCCTTTGTAAGAGACGTGAACCAAGGGAATGCCTGTGACTTTTTCAAGCATGATACCTGTGAGGTGCTGTGAGGTATTGGTCCCCGCGGTCACGTATCCCACTTTGCCCAGATTGTTTTTAGCATAGGCCATGAGTTCAGCCATGTTGTTAGCGGGTACTGAAGGGTGAACCACAATCACAATGGGAGCCCTTGCACCTTCTAAGATCGGCGTGAAGTCTCGCTCATTGTCGAAGGGAACATTTTTAAGAACGTAAGGTTGCAATATTTGCGATGAAAACGAGGTCAAAAAGGTATAACCATCGGGCGCGGCTTTTGCGACGTAATCTGCACCTATAACACCTGACGCGCCAGCTTTGTTGTCAATGACAACGGCTTGGCCACACAGCTCACTCATTTTGATGGACATGGGGCGATTAAAAACATCAAGGCCACCACCTGGCGCATACGGTACCACCAAATGCAGTGGTTTGCTGGGGTAGTTTTCTGCTTTGGTCAGGGATGGAAAGGCCAAAGCGGTGGTCGAGGCTGAGACCGCGGCCATGAGCTGTCGTCTGTTGAGAGTCATTGGGTTGTTCGCTTCATTATTCAGGTTTGATATTTGCGGTGACGATGATTTTCTTAAAGACTTCCATGTCACCTTTGAGTGAGTTAGCAAACTCGTCAGCATTTGCAGTGCCCGTGACTTCAAAGCCAAATGCCTCTAGCTTTTGTTTGACTTCTGGAGTATTCACTGCTTGCCGCAAGCTTGTGTTCAATTTGTCCACCACGGCTTTATTCATGCCCGCTGGTCCAAGCACTCCGAGCCATAAATCAGGAATCGCATAACCAGGGACGGTTTCCCCAATTGTGGGCAAATCTGGGAGTGTTTTGGAGCGTTTACCTTCGATGATCGCCAAGGCTTTAAGTTTTCCTGTCTTCGAGTAGGGCAAGATGGTGGGTGAGGTCAAAATCACCATGGGAATTTGACCGCCGATGGCATCCGTGATGGTTGGATTGCCTCCTTTGTAGGGGAGATGCTCAATGTTGATATTGGCCATTTGGGCTAACAATATCCCCGCCAAATGATGGGTTGAACCCACGCCCGTTGTGCCATAAAACAATTTTTCTGGGTTCTTGCGCGCGTATTCAATGAACTCCTTCATGTTGTTCACGCCAAGAGATGGATGCACAGCCAGTATATTGGGTGTGACTGCAATGCTAGATATAGGAGTGAAGTCTTTGAACGTGTCGTAGGGAACGTTTTTGGAGAAATAAGGGACTAAATAATGAACAATCGAGGTGAGCACGATGGAGTATCCATCTGCTGGAGATCTGGCGACATTGTCTGTGCCTAGTGTTGCATTCGCACCTGGTCGATTGTCAATAATCACGGGTTGCCCCAATAACTCTGACATCCTTTGCGCGACTGGCCGACCCAAAACATCCACTGCGCCGCCAGCTGCATAGGGGACGACCATTCGAATGGGCTTATTTGGGAATGTTTGCGCTTGTGAAAGGATGGGGGTGATGAAAAACAAGCAACCCAACAATGTCCAATGTCTCATGATGTCCCTTTGTGATTAAATGTTGATCCAATCAGTTTCAACAAATCGTGTGATCGAAATTGATTGAGATCAATCTTTTAGAAATAATTTTTCTCAAAATATTTTCAAGAATCATACGTGAATTGCTTTGAGGGTTTTTACCAGTTGGAGTGATTGGAGTCTGAAAGGATCGTTATAAGTAATCATCATGATTGACGAAGTGTCCCTTGCGAGTTAGGATTTTGGGCTAAGGAGAAGATGCATGTTAGACAAGACCATCTCGGTTCGCGATACCAGACCTTACAGCGGTTATCACAACAGACCGGCTCCCAATACGGATCAATTCATCACCCAAGTGATGCCCGGTACACCCGGGGGTGAATACCTCAGAAAATATTGGCATCCCTTTTTACTCTCTTCTGAGCTCAAAGAGTTGCCTGTTCCAGTGCGTCTACTTGGTGAGGACTTGGTGGTCTTTCGAGATAAGTCGTCTCGACTTGGGCTCTTGCACCGCCACTGTGTTCACAGGGGCTCTTCGCTAGAGTTTGGCATCGTTGCTGACAGAGGCATTCGATGTTGCTATCACGGTTGGCACTTTGATGTTGACGGTACGATATTGGATACACCTGCTGAGCCAGAAACAAGTAAACGAAAACACAATCTCACCCAAGGAGCTTATCCAGTTCGAGAGTGGCAAGGGTTGATCTTTGCCTATATGGGGCCAATTGAAGATTTGCCAGAATTTCCTACTTACGATTGTGTTGATCACCCTCAAGACAATGAGGTCGTGCCTTTTAGGATGAATATGCCTTGCAACTGGGTGCAAATTGTGGAGAACGGGTCAGATCCGATGCACAACGCCTTTTTGCATGCGATTGTGGCCGGTCAACAATTTTCTCCAGCCTTTAAGGTGTTGCCTCAACTTGATTTTCCTGAGACTCCTCTTGGTTTTTTGTCCATGGCCACGCGCAAAGTCGGAGACTATGTGTTTGTGAGATCGAGTGACATCATCTTGCCCAATATGGGTCAGTTTCCCAATGGCGGCAATAAAGTAGATCATGAGAGTGTTGGCATTCGTCCCTTTCTTACCCGTTGGGCAGTGGCAGTTGATGATACGCATTCGTTTTATATTGGCTTTGCGCATCTGAACAGTTACAACAAAAGCGTTCGCAAAATGACCCGTGAGGATTTCGGTGTTGATAAAATTCCTTTCATTGGGCAAACCGATAATCGTCCCTATCACGAGCGACAACAAGAGCCAGGCGACTTTGATGCGGTCGTTACACAAGGCCCCGTCGCCAATCGCAATGCTGAGCACTTGGGAACGACAGACCGAGGCGTGGTCGCTTTTAGAAGAATGCTGGCCCAAGCCATCAAGGACAATGAAGCAGGCAAGGCGCCCGTTAAACCCAAAATCTATGACCAAGGACCTGTGAGCACATATGCTCATGAAATTGTGCTCAAAATCCCCGAAGGCGTCGATCTGTCAGATTCTAAAAAGCTCTCAGAATTTGGACACCAGGCGGCGCTGGCTTTTGTTGAATTTGATGCGTTGCCTCCGTTGGAGAGGGAGAAGGCTGTTAAAGAAAAAGTCAAAACGATTCTTGAATCGATGGCATCTCCTTGTTGAATAGAAATTTTTTTACCACCATGCTATTGAATCAATTAAAGACAAGCGGCAACTTGATGTTTGCCAATGGAATATTGCCCATTGACTTGCAAACGCCTGCTGCGTTTTTGCCCGAATACGTTGAAGAGCAAGCTAGGAGGATTATTCACAACATTGGTGAGCTATCAGTTCCAACGCCATTCAGTCTCTCTGATGTGGTGAGTGTGAATATTTCTTTGTGCCAATTCAAGAAGTTTTATCCAAGAATCAATATTTTGTTTTCTGAACTTTTTGATCAATTCAATCACCCCACTATTTCTTGTGTTGGAGTCGAGGCGTTGCCAAGAGATGCTTTGATTGCGATGAGTTTTGTGTTTGCAAAATAAGTTTGATATTTTTAAAGGTCGTGCTCAATGAATGAATTTGTATTGGAAGTGAAATTTGTAGTGAAGCCAGAGAGTTTGGCCCAGTTTAATCAACTCATTGATATCAATGCCCATGCGTCAGTTGAGCACGAAGAGGGTTGCTATCAGTTTGACGTGCTAAGGGATAGCAAAGATGACTGTCAGGTTTTGCTTTATGAGGTCTATAAAAGCGAGGATGCTTTTTCCGACCACATGACTCGAAAGCACACTCAAGAGTTTTTGGCCGCTGCCAAGCCCTTGGTGGTCTCACAATCAGCCTCCCGATGGACTCGTTACATTGCTCCAAAAGTGAAAAACGTTTGAACCTCTCCAAGGGGCAGTGAATTGAAAAAAATAGTTTGGGTGATCGGTGCTGCCGGTGCTGTAGGTTTGGCCATCTCCAAGAGCTTGGCCCAGCAAGGTCACACAGTAATTCTCTCAGGGCGACACGAGGCCAAATTGCAATCGGCTCAAAGGGAGGTTGGCGCGGATTCAGACGCTGTGGTGTTGGACGTCAGTGATAGTCTGTCTGTCTTCAAAGCCCGGGACTACATTGAGGCTAAATACAAAAGAATCGATGTCTTGATCAATACGGCCGGAATTAACCCACCCAAAAGACACTGGAGTAATTTGAGCGTTGAGGACTGGGATCAAACCATTAAGATCAATTTGTCAGGGATGTTTTATGCTTGCCAATCGGTCTTAAAAGGTATGAGAGAACAAAAGGACGGTTTGATCATCAACGTGGCATCATGGGCTGGTCATTTTGCGGCTTATTTTGCCGGTCCTGCTTATTCCTCTTCAAAACGAGCCGATCTGGCCCTCACTGAGACCATCAACATGGAGGAATGTATTCACGGCATTCGTGCCACATCCATCTCTCCTGCTGGCATTGATACGCCACTTTTGGATAATCGTACACCGCCGGTGCGAGAAGAGGTGAGGAAGACCTTACTAAAACCCGATGATGTAGCAAGCGTTGTGTCTTATTTAATTGGTTTGCCTTCGCGGGTTTGTATCAATGAAATTTTGATGAGTCCAACACTGAACTTACCCTACCTGGGGGAGTTACAGACGATCAAAAGACCCGCTCCCTCAATCTAGGGAGTTAAGGATTTAAGAGTTTTATCATCTATATCCTGAGCTCACTCAGGCCCAGGTTTACTCGTTCAAGGGGAGGGCGGTTTTATATTTCACTTGCTTAAGAGTGAAGCTTGAGCGGATTTTTTCAATACCGGGTATGGGCGTGAGAGACTCCAGGATAAATTTCTCCAATGCAGCGATGTCCTTTACCGCAACTCGAATCAAATAGTCACAGTCGCCGGTCATCAAGTAGCATTCCATCACTTCATTGTGTTGCCAAATACTTTGCTCAAAATTTCCCAAAGCTTGTTTGGTTTGCTCCTTTAGGCTGATCGATATAAACACACTCAGACCAAGCCCAAGAGCCTGAGGATCCAAAAGTGCCACATAGTGTTTGATCACGCCTTGCCTCTCCAACGCCTTGACCCTGCTCAAGCAAGGCGATGGAGAGAGGTGAACCCGCTTGGCCAGTTCGACATTGCTCAG
>Ga0007809_10001185_pt1 | contig 10964 bp, 19 predicted proteins | sample CryBogCBE02Aug07_FD_60383 | JGI IMG/M metagenome (GOLD analysis project Ga0007809, IMG submission 60383) | Freshwater microbial communities from Crystal Bog, Wisconsin, USA - CBE02Aug07 | ecosystem: Environmental > Aquatic > Freshwater > Lake | place: Crystal Bog, Wisconsin, USA | collected...
GGTTCCCAATACATATCACCAATTTCTAAAATTTCTTCAAATGGTAACATTTCAGGCTCAATATAACCTTCTCTTGGGTGATTAATCATCCATACGATGGCGCCCAACATAGAACCACCAACTTGTAATGATGTAGCATTTTCACCTTCTACAAGTTTGCGAGCACCGTGAATATCTAATTGTGAACCATGCCACATACAGAAGTCATCACCAATCAATAATACACCAAGTTCATCCATACCTGAGACGATTTCATCTTTTAGAATACGATGGTCTTTTTGTAAATCTAATTCATTACCACGCATTTCATGTAAAGAAGCAAGAGCTGCATCACATGGTTGATAAACATAATAAACTGATGGTCTAAATGATTTATCTTTTGTTTCAAAATACTGGCTCATTGTAACAGATTCGGAATGTTGAATACAATAACCATTGTACTGTCCGCCATCAGGTACCCATGAACGCATCAATGTTGTACAGCCAGGTTGTAACAGATATGCTGCAGAACCTTGTGAACGACCACCTTCTGGATGTTTATCTTCGTGTGTACCCCAACCCATTTCTGTAGGTGCACGACCTTCTGCCCAAAAACCTTCACATGACCAAGTATTAGTAAATTCATTTTTGGTTTTTGGCTCATCAATAACTTGTTGGTCACGTTCAGCAATATGAATCACTTTAACGCCAAGTGATTTCATCAACTGAGCCCATTCTTCTTTTGTTTTTGGTGTTGTAACTTTTTTGCCTTGTTTCTTGGCAAGTTGAAGTAAAGCACGTTTGGTCAAATGAGTAACATAACCAGGATTTGCACCATGAGTTACACAGCAAGTAGGTGCATCATGTAAATATTTGTCCATTGCTTCACGAACAACTTTATGTGTGTGAAACAAAGTTCTATCAGCAGGATTAGGAATGGTTTCATCAGGATCATGTTCCCAACGTTCAAGTGATGTATCAATTTCCATCACTCCGTTTTCCATACACCACTCTAAAAGAGCTTGAGCTTCAATGTTTAATGAAGCATTGATAATTAAATCACCTTCACCAACATACTTGGCTAACTCTTTTTTGTAATTGCTTGGTTTGATTTCTTGGCGAACATAGTTTACACCAGAACCAGCATGGCGTCTTAGGAAAAGAGCACGATGGTCATCACGTTCTAATACTGTAATATTCTTTGGTTCTACAACTAGGTGGCGGAGTATGATTGGAAGAATTGATTGTCCGACAGAACCATATCCAATGATAAGAATCTTACCATTAAACTGTGCATACTTTTCGTATTTGGCTTTGTCGAATTCTTTAAATGGTTGTATAGGCATAGTAACTCGTCTAAAAAATTGATTTATAGAGTTATTTATGATATTCTATTTCCATCCTAAAGGTTTTGGAATAATTGGATCTTCAGGATTGCTTACTCCTTCAAATACTTCCCAAAGCTTTTCTTTGATGGCAAATTGAGCAAATAACCCTATTTCTGTGCCAAAGGCTTCTATTTCCCATGGTTGAACCCAATAATCAATATTGTCAGAATCAACTCTCATGCCTTTCCAACGAGTTAATGTTTCATTAGTTTCATTGTAGGCAAATTGTTTGATGTGAGTCATTTCGTGAGCAAGAGCTTTTAGTATTTCTTTTGCTGAAATATTTGGATTTAATTCAATCTCAAATTCTCTTGCTTTACGACTTTCATTATACTCCAGAATGGAAGCGTAACCATAAACATCTATTTTTGAATCAAATTTAATTTTGATATAGATGTTTTCTAACATCTTAGGCGTCATGAGTTGTTCGGCATAGAATACTGCCGCTCTTTTGACATAAGGTCGGAATAGTTTTTTATCGGGACAACCAACTATACTCAGCTGCATTTGGGTTTCTCCTTAGTAAATTGACCCAATACAACACTATTTATGACCTACGTCAATTTCGCCAGGTAAAATTACTCTTTTACCAACTCATAGTCCCATTTACTGACACCACACTCAGGACAAGGCACTTCATCAGGAAGGCTGTTCCAATCTTCTACGGACAAGATATGACCACAAACGACACAACGATAGTATTCTTTCATTATAGTTTCTCCAAAATCTGTTTATAGGCGTTGGCATGACGTTCCTCGACACCTTTAAGTGCTTTGAATCGTTTTTCTGCTTTTTCTAATACTGCCAATTTGGCTTTGAATTGTTCAGCGTGTTCTTTTGATTCAGAAATCTGGTCGACAAATTCTTGTGTTGCCTGAGCATTTCTTTCGGAAGTGGCATTTTCTAAGAACTGTGGATACATTGTGGTAAACTCATAGGTCTCACCTTCAATGGCTTTTTCTAAGCATTCTTTGGTACTTGGTTTACCAACCAGTAGTTCTAGGTGACCCCAAGCGTGTAAAATCTCTTGGTTTGCTGTGTGTTCAAAGTGTTGCGCAACATCTTCATAACCTTCTTCACGAGCAATCTTGGCAAAATAACGATATTTGATATGAGCCATGGATTCGCCAGCCAATGCACTCTCAAGGTTTTTTAATGTAATAGACATATTTACTCCATAGTTAAAATATTATGTATATCTAAAATCGATAAATTTTAGTTATTGACATTATGATATGTTTTGATGATCGTTATTAAAAAAATTAATGGTGGGCCTTGTTGGAATTGAACCAACACTCAATCGATTATGAGTCGATTGCTTTACCATTAAGCTAAAGGCCCTTGGTCCGGCCGACAGGAATCGAACCTGTATCAATAGCTTAGAAGGCTACTGCACTATCCATTGTGCTACGGCCAGATGACTACCAACTTCCGTCATCTATCCATAGTCGAATGGTGATAGGCAACAATTCTAAAACAAAAGCATCTTGTTCCCACACCTCAGCATTACGATACATCTGGCAAGCAATTCTCCAATGGAATGGATTTAATTTTAAGATAATATTACAACCAGAATATTTTAGCCAGTTCATATGATGCCTAATGTGTGTTTGGTAATTTTATCTTTTAACATTGAAGGAATGTCCAAGTAAGGCCATTCTAAAAAGAATGGGCAACCATTTGGACCCCAACTATTAGTTTTTAAGAATTCTTTGGCATACATGATATCATCAGGAAACTCAGGATCAAAATAGTTCCTTCTGTTATGCATTTGATTTTCAATTTTATTCATCTCACAAAATCCAAATTATCTTTACGCATGTAGAAAGTCTGTTGGAGTTTTGATCCATCTGGACGATTACGCACAACAGGGATAAAAGTAACACCATCGATTTCTTTGGCTTCCCAATTTGACCAGGTGTAATAGATTTCAGAGTTCGTTTTTGAACGAACCTTTTTGATGGTAGGGTTATTGTTTTTCATGATATAATTATAACTCAAAAATGGGGGCCAGTCAAGGCCCCCGTGATTATTTACCGGTATTAGTCTTTAGATTTTACGGTAATCTTTTTAACGGCATCTTGTGCCTTTACCATATTCTCTAACCAGACTTTAAGCATACCATTTGCAATTTCGGCATCCTTAATCTCTACCTTATCGGCAAGAGTAAATGAACGAGAGAAATTACGGTTGGCAATACCTTTGTAAATAAAGCTAGATGGATCTTCAGCACTTTCAACAGCAGCACCACGAATTACCAATTTGTTACCTTCTAGAGTAACTTCAATATCAGTCTTAGCAAAACCGGCAACTGCCATTTCAATGACATATTTGTTGTCGTTGACTTGCTTGATATTGTATGGGGGATATGCGGTTGCTGTTTTAGCAGCTGCTTCAGAGATATCACGAATTTGGTCTAATACATCATCAAAACCAACTGTGAAAGGATCCAAAGTTTTGTGGAGGGTTGCCCATTGTGGGAATAAAGATAGAGCTGTGCTTGTCATGTGTTTCTCCTTATTGATAAGCGAGTTAATAAAAATGTAGTCCCATTAGGCGACTACATTCATATTTATAACACAAAACTAACTAATTGTCAATAGGCCCCTGGTTTTTTACCAATATTGTATTTTGGGGTTAGTTCCCAATCGTCTTTTTCTTTATGGGAAAGTATCTTAATTTGTGATAAGAAGATTGGTGCTGGTTCTTCAATTTGCTTTTGATTTACCACTTTTACCAAACCCCAATCTTGCAATAACTTAGCAATTGCATTTCTGCGAGATAAATCATTTTCGGAAATGTCAGTTGGTTTACCATCCAAAGCAAATAGTTCTTTGAAATGTACGATATAATACTTGCCTTGTTTATGTAAAATGTGGCAAGATTGGTATAAAATTCTGTCTTTTTTAGATGCTACGCCTATACGAGTGAGGGTTTCACGGACTTTAAGGAAATCATCTTTTTCGTTTAGGGTAACTTCAACTAAATCAATAATTGAAATCATTACTTTGTCACTCCGCCTTTATTTGTTTTAGCTTTTATTTCAGCGATTTGTTCGTCAGTAAGAATCCGGAGTGCTTCTTTAGCTTTCTCATTAGAATAACCAAAGTACACTTTCACGCATTCTAAATCTTTGTCGGTCGATGCTTTCTGCCACGGTTGGAATTTCCGTTTCATTGACCTTATTGTATTTAGAAGATACGAATATTGTAAGTCCTTGTCCAGTGAAGGATTAAGGTTCATTTCATTGGCATAAAGCACACAGTCCATGTGATAGGACAAGGCTCGGTTGACCACAAATGGAGTATAATCTTTATAATCATACTCATCTTGAAAGACATTCTTTTTGGTTTGAAGAATGGATGGAATAACTTCTTTGAATAAATCTGGCATATCAATACCCCGATACAGAGTATTTTTGCAGTTCTTTCATTTCTTCATCGGTCATTTTTTTGAGAGGAGTTAAAGCTGATTGTTCACGGTCAACCAGAATCATATCTCGACCATCTTTTGTTTTATAATTTCTTGTTACAAAAGATTTAGGATCAGCTTTGAAAATCCAGCCAGCCCACTTGTCGGTGTGTCGACCAGCAGGTACGGAAACAAAATAAAGAATATCAACAGAACGACATTTACGCAGTTGATTTGGTTTGAAGGTAAAAGCATTTTGCATGATGAATGGGACTTGAGTTTTAACCTCAACTTTGATAAGTCCATCAATCAGCAAATCTTTTTCAGAATCATATTTGTCAACTGAAGTTTTAATTATGTGTCCAGAACCTGACAACATATTAATTATAATTTTTTCGCCAGCCAAACCTAGCTCGTTCATCATTTCATCTTTGGTCATTTGAACTCGCAATCTACCATAATTTCGGTCAAACAAGCAATCATGTTAATCTCATGGTCAGCAACGAAAGCTGATTGATATTGATACTTAGCCAAGATAAGAACTAGTTGTGGAACAGAATTAGGTTTTAATGTTTCATAAAGTGTATCATAAAGTTTACGATAAATCTTTGCAGGATCGTTGTCCAGGTTAGATGTGACCCACTTACGAGTAGAAGCAAAATCTTTTTCTTTTAGTGATGTAACCAAAGCGCCAAGTTGTACATCAGCAATATTGGTAAGAATACCTTTGTCGATAACTCCAGAAGCGGCATATCGCTGAAGCTCATTAATAACCCTGCGATTGTCCGGAAAGTGTTTGGTGATAACAGTTGCAACAACTTCTTTATCATACTTTACTCCTTCTTGTTCGAGAATCCATTCAACACGTTTAAAGAAAGCCGCAGCCATCTTTTGTTTAGAACCATTAATCTTAAAATCAATAACTGAACACCGAGAATGAATTGGATCAATGATACGATTTTTAAAATTACATGTAAAGATAAATGAACAGTTTGAGGAGAACTCCTCAATAGCACCACGCAACGCTGGTTGAGTTGAATTAGGATTTAGATAGTCTGCTTCGTCAATGATAACAACTTTGCGGCCACCAGCGAGTGAAACCGATGAGGCATAGTTCTTAATTTTATTACGAAGAACATCAATACCAGACTCATCAGAACCATTAATAACAATGTAATCACAACCAACTTCTTGACAGAGAGCTTTTGCGATTGTAGTCTTGCCAACGCCGGCACTACCTGATAATAAAAGATTCGGTATTTCTTTTCTAGCGACATATTCCATGAATGTGGCTTTGATTGCATCCGGTAGGATACAATCTTCCACTTTTGATGGTCGATACTTTTCGACCCATAATAAATGTTCCATCACAAACTCCCATAATATATTAAACTACTTATTTTACTTCTGTAATGCCTTCAAATAAAGCTTCAAATTCTTTGAACTCATCAACCTCAGTTTGTAAAGATTGATTGAATTGAACTTTAGCCATTCTTTTAATAATCTTTTTAGGAATTTTTAGATTATCAAAAGTAACATCAACGATTTCTTTGACTTGCTTTTGCTTCAACTGAATATTCATTTGATGTTCGTTGATTTCGTCAATAGCACCTTTGAGTTGTTTTAACTGCTTGTCATCAAAGGTGCCGTATAGTGTTTGAACTACTGGCATTATTTAACTGCCTGTAATTGACCAACAACATCAAGATAAGTTTCTTGAGCAACCAAGTTACCGTTTACTAAACCGATAATTGTACGGCCAGCATGTTCACCTTCAACGGCTTCAAATACAGCCACAACATACTCAGGATTAACAGCAATAGAATTTTTGGTTACTGCATCTGTAAAAGTTAACAACATAATTATTCTCCAATTTTGGTTTGTTTAGCCTCAAATGCGATCCAGTATTGGATGTCATCTTTGGTGTTTTTGAAATGTCCGATACCTTTAAAAGAAATCTTCACATCATATGTACCAGAAATCAATTTAATGTTCTCTGTTTTAAATACGATGTTATATTTCTTTCCGTTACCTTGACCTACTTCAATCGTGTTTGTATGAGCTGCATTGTTTTCAGCATCAAAAGAAACGATATTAATTGTATCACCATCAGATTGAACTGCAATATTTGGTGAAGATAAAATGCTTGTTGCTTTGATAACATCAGCATAATCTTCAGCAGTCAAAGTAAATTCACAATCAATTGATGGAAGTGTGATTTCTTTTTCTGGTGGAGTAACAATCATTTCTTTAGCAGTCATACGATAATTACTTGAACGCTTACCGTTCTTGAAAATTACATCAGAATCGGTAAAATCAATTTCAGAATCTTTATAAAGACCATGTACAGACAAAAACTCATTCAAATCATAGATGCAAAATTCTTTTGGAAAATCATCTTTTAATTGAGCTTGTGCCAATACAGTCTTACTAGAAGATACTGTGCTAAGTTTCTTGCCTTTTTTGAATTGAATACCTTGGTTGATGCTTGAAAAGTTCTTCAATACGGTTAGTGTTTCATTTGACAACTTCATTTGCTTCTCCATTATTTAAAAAATCAATTGTATCATGTTCATACAAAAACATCAAGCAGCACATTGCGTGTGCTAAGTGATTCTTACCAGTTTCTTGGTCATTTTGTTCACCAGATTTCCAAGCCCATAGATGCCGTTGTGCGGCATCAAAGTATCTACGCTTAGAATCTGGTACCCATTTCCAATTATCTGGCTCATACTTCTGTGCACCAAAAGTTAAAATTTCTACTGTTGCCTTTAGTGCATTTGGTGGTACTAGACCATACTGTAATTTACCGCCATCGAATTTACGGCCGCCTGTGGAAGCCGTCTGTGATAATGTTACTGCATTGAGTTTATTTTCTGTATCATCTTTATCAACGGAGGTTGTTACAGTATCATCACTATAATACTTGTAGGAACGACCTGGTTCCGTTTTTTTCAGAGAACTAAAAGCTTTTTGTTCTGCTTCTAATTCTTTTTCTAATTCCATCGCTCCAGAAGGATCGATTTTATTATAGGATGACATTACTTTTCTCCACGATTCTGATATAAAGATTGAATCGTTTCAATATTAGAAACAGTATTAGCTGAAATTGGACTATAAGGAGTTTTGCGAAACAACTCTCTTAGTTTTTCAATATTAACTTCAATTTTTGACATTACATTTCTCCTACAAAATTAGCAACTGCTGGCATATCTCCTTGGAAATGATATGTGCCAATGTGTGATGTTTTCATCCAAGGACAAAGATGGATTTTACCACCAATTTTACGCCACATTTGGCAGAACATATAATCTTCTGAAAGATAACGGTCAGAACCGCCACCAGTAATTGAATCTTTAGAATCAATAACAGTATCAAAGAAAGCATGAATGTAACGAGAACCATCAAAGTGTGCTTGACCTACATGGTCAGGTTTATAACGAATTGATGGATACGCTTCTTCCATTTTCTTAAACACTTCACGTTTAATCATCATGAATCCGGTACCAATTTCTAATACTTCAAGTGGTTCTGTTACAGAAAATTGTGCAGTACCTTTAACTGGATTGAAAACATAATCACCAGTAACTTTCTCCAACATTTGTGGATCAATATCAGGATTCTTTTCTACTGCTTTTTTGACAGATCGCCATTTGATGGCTTTCTTAGGATAAGGACCGCCAGATACATCTTTGTCCATAGCCAATAAAGCGATTACATCTTGAGGATTAAAGTTAATGTCCGAATCAATAAACAACATATGTGTACAATCGGAACGATGGATATATTCGTCAACAAGATAATTTCTTGCTCGTGTAATTAGGGACTCATTAAACAGAAATGAGAATTTGATTTGTATGCCATATTGCATACAGAGACCTTGAAGGTCAAGACAGGCTTTCATATAGAGACCGTGATTTTGGCCGCCATACATTGGTGTTGCTACAAACAGACTCTTTGTTTGTAAATCTTCTTTTTTAATTGAAATTTCCATTTGTGCTCCGATTGAAAAATAAAAAAAAGGGAGACCGTTGCCGGTTCTCCCTATAGATTTGTTACTTAGATAACATCGCTGTGTGGTTGTTTGAAATCAAATCCAGCAGCAAGAGCAGCACGAACTAATGCTTTAGTTGGTTTACCCATACGATATAGATGGAAACGAGTACCATCAGCACGGGTTTTAGTGTTAGTGTAAATTACATGACCTTCTTTACGCAATTCTTCAATGCGTGCAGAAACGTTTTGAATGCCGAACTTGGCACGAGCTTGACTAACGGTTAAACCGTAGTTTTCGTTTTTGCTCAAATAGTTTACAATCTTTTGTTTAGCAGATAATTTGCTCATAATATAATACTCCATAGTAAAGTTAAAAATTCTTGCATTTGCAAGTAATCACATCATATCACTTATGTAGGTGATATGTCAAGCGTTTATCGACCAACTTGTGGTAAATATTTTGCTTTGGTTTCTTCCCATGATAGGTAAATTAAATCATCATAGAAAAGAGTTTCATATGAAACATTGCCTTTTTTCTGTAATTGCCGAATACGACCTTTGGCATATTTTGTTTTCCATATATTAGACAATGCTTCTTCACTGGTATCAAATGATTTTATCAATTTATCTTCTGTAATTTCTTTACGGAGAAATTCATTGGTATTATTATAGAGTGGACTAAAATAGATACCACGTTGATGTTCGGTACGAATCAATTCTTTAGGAATGCCAAGTTTAGAATAGGCAAAATTTAAAGACCGATTCTTATGGTCACGTTTGAGTGGAAGACCTTGTTGATTTTTTGCTTCCCACCATTCAAAATATTTACGAGTATGATTTTCTTTAATCCAATCAAATACTAATTTTTTGGTGGATCTTGTGGGTTCAAAGGCAACAGAGCCAGAGGAGAATCCCATTTGGTTCCAATGTTCAAGTCCATCATACTGTGATAATCCACCAGCTTTAGTTTTCCCGTATAAAGAAGTTGTAGTAACTCCTGCGAGGACATCTCCATATTGTCGTTTCCAATCCGCTTGAACTGTATCAGATAAACACATCAATGCCAATAGTTTACCACCCATGTAATTATAACCTAGTGGTTGTAACGGAACAATGGTGGATCCAATCGCAGTATGATTAATCATGTGTTGCTGTGTCTTAACATCTCTCGACCATCCGATTGCGTTGTCTCTTGGAGTTAAGTCTAGGAAGTCTGAGGAGATACAGATGACACCAAGATACTTACCAGTAACTTCATCAGTAAGAACATAGAATAGATTACGACCAATGTTAGAATTATTCTTCATTGTAGAAGAAAATGTACGAATGGCATTCCAACGTTCAGCATCAGGACCATTTGAAAGAACCATAACTGGTTTCAGTTTTTCATAATCATCAGGTTCTTGTGGCATCCAAAAATTAGATTTAACTTGTTTGATAAGTTTTTCTTGTTCAGGATAAACCATTTGAGTTTCTTCACCGAATAATGTAGATACTTCTTCAACAGGATATCTTTCTTTTACTTCACACCACTTTTGGTATAAAGTATATTCACGAACATCCATTTGAGAAGCATAGGTCAAATCTTTAATGAGTACTTCTTTCATTGATTCTTCATCAATGTGTTCAAATTTGGTGTTCTTTTCAGACCACTCTTTCCATTGTTTCTCTACATACTCAATAGGTGTTGCCATTATTTTTTCAGACCAATTTTCTTTAATAGTTTTAAACGTTTCTTCATGCCTTGTTGCAAGGCCAAAGGTTTTACTCTCTCAGTATACACGATACCATTCATGTGGTCAAGCTCATGTTGGAAACAACGAGCAGATATGCCACTAAAAGTTGATTGCCGTTTTTCACCATTAAAGTCTTGGTATTCCACTTCAATCATTTCTGGTCTTGTGATACTTAATCCTAAAAGTGGAAAAGATAAACATCCTTCTACCATATGTTTTTCGCTTTTGGTGGAAATAATTTTAGGATTAAAAAATGCCACATAATCATCACCAGTACCCATTACAAAAACACGATATGGAAAGCCACATTGATTGGCAGACAAACCATATCCTTTATAATGTTTACAAGTTTCAACCAAAGTGGAAGCAAACTCATTTGGATTTACTGGTGGATTCGTAAAGTCAAATTCAGGCAAAGCCTGTTTTAACATCGGATGATTTTCTGGTAATAAAG
>Ga0007809_10001186_pt1 | contig 10962 bp, 3 predicted proteins | sample CryBogCBE02Aug07_FD_60383 | JGI IMG/M metagenome (GOLD analysis project Ga0007809, IMG submission 60383) | Freshwater microbial communities from Crystal Bog, Wisconsin, USA - CBE02Aug07 | ecosystem: Environmental > Aquatic > Freshwater > Lake | place: Crystal Bog, Wisconsin, USA | collected...
GTAGGTCCTGTCCTGGTAGTAATAGTAGTGCCCTGATGAGCAGCCATATTGGATATAGTGGAGTTTAAAGTAGCCCAAACATTAGCGTAAACCACATTAGAAGCAGTGGCTGTTGGTACAGCAGTTTGTCCGTATAGAGTGTTCCACACCGCATTGGTATTAGAACTAAATGTGTTGTAGTCCTGAGCTTGTATTACGCCGCCTGAGGTATATGTCATAGCTAGTGCCTATTTTTATTTGATTGCGACACTGGCTTCCACTGTTCCAGCTTCTGAATTTAATTTGTTAGCTAATGATCTGCCAATAACATTAAATGCTGTTGCCTCTCCTGGTTGGGCAGCACGAGCCATACCATTGCCAGCCGAAATTAATCTGTCGCCCTTATTGATCACACCAATTACTTTGACTGGTACACGCCCACTCAATGCTAAATTCACTATAAAATTACCTTTTAGTTTAAAATTCATCAAGTAAGCTGGGTTGGTAGATATCACCCCGGCTACAGTTTCATCTCGGTCTGTGTTACTGATAGTGATTTCTTCATTTCCCCCGAACGATACCACTGTACCAGGATCATATTGAGCATCAGCAGTATAACATTCTGCTAAGTCAGCATATTCGGCACGAGTAGCAGTACCAACAAAAAAGCTTCCAGTAATATTACCTACCGCGCTGACACCAACATTGGTTGCCCAAGCGTTAGCCGATGTGCTGTAAGTCCAGTTGACAAGACTACTGGATCCAGTATTACCTGCTTGTATTCCCGAGCCGTTAATGTTGGCAAGAGTTGATTGATTATTGGCAAACTCAACAAATAAGTCATTAGTAGTAATAACATTACTGTTAATAAATGTAATATTTCCCTGAACATTCAAGTTGCCCAGTATATTACCTGATCCATATATTAACAAGCTATTTCCAACAATACTGCCTGAAGCACTTACGTTGGATGCTTGTACATTTCCGCTGGCGCTTAGACTAGCGGCAGTTATCACACCCGAATATGTTGGCAAGTAAGCGGCAACTTGTGTATTGCCATAAGTTGCTGGTAATCCAGTTAACTGACTACCGTTGCCCAAGATATAGTTGCCCTGAATGTTGCCTGTAGCACTTATAGTACTAGCTGTAAAAACACCAGAATATGTTGGCAAGTAAGCGGCAACTTGTGTATTGCCATAAGTTGCTGGTAATCCAGTTAACTGACTACCGTTGCCCAAGATATAGTTGCCCTGAATGTTGCCCGTGGTAGATATATTACTGGATCCAAACGATGGTACGCCAGTAGCAAATGATAAATTGCCTAAAAGATAATTACCTGCTATGTTTCCAGCAGCCGATACGGCACCAGTTGGCCCAGTTAATGTCAAAGAAGTTGTTAATGCGCCACTAACATTGTTCTTGAAAATAATACTGCCATTATTATCATAATTAGTTAATATAGCATTACTTCCAGATATGTTTATGCCAAAATCTGAATTATTACCCACAGTAAACGCACTAGTAGCACCGCTAATAGCGTTTCCGGCTGTGTTTACTTTTAATGTACCACTTGTAGCAGTATTGGCATCAGTACGCATTACCTGACTAGCAGTAAGTCCTTGAAGTGTCTGAGCAGTGGTTGCTGTGCCAGAGAACAGCGCAGTACCATTGGCCGCAGTAGTTGAAAGCTGTAAACCTGGATATATAGTTCCAAATCCAGCTATAGGAGGAGACGGGGTCCAGGGTCCTGTATCTTTACTGACTATGCCTACTATAGTTCCACCAGCATACAGTTCAATAATTACATGTTGATTAGTTGCATTATCAGTTACAGTGGTAGGTATAGCCCCGGTAACTCCAGTTGATGCGGTGTATATTGGCCCAATAAGTAGCCAACTTGAACCAGTCCAAACATTTAACTGTTGATTGGCGCTGTCGTACCATAAATCGCCTATACTGTTATTTCCAGTAGGCGCAGTAGTAGCGTTACTTAATACTGCCAAAGGTTTGAATACCACACCATTATAAACGCTTAACACATTACTCGTGGTGTTATACCATAACTGTCCGGTTAATACTACAGATGGCGGAGTAGAATTTGCGCTGTTTTCTAACAGATGTACAAAGTTGTCATCTAAAAATTGCCCGTATCCAGCATAGTTTTTACCCACTAGCACCTGTGAACAACTGGTATTGTTGATAGTACCGTCTGGTATTGTGGTAAGAATGTTGCCATTCGTTAGATTTATAGTGTATGACATTTATTTTGCTCCGTCTTTGTATTTAGTTTGGTATAATATACTCATATTTATGCTGCGCTCAACGACGTCAATGTTTGAATTCTCAAAGTATAATCTATCTGTATCTGACGATTTAAACTCTTCTGAACAGGATGAAAAATCACGTGTGTGATTAGGTATAGATCCGTAGCAGAGCCATTCCAGCATTGTAACCCCAACTCATCAAATACGTAGTCGCCGTTAAAATTGGTACTATTGTCAAAAGCCTGTTGTCCAGGCGGTTCCCCATAATCCAGCAGACAAGTTACTAATATATCAGTATAATATGTTCCGCTAGTGTGTAGCACTGTCATATTGTTGTTGGTTGGATCTAGATTATTTGCTGAATTTTGATCGACCACTTTGGCATAAGTTTCATTGTACAAAGATGCGTTTTGTCCGGTAACATTAGGTGGCAGATAAGTTATAACTCCCGTGGGATCTACTGCACTTCCGCCGTTGCCAAATGCCATGGTATAGATCCACCCGGTATTACTTTGATTGCTTAGGGTATTGGCCATGGCAATAGAGATATTTTCATAATTAATTGCATTCCATTTGTCAACTAATATTTCGCCAGTATTGCGATCGGTAATCTTTATGTGACCTTTTATTATAGGCAGTATCTGTTGATTAATCATCTTTTTGCTCCACAAATACTTTGCGATTGTTTGGATCATGTATTTTCAAAAATCCTGCGACGGTGACCGAACCAGTATCGTTTGGCGGTTTTTTAGGAATATCTGCTTTTTGTTGAATAGGTGTTTTATTTTCCATATATCTATTTATCCAGTTATTATTGCTATTGATCCTTATGATAATCCTCGTAAGAATCTAGCAGGCCCAGTGTTAGTTTCCTGCAAAGGCACACCATCTGATGCTGTAAATTCACCTTTTTGGTACCAATTTACTGCGAATTTTGCCAGTATGGTAACTTCTAATCCTGCCGCCGGAGCAGTGTTAAAAGTAATAGAAACTGGTCGATAAGAATTAAATGTATAATTTCCTGACTGTAGTGATCCACCGACATAAACTTCTACAAAATTACTGGGATTTCCAGCTCCGTAATCATAGCCATCTGGTGGGAAATCCACAGTATCATATGGTTGATAATCGTAAGGTATAGCTCCACTTTGAGCGACAAAAACATTTTCTGCTAAGAAGGTAGTGGTCATTCCATCAGCTAGGAAACTGTTGCTTTCAACATAATTTTGATATGCCTGCGGTAACAGATTGCCTCTGCCCATATCATAAACTATGGCTCCGCTTGCGTGACTGGCTGCGGCTGTGCCAGCTGTGCCACGCAGCAAACTGCTGATGGTATTATTACTAGTGTTGATGTCACGATACATGATACGTTCGCCGTCAATAGTAACTACTCCCCAGATATTTGCGGCAAAATCAGGCTGACTTAGTGTTGAAGCGTCGTCAACATATATTACATCAGCTAGGGCTGTCACTTGTTCTGTTAAAAAAGTCGTAGTCGATGGGGTCATGCGGTAAGTTGCTTGTACTCCTCGCATGTCTTGGAAAATTCTAAACTCCATGGCCTCTGGTACCACTGTATCAGTCATAGAAGATACCATGAGTACATCAGTAGATCCAAGTACATTGGGTAAATTCAGCATGGTTCCACTGATTGTAAAATCAACCAACGGAGTTAAAATATGTCCATTTAATACCACACGTAATCTGTCAATGTTGGTAATTATTCTACCAAGATCTATGTCATTAGCTGTTACAGTGATTCCTTCACTATAGTTATAAGACAATGGTTCTCCGGTAACATTTCCTTGGTCAAATTCTGTATCATCAAATCCTTCAGAAACTTGTTCACCAACTGACACTGGTCCAACAAACACTTGAGTTTCTAATCTCTGTTCTCTAGTATCATTAAAAGTGGTCACAGTTATTAGCTGTCCTGTACTGAAACTGATATTTTTAAATGTTATTAGATTAGTGTAGGCGTTGATAACAGCTTGAGCATTTGTCGTAACTGCTATATAAATTCTAGTAGATGCCACTGGTGGATTAAAGAAATTTACAGTAGTACCTGAAGTTTGAGCAGTCACTGAATACTCAGGTGCCTGATCCAATGATGTTTGTAATACATCATTAAAATAAACTAATACATCACCAAATTCTATAGTGGCTTGATCAAAACCCAATCGTTGAGCTACCAAATATGTGGTTGTAGTGCCATCGGCCACATAACTTATTCCTGCCGCTGTAGTCAATTGATTTCCGCCCACCGTAACTATGGCAGTTGCTGGATTAGTATATGCTAAACTTCTATTACTGGCAAGAGAATAGGTGTATACTCCGCTAGTTGCTGTTAATGTTTGTGTAAGCGGCACGCTCCAACTGTAGTTGTATGCTACAGGCAAATCAGATGAGTTGTTTACTATAGTTGGTCCTATCGCCACTAAACTGATAAAGTCACTAGAGCTATAAGCGTTATTAAATATTAAATCAGTAGTACCGTAAGCTGACCCTGGTAGGTAAGTATAATTACTATTGTTTAAATATTCCCCATTGATGAATACCGCAAATTCTTGTATTAAGTCATATTCCACTGGCATAATCAAAGGATTTACTATGTCAGATCCTGTGTAAGTCTGTTTATATAATTGATTTCCGCCACCTAGTTCATAGACTAATATGGCCAACTGATCGCCGTTATTGGAATTTGAAGAAGCTGTTGTTATATGTAAAGTCTGTGTAGCCCAATCAACGGTATAATTGCGTCCTGCTACCAGATTATAACCTTGTGAGTAATTTACCACTTGAATAGTAACTGGATAAGGCTGTAATCCAGCAAAGCTTATGGCAGGCTCGGAAGAATTATAAACAAATCTGTATGTAACCAGTGGAAATCCGTGTCCAACTCCCAGCCAATCTGCGCCAGGAGTAGTATATACTCTGAAATCCATAGTATCAAATTCAATGCCGGGTATTAATTCTTCAGGAGCATGACTTTCATAAGGCCCTACATAAGCTCCGCCATCAATGTTTATATCTGATGGTCTAGTTCCTAAATAAGGATCCAGATATGAACTGGCAAAAATAGTATTTAAAAGGTTAAGATCATAAGTTGGTTGTCCGTTTGGATTGTAGCTTAAATTATCCCAAGGTGTAATATCAAAATCTCCGCGATCAAATCCAGTATCTTGATTAAATGATAGACCAGTAACTTGAACTCCGGGATAATCTATTCCGTCTATTAATAAAGGCAGTGATAGTCCTGGAGTTTTAACAGTAGATATATAATAGCCCATAGTTCTATCTACTCCACTCAAATTGCCTGCTTTTATTAAAGTCCATTGGTTGTTGTTAAATGCTTGATAAAAATAAATTGTGTATGTTACAGTAGCACTGACATTCAATATGGATTGCGACAGGGTAACGTTAGTTCCACTGACATTTAATACTGTGGTATTATCTGGAATTCCAGATCCATATACCAGTTGACCCACTACAATACCGCTAGCGTTAGTCACTGTAATTCTATTAGAACCAGCAGTAACTTTAGCAGTGGTAAACACGGTGGTGTCTACAATATTTGTATTTGCCTGATACACAGCATCATCGTACCGTACTTGTGTTCCTGCTACGTATTGCTGACCTGCTGTCCAGGGCATGATGTCTGTGGTATATTGATATCTATCATATTTTATTGTAGTCTTAAATGATCTTACCAATGGATTAGACATTACAGGATACCCGATAGCGCCGGTACCATTGCCACCACTAAATTCCACAGTGGCTGTATTGAGATATCCTGATCCAGGATTGGTAATAACCACTTGAGAAATTTGTCCGTTAGCATTGATTATAGCATAGCCAGTGGCTTGTATTCCGCCCGATATAGGACTGCTAAATGTCACCGAAGGCACAGTGGTGTATCCTGACCCAGCCTGCTCTATTATTACATTGGTTATTCCCAAACTAAAATTGTCAAACCATTGACTATATTGACTCGGAGCCAGCCAAAGTTGAGCATTTGGCGCAGTATCACTGGCTGTAGAATAGTGTGTGGTTTGATTGATCGTATAAGGCAATCCTTGTACATTATAGTTAAGTATCGGAGTAACAAATTGTGATGGGCTTAACGTAGAATTCCACATAGCTGGCAAGTCAAAGTCTGTTAGATCCCCTGAAAATGTGTCTTGTCCTGTGTAAATTAAATTAAATTGTTTAACTTGAACATGATAGGGTTTTATTTCTTGGAAATAGTTAATAACAAAGTCTTGATTGTCTGGCAAATAAGTCTGATAGGGTAGTAGTTGACGAATATTATGGTTAACGTCAACATAACTAGTTTTGATTAGCCAAGAAGGATCTGTGAATTCACTGTAGACATAATTAAACATCAGTATTAAACTTTTATTACGTTCAGCAAACAAATCATCTATGTAAATTTGTTCATTCAACGCTTGTATAATAAAACGTGTTTCTGTTTGCGGTGTTTCGCTGAAATATTGACTGTCAAATACCTGAGAGTCAAATCCAAAATTGCCAACTGAATAATTCCACAATTCTTCTTTAAATTGTATGGTGCCGTCTTCTAGTCCAACACGTTGCCAATCGTTGGCGGGATCAAGACCAGTTCTCAGCCAAATTTCGTATTTTCCAGCACCGTTGTTAATTACACGCACACTAGATCCCACAGGAGCAACGCTGTAACTAAGTGTAGATAACTGCCCGTAGTTTTGTACGGCAGCTACTGTAGATTTAGTGTAGTTATATCCAGGCAAATACCAGTTGATATAATACCAATACTCAGGAGTATTGTAATTTTGTATCTGTATCAATCCTAACTGTGGTCCAGGTAAAACTTCGTAAATAGTCCATCTACCAAACTGGCTACTGTCATTTGTCACCAGATATCTGTAACCCAACGGCACTAACACAAGATTTTGATAATTTAATACTTCAAGATTAGGTACTTGAAGATTCCAATACAACGTATTGGCAACACCTGTTCCGGTAGTTGGACCAGTGGCTACAAAACTCAATCCAATACTGTTGTTACTAGCACCTGCCAACGTAAAGTCAGTATCTCCCAGTGTGGATATAGTATATGTAACCCCGGCTACTAAGAAATTAGCAGAGACTTGTATAATTTGGGTGGGCAATGGCTGCGCTGCATTTAACAAACCAAAACTACGTGTTTCGGATATGGGATACTGTGCCAATACTGTATTAGCACGTCCTAGATAGTTTTCTAATGCTGTAAATCTATCAGCAAACATACTCTGTCTTGGTCTAGCCTGGACCCCAAACTGCATACCCAAACTCAATGTAGGGTCTGGCACCAACTGTCCGGCAGTGTTTACTCCGCACAAACTGTCTTGAAATTTACCGTACAATTGACTATTTAAAAAAGAACTAGCAACACCATCTTTGATTATCTGATATTCTTGATGTACAACATCATCGTTAATATGTTGATCAAACCCAATGTTCAAAATAGTATTGTTGCCTTTTATCAAACTTTTGGCGTTATAGATAGCTATAGTGGAAGCGTTTAATCCTGCTATATAAGGTAAACCGCTGCTACGTGGATCATAGATGTAACTGGCTACTCCGCTGGCACTGAGAGTTTTTCCGGCTGATTGCTGTATGGTAGTAATACCCTTTACCCAGAAATAATATAGAGTTGTAAAATTATTATTTTGACCAAGTTTAGATTGTATAGTGTAGGTCGCGGTGCTCAAAACTGAACCCTGTCCAGAATAACTGACCGGAGGACTAGTGCTTTCTACCCACTGATAAACATCTACACTGCTGCCAGGAAAAGTTTGTCCCCATCTGCGACTTGCGTACACAATGTCATCTTGATTAGGATCTATAAATCGTACTGTGTTGGTATCCCACCACATCTCACCAACGTGTTCAACACCCCAATAGTTTCCGTTATTGTGTATGGGCCCAATATTGTATTGAGCAGGATCTACAGCTCCTATATAATCTATGTTTTGTCTTGCTACTCCTAATATTTTTCCCTGTAAAGGATCAAAGAAATCAAAATAAGTCTGGGTAGCTCCATTGATTGTATCGTTAACTCCTATGGCTTGTCCGCCGTTGTAGGCAAATACTCCATTGATCGCGTAAACATCCACGGTTGGTTGTTGACTTTTTATAACGGTCCAGCTGGGAGCGTCATTGGGATTATTAAACACTGTAAGATAGCTGTTGTTACTAGTGTTGGTCTTTGGACCACCGGTAGCTCCTACGACTAATTTTCCACTTACATAATTACTACTTGATCCAAATGCGTCTCCTATTTGTACTTGGCTGTTATAAATTTGTTGACCAAACGCAAATTGTCCAGGATTAGAAGCTGTGTTAGAACTACTAGGGAAATAATCAAAGGTATAAGCCACCCCACCATTTTGTACTAGATTAGAAAACGTAGTACTATGTTCATCAAAATATGTATTACCGTTGTCGAATGTATTGGGCTCGTAGACGTTGCCGTTTGGACTGCCAACTATAAGATTTACAGCACTGGTATCAATACTTAAACTGGCTCCAAACTGACCATAGAAAGTAGGAACTGGGCTGAGTATTTGTTGTGTAAGTATAAATGTATCAAATCCTATTTGATCAAAAGCTGAATTGGCCAGTCCAGGAAGTACAGTTAATAAATTTCCTGCTGTGGCTGCTGCCGCGTTTTGAACACTGATGATTAATCTTCCCGATACCACAGTTATTGTTGTGTTTACTGGTGGCGCTGTAACAAAATTTATAGTTTGTGACACAGTATCATAGCTGTAGTCAAAGAAACCTTGTAATGTTTGATTTACATAGACTACTGTAGTATAAGATGTAGCAGATGAATACAAATTGCCTATGTAGAAGCTTTGTGTGCTGCCGTCTCCCGAAAATTGTAAATCTGTGGTAGTAGATGCTGAAACGTTTGGTATATATGAGGCATTAATGGCAGCCGCTAAACCAGCTATGGTATCGTTGGGAGCATATGGCACAGTTACTTCAACATTGTTGATGCGTATTGATCCACCGGCTACTAATATAGGGTTGGCAATGGTGCTAATTGTTGTGCCATATACTCTAGATTGATTTACTTGATGATCCACTGATCCAGCTTGTGGTACATAAGTAGAATCAAACGGGGCTCCTGCGTAAATGCTACAGTTTAACGGGCAAGTATCTATACTATACCCGTATCTAGCTTCATAACTAGGGGTAGATGACACCAACTGTTGAATCTGTTGTATCTGATTAGTGCCTATTTCAATAATATCGCCCACAGCCAAAGTCACGTTTGTAAAATAAACAGTATTTCCACTTACGCTGTATTGTCCTGTGTAGGATTGAGATGTTGACAGTAAGAAATTATTATTTAATTGTACGGCCAATGGATACGACACACTTCCAGGCACTGTATAAGATAATTGTGTTGAATCTGTAACAGTATAACGTATCACACTACGATCAAACACATAAGAAGTGCCGGCTTTACCTAAACCATTTATCATTGCGTCAGGTGCGCCTATCATTATTTGTCTTCCATCGGTAGTGGTTGATATACTACTGCCAAAATTATCACCGCTCAAGGAATTTGTTGACACAAAACTGGTTACATACTGCCAATAGGTATCGGCAGTAACTATTATTTTTGCTCCCTCTCCAGGAAGTGATCCTGACGCAAATGTCATTACAGTTGTTGTACTATCAAATGTATAATCAATATAGGGTCTTTGTATTTGATCGTTTACAGTAATAGAAAAACTGTTGTAGTTGGTAGCGGTATATAATACTGTGTTAAGGGCAAAATTATTGGTATGGGTAATTCCGGTACCAGTAAAACTAAAAGCACTTATTCCGCCGTTGACTACATGAGTAACTAGAATATCGATATCATTGACAATATTTGCGCCACCTACTTTTGTTCCCGCGATATATACTCGGTCTCCTACTTGATATCCTATTCCAGCAACAACTAAAGATAATTGATATTGGCCTCGTATAACGTTTATGTTGAAAGCACAGTTTGAGCCCACACCCGAAGTAGATGACTGCGTTACGTCATAATAAGTATAGGAATCCAATTGTGCTTGTTGGTTGCGTGTTATTTGAACAGTTTGACCAGTAGTGGGTGTAAGAGCAAAAACAACCGATGTTGAATCAACCACGTAATCTGATCCTAATATCGCTACGTTGTTATCTAACATCACTGTAATCTGATTAGGGTATGTACCGGCATTTACCTGTAGTGCGTCTATGTAATTAAACGTATTTGTTAACCCGTTGGCTAAGTGAGATACTGTTTGTGTTTCTACATCAACCCGTTCGTAGGCATAGCAAGTATTTTTTCCTGGTGCTGTAATATACATCCATCTTTCGTCAGAGCTTATTGTGCCAGCTGTACCAAAATTTATGCTGCTGAAATCAAGATCTGGTGCTACCAAAAGTTGTGTAATGTTATAAGTAGAGCTATTAGGGTTTCTATAAATTACTGCGGCATATCCTGCTCCTGAATTACTATTGCTAGCACCTGCCACTGCCCACTGCGATTGTCCAAAAGTTACAAAATTTCCAAATCCAGATGTTTCCTGTGCGGTTAATATCAGACGTGTGCTGTATTCATAGTTAGAATTAACTGAATAAAAATAACAATATACAGCCCCTTGGTTGGTATCTATCCCAGGAGCTCCTACAAGTAGTCCCACATTGT
>Ga0007809_10001193_pt1 | contig 10934 bp, 12 predicted proteins | sample CryBogCBE02Aug07_FD_60383 | JGI IMG/M metagenome (GOLD analysis project Ga0007809, IMG submission 60383) | Freshwater microbial communities from Crystal Bog, Wisconsin, USA - CBE02Aug07 | ecosystem: Environmental > Aquatic > Freshwater > Lake | place: Crystal Bog, Wisconsin, USA | collected...
TCAAAATCGCACAATCTGTAATTGGAGGGGTTGTGTATCCTGTCGGATTGAAATAAAAGCAATTAGAAGGTCAAGAGTGCATTTCATTTGAAATGCACTTGGACTGTTAATCCCTATGCATCTAGCTTGCGAATTACTTTTGAGTTCTATGCGGCTAATGCCTTGGGGGTTGTTAAGGGGTTGCTTTTGAACTTCATTTCTAAGCTGTTAAAACGTAGCGTGTTCTAAAACGATAAGTTCATGAATGAACTCTACACATGGAAATAACTCAACAAACTCGCTGATGGTGAAGCCGTCTTCTAAATTTTCAAATAAGGCCACAACCGGAATACGGGTGCCATGAAACACCCAGGCTCCGCTGAGCAGCTCGGGGTTATGTTCCACTGAGGTGCAAGTGTTCCTTTATAGTGGTTTTTAAAGTGTCTGTTTTCCTATAAGCTCAAAGTCCTAAAGCAGTAAGACCAGGATGCTCTTCTGGTCGACGACCCAATTCCCAGAAAAATTTTCGATCGCTTGAAGCAATAGGCATGTCATTGATGCTGGCAAAACGTCTTTGCATGAGACCCGAAGGGTTGAATTCCCAATTTTCATTACCATAACTTCTGTACCAATGACCCGAATCGTCATGCCATTCATAGGCAAAACGAACAGCAATGCGATTTTCTGTAAAAGCCCACAGTTCTTTGATCAGTCGATATTCGAGCTCTTTGGCCCATTTTCGGCTCAAAAACTCAACCACTTGAGCTCGGCCCACAGGAAACTCCGAACGGTTTCGCCAAACGGTATCCTCTGTATAGACAAGACTGACCCGAACCGGATCTCGGGAATTCCAAGCGTCCTCAGCCATTCTGATTTTTTGCTTTGCACTCTCCTCAGTGAAAGGTGGCAATGGGGGTTTGGCTTCCATATGAACTCCAATTAAACGGTTGAATGGGAATGAACCGGATGGTTCAATGTTTCTGCAATCATTTTCAGGTGCTGATCGCACTCATCGATAGTGACGGGGCCGCCTAAGCAAACCCTTACAGCTTGCAATGGATCTGGAAGCGTTGAAAAGGCTGCACTTGCAACGACGCTGACCCCTTTGCCTCTAAGATAAGAGGCAAACTCCACAGCACTCCAGTTGTTGACCATGTGAAGCCAAACATGAAAGCTCTCCCGTTCGGTCTGCATAGGTATTGACCCAAGATGCTTTTGAACCAGCTTTTGTCGATCCTGGCATTCAAGTCTGATCGCCCCCAGCATTCGGTCTGCCGTTTCATCCTCAATCCACAATGAGGTAAGCGAATTCGTAATGGGTGAAGACATCACGGTTGTCGCCCTCAAGGCACCAGCAAGGCGCTGTGAAGCTCGCTCATTGGGTGAGGCCACAAAAGCACTTCTTAACCCTGCGCCAAAGCATTTGGAAAAACCTGTGATGTAGTAAGTGAGCTCAGGGGCAATGCTGGCCAAAGCGGAAGGAACTTGGAGGGGAAGCATCGAATAGGCATCGTCTTCGATGATCGCAACCGAGTACTTCAATGCAACATCGGCCAATTGCTCGCGTCTTCTTTGCGTGATGGTTTGCGTGGTTGGGTTGAGCAAGGTTGGATTACAGTAAAAGGCCTTGGGTCTCACCGTTTGGCAAGCATCCTCAAAAACATCTGCCCTTGGCCCGTCAAGATCCATTTCAATGGGATGAATGTTGATGCCCAATTGGGCCGCTATGGCCTTCACACCTGGGTACGTCAACCACTCCACACAAATCGACTCACCAGGTTTGGCCAACATCGAAAACAAGGCCATCAAAACCGAATGAATGCCAGGGGCAACCAAAACGACTTTTTCTGAAGTTTTAGGAACAATTCTCGAAATCCAGTGAGCTGCCACTTGTCGATCATGCGTTGTTCCACCAAAATCTTGATACCGAAGGAGACCGAAAACATCAGCTCGTGACATCAACTGCGCTGCGCTCACTCTCATGTGAGCCATCAATTCAGGGTCATGGGGCTCAGGAGGCAAATTCATCGTCATCTCAGCCGCACTTCCACCTTTAATGGGTACGGCAGGGATCGAACCCTTCACAAAAGTACCCATGCCCACTTTGGAGTCGATCAAGCCCATTTTTCTGGCTTGTGAATATCCCCTGGCTACTGTCGTGTAATTCAATTCCAGCTCCAATGACATCTCTCTAAGCGTGGGTAACCGTTCCTTGGCCGTGAGACGTCCCGATTTAATGTCCTCTGCAATCAACTCAGGCAGCAAAAGGTAAGCTGGTTTCTCATTTTTTAAAAGACGCTTGTTCCAGTGTGAAAAACGACTTGTCATATTGAATTGCAATAAATACGGAAATTGATACTGCATTGATTGCATTTAACGTGCCTGATATATCGTGTCCCAAGCATCAAATCAGTGCAATTTTGAGTTGATTGGTGCATTGATCGCATCGCACTCCTCACGCTTTGGTGCATTTTTGAAGCCATGTAAAGCACTGATAAAGAAGTTCAAAGCGTCAATTTGCCTTTTGAAAATCGTTTTACTTGACCACTCAGAGCGATAAGCATTCATTGATCGCATATTGATTGCAAGGTGCTGTATCAACTTGGCACGGCAGATGCTAAAGCTACAACAGGTCTAACCTAAATCCTTAACCCACCGGAGAGAATCACATGCCTAAAGTAACTAAACCCGCCAATGTCAAAGGCGAACACTTGGTCGACTATGAAGAGAAAGTCTTTGAAGACGTCAAAGCCAAGCCAGGAGAGAAAGCCCTGGTGACTTTTCATACGGTTGCATTTGAAGGTTCAATCGGCTTTGTCAATCTTTTGCAAGCCACCAGACTCAAGCGTAAAGGCTTTGAGACATCCGTTCTGCTTTATGGACCAGGTGTCACCCTTGGCGTTCAACGTGGTTTCCCAAAGCTTGGGGACGAAGCCTTTCCAGGCCATCAAAACTTCAACAACCAAATCATCAAATTCATGGAAGAAGGCGGCAAAGTCTATGCTTGCCGTTTTGCCTTGCAAGCCCTTTACGGTCATGGTGAAGGTGCATTGATTCCTGGCATCACACCCATCAACCCCTTGGACGTTTTGGACATCATTCTTTTGCATAGGAATGACAACGCCTTCATCTTGGACACTTGGACACTCTAATTTAAGGTCCCCAATCATGGATTCCAAACCCTCTATTGTCAAAGCCGCTGCGGTTCAGATTTCGCCTGACTTCGAAAGCCCTCATGGCACCTTGGAGAGGGTTTGTGAAACCATTCGTCAAGCCGCTCAAAAAGGGGTACAAATCATCGTCTTTCCTGAGACGTTTGTCCCCTACTACCCTTATTTTTCATTTGTGTTGCCACCGGTTCTCCAAGGTGCTCCACATCTGAAACTTTATGAAAAAGCCGTTGCCATTCCAGGTCCTGTAACCCAGGCCGTCTCGGCCTGTGCCAAGGAGCACCACATGGTGGTCGTCCTTGGTGTGAACGAAAGGGATCACGGCAGTCTTTACAACACACAACTCATCTTTGATGTTGATGGCACCTTGGCGCTCAAAAGAAGAAAAATCACCCCCACCTACCATGAGCGCATGGTTTGGGGTATGGGAGACGGTTCTGGCCTCAAAGTGGTAGATACCGCTGTTGGCAAAGTAGGTGCACTCGCTTGCTGGGAACACTACAACCCCTTGGCCAGGTACAGTTTGATGGCGCAGCACGAAGAAATACATTGCGCACAATTTCCTGGCTCTATGGTCGGTCCCATCTTTGCGGATCAAATGGAGGTGACCATTCGTCATCATGCATTGGAGTCGGCTTGCTTTGTGATCAATGCAACGGGCTGGTTAACGGATGCTCAAATTGAATCCGTCACAGCCGATACGAATTTACAAAAAGCCCTCAGAGGTGGATGTCACACCGCCATCATCTCTCCTGAGGGAAAGCATTTGGCCTCTCCTCTCACTGAGGGTGAGGGCATGGTGATTGCTGACCTGGACATGGTACTCATCACCAAGAGAAAGCGCATGATGGACTCGGTGGGTCATTATGCAAGACCGGAACTCCTCAGTCTGAACATCAACGCCGAAGCGTTCACACCCGCCAAATGGGTTTCAAACCATGAGCTGGCAACACCCCCCATAACTTCCATCACTGAGGACACGCGCCATGAGCAACATTGAAACACTCGACAACCGAGAACTCATGACGGAACTTCAAACGCATGGTTTGCGTTTAATGGATCCTAAATTTGGCGCTTCCAGCAGAAAAGGTGGAGCAGGACCGAGTGACCACAAGGCTGTCACCATCGACGGCTTAACCCTGATGGTCCCTGTTCACACCTCAACCGCTTGGGACTCTCCCTTCATGGCTGAAGCACCCAATGCCCTCGGAGAAAGCGTCATCACCCGGTCAAGCATTCCCATTGCAACCATCAGTTTTCCAAAGCAGCCCAAATTCTACGATCTGTCCACCCAAGACGGGATCCCCTACTCGCATATTGCAACGCTTCACAGCTCTGATGTATTGGCCACGACCATTCTCCAGACTTGCATACGTTATGAGAGTCGTAAAAAGACATGTAAGTTTTGTGCCATTGGTCAATCCTTGGCCGCAGGCAGAACCATCGCCCACAAAACCCCTGAGCAACTGGCCGAAGTCGCCAAGGCTGCCGTCGATCTTGACGGCATCAAACACATGGTGTTGACCACGGGCACACCCAGCACCAGTGACCGAGGTGCAGCTATTTTGTGTGAAAGTGCAAGGGCCATTAAAGCGGCGGTGAACTTGCCCATACAGGGGCAGTGCGAACCCCCAGATGATTTCAGTTGGTTTCAAAAAATGCACGATTCAGGGATTGATTCCCTGGGGATGCACTTAGAGGTGATCACACCCTCCCTTAGAGCTGACATCATGCCCGGAAAAGCCACTGTGGGCATTGAGTATTACATGGAAGCATTCAAAGCAGCTGTTGAGGTTTTCGGTAGAGCTCAGGTCAGCACCTATATCTTGGCAGGGCTAGGCGACACGCAAGAAACCATTTTGAACACCTGTCAAACTTTGGTCGAAATGGGTGTTTATCCCTTTGTGGTGCCCTTTGTGCCCATCAGCGGAACTCCATTGGAGGACCACCCTGCTCCCTCTAGCGAGTTCATGAAGGGCATCTTGCAGCCTCTTGGACGCATGATCAAAGAGGCCAACATTTTATCCAAAGACATCAAGGCCGGGTGCGGAAAATGTGGCGCGTGCTCCTCCTTGTCGACCTACGAGCAATAGGCCCTAAAGGAGCGGAACATGGTGTGCTTAGACGAAGAGTTGACCTTTATAGAGCATTGGGTTCCCAATGAATTTTTGATTCGTCAAAGCTGTCAAGACTGGGAGCTCGAAGGGGCGATGGCACTCAGGAGAGCTGTTTTTTGCATCGAACAAGGTATTTTTGAGAGAGATGACCGTGACGGCATTGACGATCATTGCACCCATTTGGTGGCCATGACCTGTAGAGGAGGAATGCCAGATCAAGTCATCGGTACGGTGAGAATTCACGAACAAACCCCTGGTGTCTGGTGGGGCTCAAGGCTTGCTGTTCACCCATCCTTTCGCTCCCAAGGTCACATTGGCGTGACGCTGATCAAGCTGGCAGTTTCCAGAGCGCACGCCCTAGGCTGTCACCATTTCATGGCACATGTTCAAATCCAAAATGGAGACTTGTTTAAAAAACTCCATTGGAGTGAGCACGACAAGGTCTTCATTCATGGACGTGCTCATTTAGAGATGAGTGCTGATTTGAATGCCTACCCCCCTTGCCATGATCCAGTTAGTGGTTTCGTCACTCGCTCGAAAACCTTATGACGACATCAGCCCAAGCACTATGTGATCAACTGGTGAGGAGTCGCGGATTTACTCATAAACGCGATATTCAAGAGGCGTTAAAAGCCATCAAGGGTTTCTCAGTCAACGAGAACTCGGCCAATCCACTGGCCATCCCCAATGGAGACGATTGCGCCGCCATCGAAGATGGTCACGGTGGCTATCTTTTGTATGCCATAGAGGGTTTGGTCGAAGATTTTGTTCAAGCCAGCCCCTGGTTTGCTGGCTACTGCAGCGTGATGGTGAATGTGAGCGATATATATGCGATGGGCGGTAAACCCACTGCAGTGGTCAACGCCATTTGGAGTCATGACACAGAACTTGCCAAACAAGTCCTGAGCGGTATGTCCACGGCCTCCCAAAAGTATGGTGTTCCCATTGTGGGAGGGCATAGCAACTTTCAAAGCCCCAAAGCCCAGTTGGCGGTGTCCATCTTAGGATCGGCTGAGCGACTGCTCACCAGTTTTGACGCCAAGCCTGGTGATCAATTGATCATGGTGTTCGATTTAAGAGGGGCCTATGAGGATCCCTACCCTTATTGGAATGCGTCAACTTCGGCTGAGCCCAATAGACTGATCAAGGATTTAGAGCTTTTACCCCAAATTGCCAAAGAAGGCTGGAGTTGCTCGGCCAAGGACATCAGCATGGCGGGTTGCATCGGGACAGCTTTGATGCTGCTGGAATGCTCCAAAGTTGGCGCCAACATTGATGTTCACGCCATTCCCAAACCCCCTGAGGTTGATGACTTCAAGTGGTTGACTTCTTTCCCCAGTTACGGATTCATCCTAAGCGTTCAAAAGGACCATGTGAAAGAGGTTTTGGACCTCTTTAATGCTCGGCAGTTGAGCGCCGGTGTGGTGGGTCAAGTCACCCAAGAGCGAGAGGTGAATTTGACCTACAAGGGCAGCCAAGCATGCATCATCAATTTTGACCACAACTCATTTATTGGTGCCTGATGAAAATCGCCTTGTTGACCCATTCTGTCAACCCAAGAGGAGGTGTTGTTCATACTCTTGAGCTTGGCGAGGCTTTGACTCGACTTGGGCATCAAGTCACGATCATGGCGCTTGCCACTCCTGGACAAGCGTTTTTCCGCCAGACCTCATGCCAATTGGAACTGGTCCCCATCGAGCGGATCAAGGACCCCAGCACCTTTCACATGGTCGACAGAAGAATCAAATCCTATGTAACTCACTTGAAGTCGTACTTGAAAAACCATCAACCCGACATCTTTCATGCCCATGACGGAATTGGTGCGAATGCATTGCTCACGCTCAAACAAGAAGGGTTGATCGAACACTTTGTCAGAACGGTGCATCACCTGGATGTGTTTGAAAACCAAGCGGTTCAAGAATGGCAGTCTCTTTCCGTATCTGAAGCCGATGAGGTTTTAGCAGTAAGCCCTTTTTGGCAAGAAAAGATCACCAAAGAGTTCAATCGCTTAGTCCACTTGGTCAATAACGGGGTCGATTCAAAGTTTTTCTCAAATAAAAATGAACATTTACAAAAAGAGGTCAAAGAGCAACTGGGTTTGTCGGACCTAGGTCCCATCATTTTGTGCCTGGGCGGCGTAGAGGAGAGAAAAAACACCGTACGCGTGCTACAAGCGTTTCATTCCCTCCTGATCGAATTCCCGAGCGCTCAACTGGTCGTTGCAGGAGGCGCCTCGATTTTGGACCACTCGAAGTATGTTGAATTGTTCAATCAAACACTTGAAGATCTGGGGCTCTCCAAGAGTCCCCCCAGCACCTTGCTGCTCACTGGCCCCATTCCCCACGACTGGATGCCCAGTCTCATGCAATCTGCAAACCTGGTGGTCATGGCCTCCATCAAAGAAGGCTTTGGGTTGGTGACGCTGGAGGCCTTGTGTGCGGGCACCCCCATTGTGGTGTCCAACATCAAACCCTTCACCGAATATTTAAGCGCAGAGCACTGTTCTTGGGCCGATCCATTGCGCCCTGAATCGATTGCACATGCGATGAAAGAGGCCATGGCCTCATTTTCGCCTTCCCAAACGCTTAGGTCAGCGCAAACACTGGCAAACATTTTCAGTTGGGATGCCTCTGCCCAAAAACACGAATCGATCTACCAATCTTTGATCTCGAAGGAAAAATCAACATGCCCGTAATGCATTTCCAAGTTCGTTGGCCCGACAACAGTGAGACCCTTTGCTACTCCCCTTCTTTGGTGATCAAAGACTTTTTAAAAGTCGGTGAAAGCTACAAGATGGAAGAGTTCCTAGAACTGAGCTCCCAAGCTCTTCACATCGCCTCTGAGCGAGTTCGTGAAAAATACGGGTTTGCTTGCTCTCAGGCCATGGATCAACTGGCTGAAATTCAAGATAAAGCGGTTGGCTTCTCGAATTCCAACGAGAGCAAAGTGACCATCGTCAGTTTTAAAGAATAAAGCCCCCTATATGTCAACCATAGACCCCAAAATCAAACACTATTCAGTCATCATCGTTGGTGGTGGCCAGGCCGGATTGTCACTCAGTTACTACCTTAAGCAAGCACAAATCGATCACTTGGTCATCGAAAAAAGAAGTTTGGTCCACAGTTGGCGAACACAAAGATGGGATTCCTTCAGCCTGGTCACCCCGAACTGGCAGTGTAATCTTCCGGGTTGGCCCTATCAAGGAGATGACCCGCATGGATTTATGGTTAAAAATGAAATCAATGAATGGTTGAACGGTTTTGTCGCCCATGTTGATGCCCCAGCTCTTCAAGGTGTTGAAGTCAAACGTGTTAGACCCGCGGTGGCTCAAGACAAGTTTGAAGTCCAAACCAGTGTGGGTGACTTCACGGCAGACCAGGTTGTTGTTGCCTCCGGGGGCTACCACAAACCCATCGTACCTCGCTTCGCAGAACGGTTCCCCTCTGATGTTGCACAGTTCCATTCCGCAGAATACCAATCGGCCAACAAGCTACCAGAAGGCCCTGTTTTGGTAGTGGGCAGTGGACAATCTGGCTCTCAAATCGCAGAGGATTTGCACCTATCAGGGCGAAAAGTCTATTTGGCAACAGGCGATGCACCCAGATGTGCTCGTTTTTACCGCGGAAAGGACGTGGTCGACTGGCTAGCGGAAATGAACTATTACGACATGCCAGTCACCGAGCACCCTTTGAGAGAAGGTGTCAGAGACAACACCAATCACTACGTCACGGGAAGAGATGGTGGTCGTGATATCGATTTTCGAAGGTTTGCCCTAGAAGGCATGGAACTGTATGGATTGATGACAGGAGTGGACGGCGAAGAGTTGCAGTTTTTACCCAACCTCAAAAGTAACTTGGACAATGCCGATGCCATTTACAACGGTATCAACGCGAGCATAGATCAATTCATCGAAAGTCAAAAGCTCCAAGCACCTGCCGCTTCAGTTTATGAACCGGTCTGGACGCCCAAGGAAGAACGAGTTAAATTGAATTTCAAGAAGGCGGGGATCAAAAGTATTGTGTGGTGCATTGGTTTTTCTCCAGATTTTTTGTGGGTGGATGTTCCCGTCTTCAATGGCAGAGGCGATCCTGTGCATATAAGAGGTGTGACCCAAGTCGACGGATTGTACTTTTTAGGTCTGCCCTGGCTTCACACTTGGGGGAGTGGCAGATTTTCAGGCGTAGCAAGAGATGCTCAATACTTATTTGAAAAGATAAAAGCGAACATTTAAAAAGAAAAAACTATGGGTTGCATTTCAAACACGAAAACGACAATTTTAGGGTTCTCTTATTCACACACCAAATGCGAAACATAAAGCGGCAGGAATTAAGAAAATTGTTATGATTTGCAGAAAGTTGGTTAATGGCGTGGGATTTTCATATGGGTGCGCAGAGTTTGCATTGAAAAATCCGCCACCATTTGTACCGATCATTTTGATTGCTTCCTGTGAAGCAACTGGCCCCATTGCAATTGTTTGAGATTCAGTTTGTGCATCCTCTGTCACCACGTTACCCTTGTCATCTTTAATCGGTTGACCATCTTTGTCTAATTTAGGGTTTTGATACTTATTAATCTCTAGAGTTTTAACCTCTTTATAGGATTCGAAATTTTGAATTACACCTTGACTATTCAAAAAGATAGCAAATATTACGGAGATTGGAAGAAGGATCCACAGAGTTATGCGTGTAATGTCAACCCAAAAATTACCTAAAACTTTACTTGACTTTGATGTAAAGCCTCTAAAGAGCGCAAATACAACTGCAATACCAGTTGCAGCGGAAAAGAAATTCTGAACGGTCAGTCCAAGCATTTGGGTGAGATAACTCATAGTCGATTCACCCACATAGCTCTGCCAATCGGTGTTAGTAACAAAACTTATTGCAGTATTGAAAGATAAGTCCGGTGAAGCATCTGTCATACTTACTGGATTCAAGGGCAAAAAAGACTGATACCTCTGGATAAGATAAAGGACTATTACCCCTAGGGTATTAAAAGTAAGAAGAGCAAATGCATATTGATACCATGTCATTTAATCCTCACTGCTTGAACCAGCAATTTCTAAAATAGGTTTTTCTACTTTGATTAATAAGGTAGGAAGTTGACCTTGACTGACTTTTAGGATCCATTTTCCAAGAGGCCATGCAAGGGTGAGTAAAATTATTAGGAATACAACCAATTGTTCAAAAGCAATTAAACTCATTAGAACTCCTCTGCGCATAAAAGCGCATAAATCAAATAAACTAATAGAAAAAATGACGAAGTACCGCCTAATACATACATTAAGAATTGAAAGTCCATGATTAATTACCTTGTTCTAATTTCTTGAATCCAACAACAATAAGAATTAGGCTTACCCATAAAACAAAAATTGTTGCTAAAAAATATAGATCCATCACTTCTCCCAGAATTTGATATAACTGTAGATGGACTGAAGTAAAAATGTTGTATAAAAGAATATCTAGAATATAAAAAGTGTATAAAAATTTACGGAAGCCAGAGAAAGCTTTCGTTTTTTAAAAGAGCATGAACTGCACTGTTTTCTAATTCAACTATCTATAAATTTGCAAAGATTGTGATTCGCTTTAGATATTTAAGGGCTAATATGTAAAACCGCCCCGCTCTCCAACTTGTATCATAATGATACAAAATCCTCAATTACACAGTTTAT
>Ga0007809_10001194_pt1 | contig 10933 bp, 20 predicted proteins | sample CryBogCBE02Aug07_FD_60383 | JGI IMG/M metagenome (GOLD analysis project Ga0007809, IMG submission 60383) | Freshwater microbial communities from Crystal Bog, Wisconsin, USA - CBE02Aug07 | ecosystem: Environmental > Aquatic > Freshwater > Lake | place: Crystal Bog, Wisconsin, USA | collected...
AGAAAAATAGGAAAGGACTCAAATCATTTCCGGTATAAGCAAATCTAGTTTGTCTTCCGGTGAAACTGACTATGATAACATCTTCGTTCTGACCAATGGTTACAATCTGTTGCTGAAGCCCAGCAACTATATATCCTCCCAATCCAGCCTGATCAAGATAGAAAGATAGAATAGATGCACCTTCCGGAGTTACTCCACCAATTGCAGTTCCAGGAGTCAAAATAGCTTCAAAATCTGTAGCAACATTTGGAGATGTTTGACCCGAAAGGAAGGAATAAGAACATGTGTAATAAGGGGATCCATTCCAACTCCATATCACAGCATCTTGTAAATAAATAGGATTTATACCGGCAATGGCGTTGGCACTAGTCGTTACATACGGACCAAAGAACAGTATTCTATCCTTAAATGGAAAAATTGCACGAGCCCCAACCAGATAGAAAGGTTTGGCTCCAGACGAATAATTGTCAATTGTCTGACCCGTGGCCGAAAGGGGAGGAGCAAAATTAACCCAACCTGCAGTACTATTAGAAGGAAGTCCTGTCCCATTAGTTGGATCACCGTCATACCATTTTATACCATCTCCCATGGACGTAGAAGTCATAGTAGGAACAACGTTGGTGAGGTATTGCATTATACCACCCGAGTAAATTCCTATAGCTGCAGATATGCTTGCATTTGGAAACACTACGGTCACAGTTCCAGCTCCTATAGCAGAAACATAACCGGTTTGACCGTTAATGGTATAAGCGTTTGATGTCATCCCGCTATCTACAACTTCATTAATGAATACAAAATCACCTACAACTGCTGGAGAGCTAGCCACAGAAAATGTAACCTTTGTCGCAGATACTCTGGTAATTGTTGTAATCGCCTGAACCTGCATACCTGGGTTGCCATTGGTTGCCCATAGTGCTTGCTCAAAATTTGTGGTCCAGAATAGCTGATAGTCTTGCCCAGTCCACAAAAATGGAGTCTGTGTCGTCTTGTGAACATATGCCGTAGTTCCGTCAGTATAAGTATTACTAGGAGGATTCTTAAAATAATTAGTATTAAAGAAAGAATAGGATGTAAGATCCGCAGCAATAAAATTCTGGTAACTATATTCTGTATCAAAAGCCAAAAGTTGCGGATATGTGCCATTGACAGTAAGTTGAGATGGATTTATCACAGGGATGAAATCTTCCAACCCCATGACCGGAAGTCCTGGATAGTAGGAAAAAGTGCCAGTAATCGCACTTGAACCCCCACCAGTGATTGTTATCGCACCAGTCGCATAGTTAATAGTGCCTGTGCCACCTAAACTTCCAATCAATGTTCCATTAGGTGTGGATGGTTCAGTGTATAATTGTCCGTCACTAGACGTGGTTATTTCTATGCTACCAGGAGTGATGCTTGAAGTGCTTTGTAATGAAAGAGCTGTGATTAAATTTATAGAACCAGAAGAAAGATCGGTCCCTCCCGGAATACTCACTTGAACTTCTAATCTTCCCAGAGGAGTCGTGCCGCGTTTTCTCTTTGCTCTCCCCCTCCATGTATAGAAATTATACATGACTGGAAAAGCGTCGTTATCAATATTAAAAGGGAGTCTATTCTGAGTAAGACCTTTTGAGAAATTTCCTATATAGATCTTTTCTGGCATGAATCCTCAAGCTTGTAAGACGATAAAACTAATAACCTGAAGGGGTCTAGCATTCGAAATTGTCAGAGTTCCACCAACGAAAGACCAATTCAGAGTAGATCCTGCATTATTATTCATCGCAAATACCACCACATTATTCCCAGTAGTACAACTTGTGTTTAGAATAATAGTATATGTCTGTCCAAAACTACTAGAAGTTACACTCGTAACATTATATCCATTTGCAAGAGTTACAGCCCCATTGGTCGGTATACCTGTGAAAACTCCAAACGCTTTTACGCAACTTAGCAAGACAGTCGTACTCGCATTTATATAATATAAAGCAGAATTAGTATCTGCAGATCCGACATTGGTATATGCAACTGCTTCAGGATTAGATGGTGAAGATGGGGAACTTTGCACGTTGAAAGTTACTTTAGAATGTTTACCACCGTTATCATTGTTGAACGTGATGTGGTCTACAGCAAGAATAGAACTCGTGGAAGAGAAATTCTGCTGAATAATAGGTTGAGATGTAGATGGAGCCTGATTCGCGGCTGGCGAATTGGGATCAAACGTAAAAGCCATAGATTATTTCCCCTTTTTCTTAGGAATTTTTGCTCCAGCACGTCTAGCAACATCCAAAGCAATTGCTATAGCTTGCTTCTTCGGACGATTTTCTTCTTCGAGACGCTTGATATTCTCTCCGATTGCTTTCTTAGAGGCTGACTTTTTTAATGGCATTATTTCTTACCTTTCTTTTTCATCATCTTCTTGCCCATCTCACACACTTTATCTCTTTTCTTATCAGCCTTTTCGAGTCTTTTAAGATCTTTGGAAGTGTGTTTGACTTCTTTCTCTATCTTTCTAATCTCTTTATCCATTACTTGCCTCTAGTACCATGCTTAGCAATCTTAGCCTTTAGGCCCATCTTGTGATGTTCATGATGTTTAGAGTGTTCTTTTTCATGCATTTTCATTTCTTCATGCATATGGTGATGTTCTTTATGATGTTCACCTTTTTTCTTTTTTTTCTCTTTCATGACAATACCTTTCTTTGAGGTTGTTAAGATGTAAAATTATCAAGTTTTTGCTTTAAACACAAAGCAAAACAGGTCCAAATGTGGAAAACATGTTGATAAAATTATTTGTTGAGTGGATTATCTGTTTAAAAGTAAGTATAAGGAGGTAAGCCATGTTTCCAGCTTCATTACCAGATCTCAACTTAACTGCTAGAGACCTAAACATAAACCTAAAAGACTCATGCAATTGCTGCTGCTGGTCTTGGCATATACGACCAAACCCACATACCCAAGTGTATGTAACGAGCGATGGAGAAGTAATTCGATTCAACCGCCAACTCGCCAGGGATAATGAATCTCTGAAAAGATGCAATGATAATCTTCTTAAAATTATTGGGGAAATGGCTTCATATAGAAATCAAGATCTGTCTGAAGTCAGAGACGCTCTTGAGCAAAAAGTTATCCTAATAAGACCTGAAGATCCTCATCCCGTCACTTTAGAAACCATTATGAAAATTAAAGAAATTGTGGATACGGTTCCCCCTTCTCCTATTAAAAAAAGTAGAGACGGATCTAATAGCTCAGATGAGTTGTGAGAAATTTACTGGTATAACAGTAATTTACACATAATTTTGATGAATTCATAAGAATATTTTCTAAAAAAGCTTAATTTTACCATTTTACCGGTAAAAAACACAAAGAAGGGAGCAGAACGCCCCCTTCTAAACTATTCACTACAGAATCAAATCTGAGTACTCTGCTTTGTAGTAGATTACGTCAGAAACAGTTCCTGCAACGGAAGCCCCAATAATGAAACCTTGCATTGTGGCGTTGATATATGCGCCAGCAATAGCAGGTCCATTAGTTGTGGATACCGCACCTGTGGAGAAGCCATTATAAACAGTTGGAGAATTATATCCAAACTGGTTAGAACCGCTGTTGTTGTCTCCTACGGCAACGATTTGTGGGAAATTCAATCCTGAGAAATTAGCAAATGCAACGTTTGATGTAAACGCTGTATAAGCCGCAGAATTGATGTTGACCACTACTTGAGTTGAACTGCTAACTGAAGTTACATATCCATAGATTGGAGATCCAGGGATAAGAACGTCTGGTAGTTCATTCAATTGAGTAGTTCCCCATGCGCTCGGAATTCTAAAGCCAACTTCTTGACCAACAACAAAGTTGTGTGGAGCAGTTGTTGTAACTGTAGTTGTCGCACCAAGGCTGATCGCTGAAATAAACGATGTGCCAGGAACATACAAAGAAGGATACAACACTTGCTTGAAGCCAGCTAACGTGTTCAAACCACCAGATGTAATAGCTGTGTAGTTAGATTGGTTAGTATTCCAAGGAATAGAGAATGTAGTTGCACTTAAAACAGTTACCACAAATGGAATGCCTGCAATTTGCTGCATACCAGTTGAAGCTGTTTGATACAAGTTTTGGAAAATTACTACGTTACCAGACACAAGTCCATGGTTAGCAGTAGTAGTAATTACAGCAGCAGAAGCTTTTGTAATACCACCTGATCCACCCAAAAGTTGTGTTGCACCATACTGGATGGAAAGTCCACCAGAAAAAGTGCTAAATCCACCTGAAGTGATGTAAGTTGCAGTATCTGTATTTGGTGTACCTGTTGAGGTAGTTACCAAGTATGCAGATCCTTGACCCATTTCACTCATCCATGAGGCGTAGTTAACGCCAGCATTTCCAGCTCTTGTTGAGTTCCAAATCTCAATAAAAGATGGTTGGAATGGTAGGATAACGTTGGTTGCTCCGCCTGTTGAGACGACGCTACCTTGTGCTATTTTTGAATATTCAGCCATGATTACGCTCCGTTGTTAGACACTGCAAGGGTGCAGAGTAGGTTACGGATTGCGGTATCCTGAGTGATTGCTTGCGCTTGGGCAAACTTCACTGCAAGAGTCGCGTTTTGCGCTAACATGCCAGAATAGTACGGATCACGATAAATCAAGTTCATGGAATATCCATCTTGATTAATATGCGTAATAGCTTGCTTACCAACAACTGTGTTGTAGTAAACGTTCTGACCGTTTGCAGATGCTCCAATAGCAACTGGTGCTTCTGATGATGTCAGAATACGAATGTTGTATACTGAACCATACTCAGATGGCAACGCAGATGTATTGTTGGGGTAGTTCCATGTTGAAAGGAAACCACTTCCAGTTAATGCATCCAAATCAGGTTGGATCACTGTAGAAGAAAGCATAAAGTATGCTGACCTTACAGGACCTGTTCCGAATCTGTCCATACCTTCGATACCACTCATAAACTTATAAGCGTTATTTGTATCAAGGGTAGCTGCAACTAAACTAAAATCGGATACTCCGATGTTAGTTGGGTTGTCTCCATTAGAACCGCCACCAGCGTTAATTTCTGATGCTGCGGAAATAATGTAGTCTCGAAGGATCAAATCCTCTGCTTGACGCATCGCGACAGCTAGACGCTCTGACACCCAAGCAAGCACGCCTTCTTGGTCTTGCAAAATACAACTTGTTACTCACCTCACGGCGGGGTTAGTCATTTCTGCTAACCTCTGCAATTTCATTTATAGTTGCAGATCAGACTATCGCTTCACTTTTTCAAGTGTCCACTCGCCTTAGTCGTTCACGGTGGTAATTAATTCCCAATTCTGATATTATTCATATCAACATAGGAGACAATATGTGGACTAAAGAACAAATTGGCTATCTTGCTGGAATCATAGATGGAGAAGGCTCTATCTACGTTCAAAAGCAGATTAAGAAAACAGGATTTCATGCTTACAACCTTCGCTTTCAGGTTATGAATACAAGCAAAGAATTGATTGCTTGGCTTCAAGAAACCTTTGGAGGCGTCATATATGAAAGAAAATCTAAAAATCCAAAGTGGAAAGATAGATATGAATGGTGGCTTTATCATAAAAAATTTGATGAAATCGCTCCTCACATTCTTCCTTTTCTCATAATCAAGAAAAAACAACTTGAAATTGCCATTGAATTTAGAAAAACATTCTTTCACAATACCCCTAGAGTCTCCGAAGAGATTAAGTGCTTTCGTGATGATTGTATTTCCCAAATTAGTCTCCTAAATAAAAAAGGGCCTAAATTACCTTCCGCCTTGTTGCCCTCTTGGTAGTGAGGGGTTCCAAGTCAATTAGAGCAGATTTATAGCAGGCCATTCTTCAAAAACCTGCTCATTGATTATGCAGCCAGTCTATCGCATAACCAATTATTTCGGCACTGGCAACCACCGAAAAACGCCATTTGGGCGTCAATTATATCTCTTTGAGGCACTTGAGCTGGAGGATCGATACCGCTGTTTCCTAGTTGAACAGTCGGAGGAGCCAAAGCCCTAGGTCTCATAAAACGACAGGTAGTACCGCCATTTGCAGGCATGCTAACCTTGTCACAAACCAAAATCACACTGTTACTTTTGTGACCTAAACTTTTCGGGCTTAGGCGGGGAAACCTCTTCGGATCTCCCTCTCTATGTTTCCATAAAGGTCAGACTGTTGCATACGTTTTCACGTCCCTTTCGCTCAGTCGTTCACGCTGCAAGAGCATATTGCTCAGCTTGCGCCTCGTCACCCTCTATTGTGATAGTTAGGGCTTCCGAGTCAATCAGAAAAGGTTTTAAAACTACATGTATTCTATAGTTCATGGTTGGGGTTGGCACATAAAGCATCGCCGGAGCGAGTGACTGCAGAATGAGTGGTCCTAGTTGTCCTGTGGTTGTAATAGCCATAGTACACCTATTGTGTAATGTAAATTGATATGATGATCGGTGGACGAGAACCTGTTACATCCGTTTTCGATCATATCTGATGAAGTTGCGAGCTTCTTTACGCGAAACACTTAACGCCGTGCGAGCGAGATCCGCTTATTTGAGTCCACGGTCACGACTATTGAGGGGGATCAATCCTCTATGAACCAACTATATCAAACTATTTATTTTAGTCAAGTTTGTTTACCATTCTGAAGTTATACTTCATTTTGGTAATTCCTCTTTATTCATCTTCTTAGCTGCCTTTTCGATTCTATAAGCTTGTAGCTTTTGCTCTTCAGTAACCAGATCCTTTCTGAAGTACCCGAGGCTTTTACCATTTCGATAACCAACCTCTATCCAATACAAGTCCTCTTCTGGGACCGTTTTAGCTCTTTTGTCAATGGGCTCCATAAGACCATACATAACAGAAAAAACTAATTCGGGCAACTATTCGTAAATGCCGCATATACGGGAAAATCGTACAACTTATTCAAAAGGATCTGACTTGTCCATCATTTTTCCTTGATTATTCCCCATCAAGGATTCGAATATTCAAACTATTATCTGGATCTAATTCCCAAAATTCTTCGCATTTCCCATCAGCATAAGGAGGATCTATATACCATTGATATTCATCTGGATTCGCTTTGTACCTATAACACTTTTCTTTAAGCGGACAGTCTCCACCGGTACACATGGTTATATCAGTCATCTTTCCCTAATTCATTTAACTTCAAGGTTTTTACGTACAAATCGCGAAATACGCCAATAAAATCCTTCTCAAACTGCTCATGTGAAATCTCAAATGTGCTTATCAACTGTATAGTTAGAGTCATCAATGCTGATATTTGTGCAATAGTGGTCGCATCTACTTCAATTAAAGTATCCAATATATCATTGACCAACCGTAGCATTTCTGCTTCCTCGATATGCTCAATCATGTCCCTTTAAACTTCTCCTCCACTTTCTCCATCTTATCTTTTGTGCATCCCAAGCAACACGAAACAGGCTTAACCTCATGTCCAACTGGCCAACACTCTGCAAGCCAAGGATCTACGTATGCAGGTGGTGCAGGCACTTTTCTCTCTTGGATAACATCAGCTGTTTTAGGTCTTATTGGGTCCATTTTCCTCCATCTCTTTAAGTACTTTAACAGAATCTTCATAAAGATATTTTAAAACATCTAGCTCATCGTCCAGATTCTTGTCCGGTCTCCCAGCCATTATAACACTCCATAGGGATGATAAAGCTACCAACATTTCTTCGGCAGAGTAATTATTTTTAAGTTCATTATCTTCAATAGTATTTTTCAGAATCTTGCCTATTTCAATCGCTCCCTTTGAGAAGGTCCAAAGATAAATACAAATTTCCTCTTCACTTTTCAAACCAATCTCCATTAAATTAAATTCTGCAATTGTGTAAATTATGCAAATTTGGTAATATTTAGTCAACAAATATTAAATAGGAGTTTACAATGAACTGGCTACAAGTCCTCACCATAGCAGGAGCAACTGTAGGATCTTTATGGTATATACATAAAGAAACTTACAAAGAGATGAAAGACTTTCACGGTAGATTGTGCACTCTGGAAGAAAAGTACATTCAGATGATGGAAAGATTCATGATGGGTAAAGGTAGATAACATGGACTGGATACAATTTATTATATTCTTTATAGGAGTATTTGGCTTATTCATATGGAATAGAGCAGAAGCGCGTGCAGATGCTCGTCACATGGATGGGAAATTAGAGGCCCAGAGGAACATCATAAGCGCTATTCACGAAGAAATGAGGGACTTTCACAATAGACTTTGTGATATAGAAAGGAGAAAAACATAATGCAAACTACAGCAATAGCTATCGCATGGTGTATTTGGATAATTTTATTTCAACTAACGGAGTAAAAAAACATGACTTGGATTTATTTATTGATCGGATTTTTATATGTAGAAAAACTTCTGAAGGATCTCTACAAAAAAGAGGAACCTGAAAGTCAATATGGTGACTGCAAATAAATTTAATTACATCTCTAATCTTCTAGCAATGGGTTCCAGTCCTCATCTGGATATTCTTCTTTAAGAAAATCCACCAATTTCTTTAAAGATGCTCTCGTGACTTCTTTGCGACCTTTTGTCATTCCGGCAATTGTCTTATTCAAAATACTATTCAATTTAGGATTTATAAGCATTTCAGTCGCCAATAAACGAGCCGCACGAAATTTCAAAGAGGAAGACAGAAGATTAATGGACCCTGTAGTAATCAAATCATAGAGTCCCTTCGCCCCACCGACTACCTCTCCTTTAGTGATTAAATTAGACATTTCTGCTGGAGAAACTTTATTCGCTGTTCTTTTAAGATTAGCCCACAGTTTGTTGGCCTCAGAAAACTTCTTGGCACCTTTAGGATCAATCTCATTGAAGAGCTTAAATAAAGGTTCTTTCAAAGAATTTTTTAACTTGTCCCCGTTGCGCAGAGAGTTCCAGTTGATATCTTTATTGATTGAATACCAAGTTTCTATAATGTCAGAAGGATCAATGCCATTTGCTGCTACATCATTCACCATGTTGTCTATCTGCTTGATGAGAGACTCGTGAGGAGTTGTCTTATATTTAGACTTACGTAACTGGGAAGCAACTTCTTCAAGATTGTCAAAGAAGTTACCCAATTGCTTGGGATCCGCTTTCTTGGTAGCCAAAGGACCAGCTTTCACCTCATCATAAATCTTTCCTAAAGCAGATTCCGACGTCTCGATGGCCCTCTCAGCCCTTTTACTCGGAGCTGCTATGCCACCAACAGTACGCAGCTTGAACCGGCTTTGAACGATAGGGGTTATTTCTTTGTCAGAAAGACCCAAATCCTTACCAATTTTATAAAGTTCTCTCATTTCTTTCGAAGCTGGCATCAGTTTGCCCTTTTTGAGATTGGCAACTATATTTGCAAGTACCAGAGCGCTGCTTCCTCCAGCCAATTTACCAAGTTCACCACCTTCTTCGCCACCTACACCGGCCGCCAATGCAGAAACTTCGGAAGAACCAGGCATAAACTTCTTTATGAGGTCCTTTTTTGGAAGATTTTTAATATTCTTAAAGCTTTTTAGGCTCTTAATAGCTTTTTTGGGATCTTTCAAAGTTGCATACCAATCAGCTGCATGCTCTAAAATACCTTCAGGCTTCGTATCAATCCCAGTAAGACCTTCTACAGCACCTCGAACCGCTCCCTTATATTCTGGGATTCCCTGGAGACTCTTCTGAGGATCTTTAGACTCTTCGATCAGTCTATCGAGATATTGCTGCTCTTCAGGTGTGATAACACCCTTTCTTTTCTTGGTTCCAAGGTCTGCAATTTCATCAAAAATGTCTTGTCTTCTTTCAAGTGCCTGTGTCTCTGGAGAAAGCAATCCCTGCGCTGCAATTTCATACGGCATTAGGGCCCTTTCTGCACCAGAAATCCCGAGTTGAAGAGCTGTTCTTCCGGCTTTTCTAAACGGAGAAGACTTGTCCAAATCACTAAAAAAGTCAGAGTCTCTACCAGAAGTAGAAGACTCACCCAAATCCGAGAAAAAGTCTGTAGAATCAGCCATTTAGATAAATTCCCTCATTAAAGCTTCTTTAACCTTTTGCCTATCACCACCAAAAGACTTGAGTAGTTGATCTCTCTTTTTACGATGCTCTGGATTCTTAACATCAAATTTCACTTTTCTGAATTCTTTTTCACCGGGTTCTTCTTTCTCCTCATGTCCTTCCAATTTAGAGCTGAATATATTACGCAGACCTTCAATAGCCCCTTCTAGTTGTCCCATGGTGGCGTTTGGATTAGTAATTGTTTTTTTATACTCTTCAAACTCTCTTTGGTTTCTGATCGGGACACCAGCCGCTACTAGAGGGATCAAAGAGCGTCCAAGCTGAGTGAAATATTCCCTTTCTTTTCCGGACTCCCCAATATTTGCGAGAGGCCCTTTAAGATTGATCCCGAAAGTCGTTCCAACTTTTCCACGAGACAAAATATTTTCCATTTCATCCAATATGCCAAGACCAGATAAAAACTTATCACTTTGATCTTCTTTCTGCTTTGCTTGACCAGCCAACTCATATCTTTGCTTTTGAAGAGCCATTTCACGAGCAAAATCAATCCCTTTTCCTATTCCCTGAGATAGTCCGCCTCCTAAAGAACGGGCAAACTGTGTCCCAAAACTGGGAGATTCTGGTAAAACTTGTATTGGCATAAACCCTCCTAAAAAAACTTACCGGTTAAATATGATCCCAAACCACCTCCAGCTCCTCCGGCCAAGCTAGATAAAAGCTCTTTCCACCATGGCTGCTGTTCAGGTATTAATGCTTGTTCATAAGGTTTCTGGCCCAGTAGCTCATGAGACATACCGAACAGATCTTGAAGTGCCTGACGCTGAAGGCCCATTCTTCTTGCTTGCAAGTCTTGGGCAAAATCGCTGGCTGCTTGATTCTGTGCGATGTTAAATCCACTAGATCTTCTAGCACCAGTGCTGCCTGCTCCGGAAAAACGACT